>BNJS01001014.1_pt1 | contig 158139 bp, 189 predicted proteins | sample 8540461 | NCBI WGS metagenome assembly BNJS01 (sample SAMD00202454, study PRJDB9452) | human saliva metagenome | isolation source: human saliva | place: Japan | reverse complement strand
ATTGATTATAGTAATGCCTGGTTTAACATCCAGATTGTCTTAGCGTAAGATGCGATAAATTCATCCATCTTCGCAGATACAAGGTAGTTGTTCTCAGCATCTGCAGCTTCCTTGATTTCTGTAACACTCTTTAATAAGTACTGATAGTCAGGTAATAATTCAGAATATAAAGTCTTCACACTTGTTACGTATGCATCTGTACCTTCTGAAATCTTTGCATTCGCAAGGAATTCCTTGAGTGTTGAAACTGGCTTTCCACCATTCATTAGAATTAATTCACCAACTGTATCTACCTGTGGTAATACAGCATTATATAAATTCTCGAGTTCTGGGTGAATCTGGAAGAATGACTGTCCACTTACATACCAGTGCTTATTTTGTAACTTGTGATAGAAAACGACTAAGTCGGATAATAATACATTTAATTTGTTGTTCATAATTTATAATCTCCTTTTCAATATTTTCTACAGCTGTATCAGCTGACATTGATAGTATATAATCATTTATATATGTACAATAGTATTATTTAGTCATAAAAATAGTATAATATTATCAATATAAGGAGAATACATATGATGAACTTTGAACTTCCACTCATCATTGAAGATGAGGAATATAATGCACAATCTCAAGATGAGCTATCACACTGGCATAATTCATTTGAGTTGATTGAAGTTGTAGAAGGTAAATTCTACTGTACTGTGGATGGATCCCAATTCCTAATCAGTCAGGGTGATATCTGTATTATCAACCGCAACAAAATGCATCACATCTGCAATGAAAAGAAAACAAATCTCAAATGTAGAAAACGCACAATTATCTTCAATCCAGATTATTACATTAAAGACCAACATATCTATGAGAAATATATTTGTCCACTATTAGAAAAAGATGCCTTTGCACATATTCAATTCCACATGGATAAAGGTATTGGTCTAGATGTTTATACACTTATGAAAGAACTTGAAATTCTACAGCGTGAAAAACCGGTAGGCTATGAAATGGAGGAGTATGCCTTAATTTATCGCATCCTTCGTTGTTTATATATGGCATATGAGTACGGCCGTCAAACGATACCTTCTACCTATGACACAAATATACAAATCCAACGAAATATGACTAGTTATATCCATGAACACTATGGTTCAAAGATAGGTTTAGAAGATATTGCGGATGCTGGACAAGTTAGTAAGAGTACCTGTATCCGTTTATTCCACAAGTACACTGGTAAAGTCTCCCAATCGACTTTTTAAATAGTTATCGTTTGCAGATGAGTGCTGAAAAGTTAGTCACAACTTCCGAACAAATCACAGAGATTGCATATTCTTGTGGGTTTGGTCAGCCTAGTTACTTCAACCGTCTATTCTTAAAAGAATATAATATGACACCAAACCAATACCGCAAAACACATGCACGCATGAAGAGTTAAATAGTATATCTGGTTATATGATTTTCTATTAATCTGGTAATTTTCTCTTTTCTAGTATCTTCTATAATGAAAGTTATAGACTAGGAGATTTCTCATGAAGAAAATTGTGACAATGCAGGATATATCCTGTGTAGGAAAATGCTCATTAACAGTTGCTTTACCAGTACTATCTGCGATGGGTATTGAAACTGCTGTTATCCCAACTGCCGTACTTTCAACACATACCATGTTTCAAGGTTTCACCTTCCATGATTTAACCAGTGAAGTAAATCCAATACTCGCTCACTGGCAAAAAGAAGGCTTTTACATTCGATGGAATCTACACAGGATATCTTGGTTCCTTCGAACAAATTGATCTTGCAAAAAAGATATTTGAAGAGTTTGGAACACATGCCCTTCGAATTGTAGATCCATGCATGGCAGATAATGGAAAACTATACACAGGTTTCGATATTCCCATTTACCAAGAAGATGCGTGATTTGTGTGCTATCGCAGACATCATCGTACCAAACCTCACAGAAGCTTCCTTCTTATTAGATATTCCATATCAGGAAAACTATGATGAAGACTATATCAAACATGTATTACGTCAATTAACAGACCTTGGTTGTCATACCGCAATTATCACAGGTGTAACATTTGAACCAGGCCGTATCGGTGCGTATGCATATGAAAAGGATACAGATACATACACAACATACTTTCAACGAAGGAAGAACCACAACACTTCCACGGTACAGGTGATATTTGGGCAAGTACCTTCAGCGGGGGTCTTTTACAAGGTTTATCCCTACTACAAGCAATGACACTTGCCTGTGATTATGTTAAGGAATCTATCCACAAAACATTGGAAGAAGAAAATCATAATATCTATGGTGTTAACTTTGAACAAGCAATGCCATTCTTAATCACATCATTACAGGAATACAAAAAGGAACACTAGTTCCTTTTTTCTATGCAAGCATGTTATTTACGCATCTTCTTTCGTACGCGATTGATATGTCTTTCAAAACTTCCATTCTGTATTAACTCCGCAACGATATACTGCATTAATGTTGAAACCGTATTGGAGCGAAAAGAGATTCTGTCTTGAAACTCCTTTAGGTTCTTCTTTGGTAATATCATATATCCAATACGAACAGATGGTGCAATGGTATTGGAGAAAGTATTTAGATAGATTACTTGTTCATCATCTAATGCATATAGTGTTTCTCTACCATTCATCCCTAAGGTATATTCAGAATCATAATCATCTTCTACTATCCATGCATGATTTTCCTTTGCCCAGTGGATATATTGTTTTCTTTTGTTGATATCTGTTGTACTACCTGAAGGATAACTATGATATGGCGTCACATGTAATACATCCGCATGATTCTTTTGTAGTTCTGAATTTAGGATACCATTCTTGCCAAGCTTCATACGTATGAGTTTTACATTCTCCGCTTCATACATGAGTGAGATTTTTTCGTATGATGGATTTTCAATCGCATATACTTTATCACGCCCAATCATACTCACTAGAATTCCATAAAAGTATTCTGAACCAGAACCAATAATTATCTGTTCTGGATCCACATAGATTCCACGAACACGTGCTAAGTATGACGCGATTGTTTTACGTAGATATAACAAACCATTCCATGGTGACTTTGTCAGTAATACATCTTGTCGCATACTTAATACTTTACGTGCAGCCATCGCAAATACATTGGAAGAAAATAACTTTTCATTGGTAATCTGTATCTCTGGTAAAATCTCGATATTGCTATCTTCTTTAGCACTAAAAAAGTCTTTCTCGAGATAACTTACGAAAGTATCCACTTCTCATGCGAGATGTAATATATCCTTCTGAAGTTAAAAGTTCATATGCATGTGCAACAGTAATCACACTGACATTTTCCTTATCTGCTAAAATGCGTTTTGAAGGCAGTTTATCGCCTGTTTGATATATTCCATGAATAATATCGTTACGAATCTTTAGGTATAGATCCATGTATGCTTTGGTTTTATTGTTCATATCTCATTCCAATCTGGTCATATAAATTATAACATTTCTGGGTATATACAGATAACCAGAATCTATTTAAAATATACGCATATTTGGAGGTTTTATGAATATTTCAGTTAAAAGATTTACTTTAATCGCAATGTTACTAGCGATGACGATAGTTTTATCTTCATTCAGTATCCCAGTACCAGGTGGTCATCTATACTTCAATGACTTAGTCATTGTGACTGCCGCACTCATGTTAAATCCCTGTTGAGGCTTTCATTGTAGGTGGTCTTGGTTCATTCCTTGGTGACTTGTTCTTCTATCCAACACCAATGTTTGTATCACTTGTTACGCACGGTCTACAGGCAGTTGTGATTTCCCTATTAATATCTAAGAAGGAACATCCTACTTTAAAGGACTATATTCTTGCGGTAACTGCAGGTGCAATTATCATGGTTGTTGGATATACAATAGGACGTGCATTCATCTATGCAAATCCACAAACCGCAATGCTCAAGCTACCATTCCAGATTATTCAAGCTAGCTTTGGCGCAATCATGGCAGTGATTTTGCATACACGATTACCACTCAAAAGATTTCTAAAGTAAAGGGCGTTGAGCCCTTTTTTTATATCTGCTAAGATAAACTTACGAGGTGAATGTATGACACTATTAGATGAAAAACGCTTAGAAATTAACGATATTGATACCCAACTTGTTCAATTATTTGAGCAGCGTATGCACGCTGTAGAAAGTATCATTCAATACAAACTAGAGAACCAACTTCCAATTCTAGATACAGGTCGTGAGGAACAAAATATCCTACGCACAAAAGCACTGTTACAGGATGCTTGTCTTTCTGATTATTTTGAATCTTGGTATCGCTATACCATGCAAGTTTCAAAAGACTATCAGAAAGAAATCAAAGAGAAATACAATCATGAAATAACTTGCATTACATGCAAGCACAAAAAAGCTATGCCAATTGACATAGCTTATTTTTTCTCTTCAAGAATCTTATAAAGTGCTTTATATAAGTCCTGTGATTCATCCTGGTTGAGACATACACAAGAACGAACTTTTGCAGGAATATCTGCACATTGTTTCTTCATGTTCTTGCCTTCTTTTGTTAACTTGATTATTACCACACGCTCATCTAATTTAGAACGTGTTCTTGTTAACCAATTCTTATCTTCCATCTTCTTGAGTAATGGAGTGATTGTTCCACTATCTAGATATAATCGTTCACACAACTCACCTACAGAAATATCATCCTTCTCCCATAACACCAAGAATACAATATATTGTGTATAAGTCATCTCAAGTGGTTTTAAGAGAGGAGTATATGCTGCTGTAATCTTTCTAGCAGCCGCGTAGAGTGGGAAACATAGTTGATTCTCTAATTTTAATGTATCGATTTTCTGTCCTGCCATAATAATCACCTACTGCTTCTTTCTCTTTAGTTCATCAACATACGCTACCGCAGATAATGCTGCGACATTTCCCTGTCCAGCCGCTTTGATATATTGGTATGGCTGTCCTGTGATATCACCTGCCGCAAATAGACCTGCTAGATTTGTCTTCATCTGTAAATCAACCTTAACCGCATTACCTGCAATTTCAAGACCTGGTACTAGAGAGCCTGGGAATTGCGTTGGTCGTAAGATAAATACACAGTCTACTGTATATTCACTTTGATCTGTCTTCAGTGTATTCGCCTTCATCATCCCTGCAATTTCAACAGGCTTTTCATGGTGAATTTCAATGTTCTTACTATTGAACTGTGGTTCATCCTTATATTGTGGGAAGTAATATACCTTTTCACATACTTCGCCAAGGAAGTCGGCTTCAGCTTCCTCTTCCTTACTTCCTGCCACAACCGCAACTACCTTTCCTTTATATAAAGGTGCATCACAAGTTGCACAATAGCTAACGCCACGACCTAAGAAGTTTTCCTCTCCAGTATATGGCTTACCAGCCACAACACCGATTGCTAGGATGACGGAAGTTGCCTCAACAACCTCACTATTATTTAACTGTAATGCGAAGTAATCACCCATCGCATATACATTCGAAATCTTCTCTTCTGTAATAGAGATTCCAAGTTCATCCAACTGTTGTTGGAAATACATTAGCCATCTCTACACCTGTCTTAGATGGTAATCCTAGGTAGTTTAGAATTGGGTGTTTTACAACCTGTAACTTCTGTGTTAAATCCTTTGTACCAAATAAGATAATGTTTTTATTACGTACCTTTGCGGTAATGGCTGCCTCAAGTCCTGCTGGGCCAGTACCGATAATTGCTATATCATAACGTGTCATCATAATACTCCTTAATCGTTTTATATTGTATGAAAGATAATTGGTTTTTTCAAGGAATATACACATATCTGTCATGTATGCATGGTATTTATCCTATTTATGCGTTTAAAACCTGTTATATTGCTTGATTTCTCTCTACCTCTAGTCATTCATTCTATGTTAAAATAAAACGCACTATGAGGTGATGTTATGCAATTAGTACTACCAAAAGACTACGATCCTGTTCTTGATGTTCGACAAACACAAGAAGCTATCAAATATATTCGCGATACTTTCCAAAAAGAATTTGGAAGAGAGATGCACTTATCTAGAATTTCAGCCCCTTTATTCGTACCAAAAAGTACAGGTTTGAATGATAACCTGAATGGTATAGAGCGCCCTGTATCTTTTGATATCGCAGAGATGCCAAATGAAACAATTGAAGTTGTACAATCTCTTGCCAAATGGAAGCGTTTCGCACTGAAGAAATATAACTTCGAAGTTCATGATGGTCTCTATACAAATATGAATGCGATTCGTCGTGATGAAGAACTCGACAACCTACACTCTGTTTACGTTGATCAATGGGACTGGGAAAAAGTTATCACGAAAGAAGAACGTACAGAAGAAATGTTAGAGGAAACAGTACGTACAATCTTCAAAGTAATCAAACACATGGAACATGAGATCTGGTACAAATATCCACACGCTGTGTGTCATCTAGCTAATGATGTATTCTTTATCGATTCCCAAGAGTTAGAAGATATGTATCCTGATCTTTCTCCAAAGGAACGTGAAGACGCAATCACAAAAGAAAAGAAATGTGTCTTTATCAAGCGTATTGGTCATGCTTTAAAACGTAGTGGACAACCACATGACGGACGTGCGCCTGACTATGATGACTGGAATTTAAATGGTGACCTATTTTTCTGGTTACCATCCCTAGAACGTGCATTAGAAATCTCCAGTATGGGTATCCGTGTTGATGAAAACTCCATCGTAGAACAGTGCCGTATTCGCAATGCGGAAGAACGTCTACAGTATCCATATCACCAAATGATTCAAAACTGCGAACTTCCATATACAATCGGTGGTGGTATTGGCCAATCTAGATTATGTATGTTACTGCTGAATAAAGCACATGTAGGTGAAGTCCAGGCTTCTATCTGGCCACAAGATATGGTCGATGCATGCGAAGCCCACAAAATACATTTACTCTAATATACTCCAAGTGAGTATATTTTTAACTATACTATATTGTATTACATAATAGTATGTGTTATATTCTACTTGCAAGGAGGAAAAACAATGGATGCACAATTTAAAAAAGGTGTTTTAGAATTATGCGTTCTTTCGAGGTTAGTAAAAGATGATAAGTACGGATACGAACTAACTGAAGATATTTCCCAAGAAATGTCCGTCACTGCCGGAACATTATATTTAATTTTAAAAAGACTAAAAGATAATGGTTATCTTGAGACCTATCTTGTCGAGTCGTCCGGTGGCCCAGCTAGAAAATACTATCATTTAACAGAAGAAGGAAAACTTTACCAACAACAACAGAAAGAAGAATGGATTACATTCATTCAAAAGGTGGAAAAACTGATATGACAAAAAATGAATATTTAGCAGCTTTGAATCAAGCTCTCACAAACTACTCACCAAGTTTTAAAAAAGATATTCTCGATGCCTTTGAAGCACACTTTCAAGAAGGAATTAACGAAGGCAGAAGCGAAGAAGAAATCATGAATGATCTCGGTACAATCGATGATGTAATCGAGAATATCCACATGATGGGTGGAGAAAAAGAAACTGTTCATAAAGAACAGAAAAACAAAGACTACGAAAACTTAAAAGAAGGATTATCTACAGCCTTCCATGCGTTTACACGTATCGCAGATGAAGCACTAGGTCATGCAAAAAACTTTACAGCTAATATGGACCGTAAGCAGAATACAGCGCAGTACTATTCAGATCCTCTGACTGAAACACTTCCAGATTCTATCGCTCACTTAGTGATTCACAGCGAGACATTACTGTCATCCTTGGATATAACTCTAGAAAAAGGAAATGAGCTCCGCTATGAATTTACCCAGTCACAAAGTATCTTTAGAAATCCTCCAACTGATGGAATTCGTTATGAAATAAATGATACAACTGCTACGATTCTTGTGTCTGGTAGCGGTGACTTGACCGTTCAAATTCCATCTGGTGTTACAACAATCACAATGGAAGCACCTGCTGGTGATGTAGATATCAACGATATTAAGCTTGATGAATTCAACTGTCATAACAAATCTGGAGATGTTTCTCTCAGCCGCGTTGAAATGAAACGTGCCGACTTTACGATGTTGGCAGGCGACTTAGATGTCTCCGATTCCAACTTCGATGAAATTAGCATGAAGCTATCTGCTGGTGATGTGGACTTAACAAATACAACAGGTAATCTATATGCTAATATCGCAGCTGGTGATATTGATATTCAAAAACACGCCGCCAATGTCATTCAACTCTCCGCAGCTGCAGGCGATATCGATATGGAAGTATCCTCACCTATCATCGAAGTAAAAACAACTGCAGGTGACATCGATTTAGATGTTCATGGAGAAATCCAGAATATTAAAGTTACATCTACTGCTGGCGATATCGACATGGCAACAGATTCCAAGACTACCAGGCAAGTCTTTCCACAAACTTTGGAGATGTTGATTTCGATGATGATTTACCATATCAAAAATTACATGGAAAAAAGTATATTGTCGGTAATGGAAAAGGTGAGATTCTCATCAAAACAAATGCCGGAGATATTGACTTCCACTAACAGCCTACATTAGGCTGTTTTTTTACATATTTATTGATTTGTTGATGAATGAAACACTGTTAAAAACACTTAAAAAAATCTTAATGAATACTTTAATATTATCCAATTTTATTTCGGTATATAATTCATTCGTGCATGGCAAATTTACACACTGTAGCAATCACGATTGATTCGCATCTTATATCAATCCTTTCAGTAAATAATTGCAGGTACACCATAATATCAAATCATAAATGAAAGGAAGTATTATATATGAAAAAGAGGAATTATCTAGCTGTCCTGTTGTCATTATTCATGACACTTACAGCACTTATCAGTTGGTCTAAGACAAATGTTATCGCTGAGGATGGACCAAAAACAAGTGGATGCGACAATCACAAACTTCAGATTTATGAATCTTTCTAGAACAAATGTTGGAGATATCTACTATACAGATAACTTCTACTTTGATTTAGACTGGGCAGCCAATACAACAGGCGCAACATTAAAAGCAGGTGACTACTTTACAATCGACCTTCCGGATACAGTTATGTTCTCGGCTGATTCTAGTCCTATCGACTTTGATATCTATGACGCTGATGGAACAGGCGCCGTAATTGCGAAAGCACATATCACCGCAGGTACAAATGGTGCAACCGCAAAAGTTGTATTTACAAATTGGGTAGAAAATCGCTATAACGTAAATGGTAACATTCAACTCTCTGCTAGATTTGATTTAACAAGAGTTCCTGTTAACCAATCTACTTCATTCACTGTTTCTGTAAATGCCGGTAAGTCTAATACAACTTCATCATCCGGTTCAGTTAATGTAGCTGGCCCACAAGTTTTAACTGATGAATCATTAAATAAGTTTGCTTGGTACGATACAGAAAATCCTCATCTTGCGAACTGGGAAATTCGTATTAATCACAAAAAAGCAACACTACCAAACGTTACAATTCATGATACAATCGTTGGTTCAACTGAAAGAATCCTAAAGGATACAATCCGACTATCCACAGTTCAAATGGATCAGTATGGTAATGATATTGCGGGAACATCTACACCAGTAGACTTAACTGGCAAATTAACAATGTCCGATAACGATCAAACATTTACTATTAATGTAGGAAATGTGAATGGCGAACAGTATCGTCTTACTTATCAATCCACATACACAGAAGGAACAAACCTTAACAATAAGCTTACATTGACATCTGTAGATCAAACTTATACATTTGATGCACGCTTCACAAGAGCTTCCTCTGGTGGTTCTGGTTCGGGTGATCTTGCAAATAAGATCAAGTTAACAAAGGTTGATGAAGATGATAACACTATCACTCTAGCAAACGCTGTGTTTACAGTTACACAACCAGATGGCACAACATTTGATTTAACAACAGGCGCAGATGGAACTGTTACTTCTGAAGCTTTGATACAAGGTACATACAAAGGTGAAAGAAAAGACAGCACCTAGTGGATATGAATTAAACGATACAGAATACACACTAGAAGTTACAGCTGCTGGTGGTGCATTACAAACAATCACTGATAAGCCAATCAAAACAGATATCTCTGTTACTAAGACATGGGTAGGTCCTAAGGCTGGTCCAGTCACAATTCATTTATTCGCAAACGGTACAGATACAGGTTCTACACTAACACTAGATGATTCAAATAACTGGACAGGTAGTTTCACTAACCTACGTAAGTACGATCAAAGTGGTACAGAAATTCAGTATACAATTACTGAGGATGCCGTAAATGGTTATGACACTACAATCACAGGTGATCAAACAACAGGATTTACAGTTACAAATACAGAGCAACCAAAGAATATCACTCCACCAAAGCAGAACACGACTACACCAAAGACAAGTGATAGCACAAACATCTATCTCTACTTCGGTATGTTGTTGGTTGGTGTAATCTCCAGTGGTTACCTCTTTGCAAAGAGAAAATCCTATAGATAGTTAAAAAGCCATTCTACATAATGGCTTTTCTTTATAAACAAAAGAAAAACTGGAATTTCTTCCAGTTATAGAATTTCGATAAATTTCTTTGTTTCTTCTTCTTTCTTCTGTTCTGTTGGTAATTCAATCTTTAAGATACCGTTATCGAAAGATGCGTGGATATCTGTATCCTTGATTGCATCACCTACATAGAATGTACGTGATGTACTACCACTGAATCTTTCCTGACGTAAGATTCTACCCTTATCATCAGTTTCTTCATTAGAAGATGTACGAGCAGCACTGATTGTTAGATTACCATTAAATAAGCTAATGGATACTTCATCTTTCTTATAACCAGGAACTTCTACTTCTAAGATGTACTTTCCATCTTTCTCACGAACATCTGTCTTTAAAATATTATTTCCTGTAAATACTGGTGCTCTAAACACATCATCAAACATATCATTGAATAAATCATTCTTTCTTGTTGTCATATATTTCATATCATATACCTCCTAAGGTCTTTCACCTCACACATATTAATATACTCATATTTTTAGCACTGTCAATATCTTTAGTGCTAAAAAAATTATAAAAATTTTTTGTTTTTATAGTATATATACATAAAAAGCCTTTATTTAAAGGCTTTTTATTATTAGCATAGATATCATATGATTGCTAATTAGTTTCCGTATTTATAGAGAATAAATGACTCATCATCTGATTTTAGATGTATCTCTTTACCCTCTATCGTGTAATAATAGATCTTCTTTTCATCATTCATTGTCATCTCAAGTTGATTGCCATGATTCTTCCAACGAAAAGCAACTTTCGTCAGATCATCATAATAAACACCTGAATAATCAGGATTAAACTGAATTGTAACGTCATCTTCATAGTCCGGAAACCACACTCCTACAAAGTCATACTTTCTTGTCTCTTGATAAAAGAAATTCAAAAAGAAAATCAATATAATGATTGGTATTACATTTTTTAAAATCTTTGCGATAAACGCCTTTTGTTTATTTGATATCTCCATTGTATTTCTCCACATGTAATCATATACCTTTCAGAGAATAATACAAAACGACAGATATTTCTGTCGTTTATTCTGTATATAAATCTCTTAGTTTTTGTAATACATTCTTATCAAGATTGAATTCTGCTTCAAAGTACTCATCATAGCTAGCGTACTTCTCTTTGATACGTTTTAGTGAATAAGCCGCATTGGTATATGTTACCCCCTCATACGCCAGTAACATACCCGCAAGTTCTCCATCTATTTTTGTAAGAGGAAAATCCTTCCTAAAACGATCGATATACTCCTTGCGATATTCATTTGTTAACATGTAGTCATACATCGCTGTTTCTTCATCAACACCAAGTGCTAAAAGAATTAAGATAGCTGCTATTCCTGTACGATCTTTTCCGGCAGAACAATGGAATAAGATCGGTACATTACCGGCTATGATATCCTCAAATATTTTCTTATATGCATAACAGAATGGCAAGTTACCATACACCTTATGTGTAAATTCATCATTGCTTTCTTTAGAATAAACATTTTCTGCGATAAGTGCAGCTGGCGAAAAGTTTACTTCTGTTCCATCAGCACGTACTGCGGCGGATGAATGAATATATTCGGCACCTTGTAACTCTGGATCTGGTGCATCCTTCACTTCTTCCTTTGAACGTAAATCATAAATCTTCTTAATATGCAAAGAATTCAAGATTTCAATTTCTGCTTGATCAAAGTCCATTAAGCGACTGCTACGAAAGAAATACCCTTTCTTAACATGTTTACCATTTTGGGTCTTGTATCCACCTAGATCACGTAAGTTTCTTTTCTTTTCAATGCCGAGAATATCACTCATTTCTTCACCCCCAAAATCCTCTCTGCAGTTTCAATCTGTTCTTTTGTAGGTTGCGGTGTATCCATTAGAGGATAACTGATTCCCATCTTCTCGTATTTTGAGATACCTAATACATGATATGGTAACACTTCTACTCTCTCAACGGAATCAAGTGTGTCGATAAATTCTCGTAACTTTTGTAGATCCTCTTCATTTGCGGTAATTCCAGGAACCAAAACATGTCGAATCCACATCGGAATATGATGATCAGAAAGATACTTCGCACATGCCAAGATATTTTCATTTGATACACCGGTTAGATAACGATGTACCTTATCATCAATCTCTTTTAAGTCAAAGAGAACTAAATCCGTTACTTTCATGAGTCTTTCAAACTTAGAGAAAAATGGCTCTTCGTATGTAAATGGATTGCCTGCTGTATCTAGGGTACAGTGGATACCGTGTTTATGGGCTAGCTCAAATAATTCAATCATAAAATCCATCTGTAAGAGAGCCTCTCCTCCAGATACGGTGATTCCACCACCATTCACCCAATAGTTTTTTTATAACGTAGTGCCTTTTGTAATACTTCCTCAGCGGTATAAAGTTCTCCCGGCCATTTCCCCAAGTATCTGGATTATGGCAATATTTACAACGCATATTACAACCTTTTAAAAATATAATAAATCGTACTCCAGGTCCATCAACTGCCCCGAAGGTTTCAAATGAATGTATGCGTCCCTTCATATTCTCACTCCTTTATATCATTCTTTTAAAAAATGACTCTGTAGATAACAGAGTCATTTTACCAAACTATAGTCTTGTTTTACACAAGAACGATTACATATGATCGTGGAATGTTCTTGCGATAACGTCTAACTGTTGTTCTCTTGTTAGAGAGATAAACTTAACTGCATATCCGGAAACACGGATTGTGAAGTTAGCGTATTCTGGCTTCTCTGGATGTTCCATCGCATCAACGAGCTTCTCCTTACCGAAGACGTTAACGTTGAGGTGGTGAGCACCTTGGTCAAAGTAACCATCTAATACGTTTACAAGGTTGTTAGATCTTTCTACATCACTATGACCTAATGCATTAGGATCCATTGTCTGTGTATTAGAAATACCATCTAATGCCCAGTGATATGGAAGCTTTGTTAGTGAGTTCAGTGATGCAAGTAATCCATTCTGTTCTGCACCATAAGATGGGTTAGCACCTGGAGCTAGTGGTGTCCAAGCACGACGGCCATCCGGGCATATTACCTGTGTACTTACCGTAAACAACGTTTGATGTAATTGTCAAAAATTGAAGTTGTAGCTTCTGAGTTACGGTATGTGGTGCTTCTTAATCATTGTGATGAATGTCTTTAATAACCATACACCAATTTCATCTGCACGGTCATCATCATTACCATACTTAGGGAAGTCTCCTTCAGTTACGTAATCAACAACCAATCCATTTTCATCACGAACTGTCTTAACCTTTGCATACTTGATTGCGGATAGTGAGTCAATAACATGGCTGAATCCTGCAATACCTGTAGCGAATGTTCTTCTAACATCTGTATCAATTAAAGCCATTTCAGCTAGCTTCATAGTAATACTTGTCATGCATGTATTGGATGAGGTTTAAGATATTTGCATATAAACCAAGCAACCAATCTAACATCTGAACATACTCTTCTACTTCAGCGTAGTCTAAGTATTCAGAAGTAATTGGACGGTATGCTGGTCCAACTTGCTTAAAGCTCTTTTCATCCACACCACCATTAATAGCGTATAGAAGTGCCTTTGCAAGGTTTGCACGCGCACCGAAGAACTGCATTTCCTTACCTGTCTGTGTAGCAGATACGGCAGCAGATGCTGTAATCATCTCCCCATTCAGGGCGCATTACATCGTCATTTTCATACTGAATAGAACTTGTTGTAACAGAGATCTTAGCCGCATACTTACGGAAGTTTTTCTGGTAAACGGATGAGTACAATACTGTTAGGTTAGGTTCCGGGTGAAGCGACCCATATTTTCTAATGTATGTAAGAAACGGAAGTCGTTCTTTGTAACCATAGAGCGACCATCCATACCCATATACCTGCAACTTCTAGTGTTGCCCATACTGGGTCACCAGAGAATAATTCATTATATGCAGGGAATACGAGCAAACTTAACCATACGGAACTTCATAACGATATGGTCAATTAATTCCTGTGCTTCGCTTTCTGTTAATGTGACCTGCCCTCTAAGTCTCTTTTCGATATAGATATCTAAGAATGTAGAGATACGTCCTGGCCAGACATCGCAGCACCATTCTGTGTCTTAATAGCTAAGTAACCGAAGTATAACCACTGAACTGCTTCCTTAGCGTTGGATGCTGGACCGGAAATGTCATATCCGTATACAGTTGCCATCTTCTTCATGCCTTCTAATGCACGAATTTGTTCAGATAGTTCTTCTCTTTGACGGATGATATCATCCACCATTGTACCGTCGCCACAGTTTAACTTATCTTCTTCTTTCCATGCGATCAATTGGTCAATACCATATAAAGCAACACGGCGGTAGTCACCAACGATACGTCCACGTCCATAAGTATCTGGTAAACCAGTAATAACGTGACTGCTTCTAGCAATCTTCATCTCTGGTGTATATGCATCAAATACTGCTTGGTTGTGTGTCTTGTGATACTCTGTAAAAATCTTATGTAATTCTGGATTTGGTGTATAGCCATAAGTAGATAAAGCTTCTTCTGCCATACGGATACCACCATAAGGCATAAACGCTCTCTTTAAAGGCTTATCAGTCTGAAGACCTACAACCTTTTCCAAATCCTTTAAGGATTCATCAATATAGCCTGGGCCATACGCAGTTAAGCTTCCGATACTCACATCAGCCTCTTCGTCTAGAACGCCACCCTTAGCACGTTCAGCCTTCTGCACTTTCCTGTAATTTGCCAAAGCTTGTTAGTCGCATCTGTTGCGTCAGCCAAGAAACCTCATCACCATCATATGGTTTGTAGTTTGCTTGGATGAAGTCGCGAACATTGCATTCTTCCTTCCAGTTTCTTCCCTGGAAGCCTTGCCATTTTTTTCATTATTTAGCATTGTCTTCTCCTCCGTCTCACCTAACGTTTTTCATTTTTAAATGAAAAGCGATTTATTCGTCCAATGATATTATCATATTATTTTTTACCTGAAATTACACGGTTTTATTTAGAATCCAATAATTAAAACAATATCATTAATAATGAACCAATCATTTTCTCCACAGATTGATTAATCATCATACACCAATCATAGATTTGATAATTCATACTCTAATTATCCATTAAACACGCACGAAACTCTGTCCATTATCACATTTCACACTGAGGTTGAACCAAATGATTTCACATCCTATAACCCCAGTTTTATTATTCACTGCATAGTATCCAACCCATCTGTTAATGTATATCATGATATCTCTATCACATCCAGAGAAGACAATTGCACCATCAGTCCCACATGACCTTTCATCCAACTGATGACAGATACCACAGACCAAATGTCCACTGACCAGAATCTGCGTATAAGAAGGCTGTATCACTTAATGGAGCTTAACTAAGAAGATTAAGTAAGATCCAACCAACATGGTCATACACTCTGCAGTTAATCTGTTCATGCATGTATAGATGAATCAAAGAATGATTAAGAATAACACTTGCGGCATTCACAATAAACTATAAATCTTAGCACCATGAAAACCTACTTCACAACGGATATCCACTTTCTTTTTTCGTAAAGGTCTGATGCCTTTTCTGAATCATGTTTCAACAGGATTATCTTCGTTAATTGTATGTTCTTAAACTGACATAATGACGAATCATATCAATACCGCAAAATTCATCTCAAGCTCAACTTTATGTTGTAGAGGAACATTTTCATTGCGATTTTATAAAGTTTTCCTAAGGTAAATGCTAGTATCACTAACACCCGAATCATAAATAATCCTAATGATACATTCATCTTTACATCGCAATGGTTAATAAGATAGAAATTCCAACCAAGAATCACACCAGTGACTAACATCATGGTAAAGTTTTCAGCGCGTTAATTGAATGTTGTCATAGCACCTTGAATATTTCCTAATTTTGCGTCATCAAAGTATCCTAAAGGTGCTTTCTTTAATTCATCTCCCACCTGCAAGCGGAAATTTCTAAACATGACATAACCTTCCGCAGAAACAAGGATATCCTCCAAGTAACGGAATACAAAGTGAAATAAGATCCACCAACCATAATCATTACGCAATTCCATAAAACTGTAGTTGTTATTGCATATATGTTTGAGAACAGCAATATACAACGCACCAAAGATGAACATGAAACTAAAATTCTTGAAGAACGCAAAGAATAAGCCAAAGATAAATTTCACTTTATCTTTTCCAACTAATTCAAATAATCTACGAAAGTAGTTCATTCGACCACCTCCTTGCCACTATAGCTCTTCCATAACTTCTGATATACAGATGAATTCTGTATCAACTCTTTATGTGTACCGATGCTATTAATCGTACCGTGGTCTAATACCATAATTTGGTCTGCACCAACAATTGTATTCAAGCGATGTGCTACTACAATCAATGTCTTATCTTTCATCAAGCGACTAACGCTTCCTGAATCTTCGCTTCATTTTCAACATCCGCATATGCAGTAGCCTCATCTAGTATGATGCACTGCGCATTAGACAGTACTGCTAAGCAATACGTTGTCTTTCACCACCTGAAAGGAACTACCACAATCAAGCATTTGAATTAAGCCTTCAGGCAATCTTTCAATTAGTTCTAAACAATTAGCAGCTTTAAAGCATTCAGAATCTTCATCTGTTGCCATCTGCTTTTGCAATCTTTAGATTCTCACGAATGCTTGTATCGAATAAAAAGTTATCTTGTGCAACATAGCAACATGTTTCAAGCAATGCGTTAATATCATTTTGACATCATGATTACCAAAGAATAATTCCATCATCCACATCAAAAAATCCAGCCATTAACTTTGGCAATTGTAGACTTACCACTTCCACTTTCCAACAATCGCAAATACAGAATTTGGCTTTACTTAAAAATTGATATCATGTAATACTTCAATACCCTCTTCATACAGAAAGATACATTTTCAAATCGATAACATGATCTGATAATGTTACTCTTGATTAGGTCTTAAGCTCAGGCATGTAAGCACTTTACGAATCATACGGAAACCCGTTTCAATTGAGGAGTAGATTTCCAACTCATCATGATTTGGAATCATTTGGAATAATCGATAGTAAGATCAAACCCAACATTAATTACATGTTGATGATTTGATGAGTACAAATATAAACCAACTGGCAATGTTCCAAGAATGGTGAATCAAAAGCAAATAATATAGCCATAGCAATCCAGCTTTGTCTCAACCAATCTGATGAGAAGTAGTAATATGAATCTGTAAATTTTTGATAACTACGTCTACTCTGCCCAAATATCTAATAACATGAATTCCATTATATATTCAAACAATTCGCATTTAATTGATTAGAATTGCCAAGTATACATACGCCCACTGTTATGATACATAATGATAATCCCAAATAATAAAAGGAACACTCATGCTAAGCCCAACAACAAATAATAAGATGGTAAGAATGGATGTAATAAACGAGAATAACTCCAGGCATAACATGTAATCCAATCCTCAAAGAACCAACACGATCAACGATTAGGGCTTTATAATATCCAATCGGTGTTGATGTAACATACCCAAGTGAACACGTTCTAACTTCTCACTTATTTTTCGCGAATACTTCTAAGAATCTCAAACGAAATTCGATGACCTTACTAGATAAACACGTTAATGTGCATTGTGCGCAAGAGCTAGCAATGTTAATCATATATAAATCTTCTGAAAATCTATATGATTTGTAATCACTGCAGTCGCGACATATGCCGCAAAAATATAATGTGAACTTTAAACTTTCACCAAAACATGCAAGCATAATCGATAAACGCATTTTCTTGTAACTCAGAGCGAAGGAGAACAAACCATTATTGATCAAACTTGGACTAATGGCATCCTTTTCTTCGTTACCAACCACCAACATCTTCTTTTAATTCTTCTTCAATCTCCATTAGTTCTCCCTTCAAATGTCCCTTTAATATTGAATAGCCAATATATACACCGATAACGGATAAAATAAATGTAATAATCTCAAGAAGTCCCATTACCTTGTGTTGCCTTCACCATCTCCAACATTTGTTCTGGTTTTGACCTCTTGCAATCCATTCATTCATATTGTTCCAAAGAAACATGCAGGAATACCACCTAAAGTATCCAACATGGATAAGACCTGACGCATTGCAACTTAGTACACTAGGCTTTTCAGATGTAGATGCGATCACATCTGCTAAAACTGCACCAATCATCGAGTAATAAACCAAGGTAAGTAACCCCAACACCATAAGTGCAAATACCCCATCATAATAAGTTCCATCAAGGTAAACTGCCATATCTTACCAACTTATGACTGATAAATATCAGATTGAACCAGATAAAACCACAAACACTGGACTAATCGTATGTCCAATGACACAAAGAATAACATCATTGCCACAAAATATACAATGATGTATAAGCTGTAAGTAAAAGTAATACAAAATCTTCATCTTCAACCTATTTTTATCCCTCTTCTATAAAACATTTTCAATTATTTCTTTAAATGTCCCTTTAATATTGAATAGCCAATATACGCCAATCACGGATAGTACAAAGTAATGATTGTCAAGAATGCCTATTGTACCTTGAGCTGCTTTTTACCATAGCTAGCATTTTGTTCTGGTTTTTGTCCTCGTGCAATCCATCATTCATATATGCACGCAAAAGGAAACATGCAGGAATACACCTCCTAAAGCACCGACATGTAGAACACCTGGACGTTTACCAATCAAAAACCTTTGAATACACTTGGTTTCTCAGACAGATGCTGATCACATCAGACCAGTACACCAATCATCGATGTAATAAAACCCGGTAAACATCCTGAACCACATCGGTGCAAAGTACATAGCACATCACAATCGGTTCCATGATGGTGAGCTGCCACATTTTACCAATTCAGTGTGTAACACTGCATTACAAGGATGGTACCAGACAGTAATCCACATATGCCTGGACGATGGAATCTCCAAACGGTCCGGATTAGTGACATCAACATCGCTCACCACTGAAAATACACAGTACATATAGAGCTTAATTAGTAACGCAAGCATACAATCCTTCGTCTTCCGATCATATCATCCCTCACTACTATATTGAGTTGAATTCAGATGAGATGTTCCGCATCAAAGTGGAATGTCTTTCCTAGCAATGTTTTATTTTTAAATACACACAACACGATCACTGATATGACGAATAAAACTCAGATCATGTGATATAACCACGACTTACCGCCTCTCTCTGAAACTCCTTGAATTTTCTTTTACGACTCTACACGACATGGGTATGTAAAGAGGTCTCAATCCACTGGTAGGTTCATCGAAAATGACAACTACGATCACCAAAGATTCCGTGCAACTTGAGTCGTTGTTTCTGTCCTGGCCAAAGAGTAGTGTGATGTATCAGCGTATTTTGTCAGTTGCAGATAATCCGACTACCTCCTCTAATATCTTTGTGATTTATTTTGCTAGACTCCAGCAGATTCTCAGCTCTGCTTGTACAGATGTACCAAATAATTGCTAATCCGCATCTGCATAATATAGAAAGGCGTCTCACCGATTGTTTTCCATGCGTGCATGGGATATACTCTCTTACAGCAGTCGTGCACCAGTGTTGTCTCACTAACTCCGTTTGTGCCAATGACTGCTGCTAACTTCATTGGTAAAGAAATCAAGTGATACACCTGCAAAGATATCCTTGTATGAGTCATCCTCTAGCGAGAGAACTTTCTCTTTCTTTTCACTAGATGTCTGAGAATGGAATATCCATCGCAACAAATCAAAGCTTCGTGTATCATGGGTTTGAATCTTTAAATGCCTGTTCACTATCAAAGATTTGCATCTTTACCATTATCAAATAGAAAGACACGGCTGATGAGTCCACCTCCTTACGTAATGGAAACGGTGATCCGCTATTAGACGGTATAGCCTTCTTGTTTTCAATTTCTAACCAACCCCAAATACGCGCGGCATTGCGATAAATCTCGATTAGCAGAAGGTTTCATCTGCCAAGATAATTTCTTGTCCCAACATCATTGCGGAGAGCTATCTGCTACTATCGGCGCTCTCTCCGGATAATTGAAGATGTCGCGATTCAATAACTTTTGAATCGTTTTTAGTGATGTAGTGACTTGTTGAAAGCTGTATGCCGTCATGCACCTCTCCTTATATCCATAATTCTCCATGCTGAATACAAGTTCTGACTGGTCAGTATTCGTTGTAAAGAACTGGCTGCAGTGGATGTTTGGAATACTGGAGAACTATTATGGCGACTTATCTCTGCCATACTCATATCCGCTTTAGTACTTTGACAGATTGAGTAAGATTTCCTTGTGGTTCCTTCTACGACACGAGAATCAGCCCATGAGGCATTTCAGGAATGTAGATTTGGCCCACTACCACTGTTACCAGTCACCAGGCCAGTTCTGCACACAGCAGCACAAAATGCAACATCTGAATCCCTTCCGAACTATCTTTGATATGAGAAGGAAATGTTCTTCCCTCTACGACCTACGAATCCCACACATCTCTCCCACTAATCCTAAACAAACTCGCTAATTGTAACGAGTGCATCCTTCATTCCAAAGCGAATATTATAATATGACGTTCTTCTCCGCTGCACAATCAATTCCTTGGCAGGTCACTGCAGATGTTGGTTCGTCCACAAAATCAAAACAGCGATAATTGTGGTACCACAGTACTCAAAACTCTTTATGATATTTTCATTTCGAACCGACAATTCCACGTAATCCTCACGACTCATTGATGTAAACGCAACTCTCTACGTATACACCGTGGCGTTATGCTCAACGCTATAATGAACGCTCCCAACTTTGGCACATGGATGCCTCTGTAAAGGCCAGGAAATCGCTGCAGACGGTTGATAATCATACGTTAAGATAAGAGCCACAATATATGTTGGCATCAATCTAGAACAATCATCATAAATAACATTGAGATCAAACTGAACTACCTCTACCAATACCATTGCACAGGTTTGCTGCGATATAGAATAATTGCATGAAAATAACCTCGCATAGTCTAACATATTTCCTTCATGTAGCAAAAATAAACTACTGACAATAAAAGAAATATAAAGGAATCCATTTATCAATGCACAAACATCAAGATACATGGAATCAATATATTGTAGAAAAATTAAAACAAGCGGATTAATCCGATATCTCACATTTTCTCTTTCTAAAGTTAGTTTATTAACTAACTGAATTATACGCCATGTATTTCTTCTTTCAAGAAAATGCGTTAATAACAAAGGGTTAGATACGAAATGTATCTAACCCTTTGAAATTGATTGTACGTTTGTTCTAAACAGCTACCGTCATGATTGATTTTTCTAACCGCATTCATCTGTTCTCTATTTTTTTGTCTATAATTTCCTCGCATATATAGGAATTCACACTTCATTGGATCTTCCTACAACAACATATCAATCTCTTCTTGATGTGTTTGCAAACGATCATGACTTTTCCCATATCGAACATAACCCGGTCTTTCAGGATATATGATTGTTCCCTCTTCACCTTGGATGATTCCAAATGGATTAGATGTAGAACTTTGCGGCTGTACATACAGCTTGGAAGTTAGAATATTCCATCATTAAGATACCCGATGTATCTACTCCATTCTCTGCCAGATTTGACAATACTGCACATTCTTTGGCATACCAAATAAACCAACCACAAAGTGAATGTTATACATTCAAATCCATAAGTGCTCCACCAGCATGTGCTTTATCAAAGGTTGGTGTAACGATACTTTCCCAAATTCATCATATGACTGGAATACTTACTAAAGTTTGCTTGTATCAGTTTAATATTTCCAATCTTTGGTAGTTCATCTATTAGATGTTCATAGTTTTTACTATATCTAGATAGAATTGCCTCAAATAACATGCATTCATGTTTAACTGCTAGCACTTGTAGTTCTTTGGCTTCTGCTACAGTTACAGAAAATGGCTTCTCCACAATAACATGCTTTCCCGCCAGAATTGCATCTTTTGCGTATTGGTAATGTAATACATTAGTTAAACCAATATAGACCGTATGAAATGATTGATCCATTAAAATGCTTGATAATCTATGTGCTGATGAAGAATCTGATACTTTTCAACAATTGGTTTTCCCTTTAATTCATTGTGACACCATAGTGCCGTAACTGCAATCTCTCTTTGCATCGCTTCAATCGAGATAACCATCATTCCATTTCCAACGATACCGACTTCATAGATTTTTTCTCCTTTAGTCGATTAATCCAAATGTTTGAATGCATGATAAATACCATCATCGAGAATATCTTTTGTGACAGTCGCAATAGCCTTAACACCTCAGCACCATTTCCATCGCAATAGATACACCACAATAGGATAACATCAGAATATCATTTCCACTATCACTAATCCTATCGCATCACTACGATCAGCCCGATATTCAATACCTTTTAATACCTGTTCCTTATTGATATCTTTGTTTGTTATCTCACGCCACAGAACTTGATTGGATCTTCGATAACACGTGTAAGAATATAGTGATCATGTAGAACTTCTTCTAAACTGATCAAACCGTGGCCATCTTCACTATATACACAGATTTTGTATATCTCATCATCTTCGTGCCGCCTTCTGGATGATACAATTGCCATCGCATTCTGTACTTTCTCTTCATGACTTGGTATGTGCAACGAGAATATTTCAATTGAAAATCATATCCTAGTTGATTACCATAGGCTCATTGTTTTCTAAACCATATCCAAGACCCATACCATTTATTGTATTTTAAATGTTGGAGTTCTTCTTTGAAATTGACATCATAGATACATTTACGGTCGGCATATACTTTGCACCGCCGCAAGGATATAACCATCAATATCATAATCTAGATATGTCACAATCTCTGCTAGACTTCTTCCTTTGCACAGGAATACCTTATGACCATTTTGTCTAGCTTTATGAATAGCTCGTAAAGCACTTTCTGGTGTTTCGTTAGTTGCTGGACTATATAAAGTACCATCAATATCTAGAAATATGTATTTTGTCATATCAAATCCTCCGCTTCTATTATATCCAAAAAAAGATTGGCATGTGCCAATCTCTTACATTCCTTGGATATTTGCTTTTTTAATTCGACTCATTAATACCGGAACGATTAATAAGCAGATAATCATTGTTACTAAGTTGTACCACAAGTTATAACCCAATGAGAATGTCCACGCTGGTAAACTTCCTGCCGCAGTACCCTCTGCCCAGAAATAGGCACCAGAGATAACTGTAGAGAAATACTTGATTACCATTACAATCACAATACCAAAGTGACCCTTTGTGCTTGTTAAGAATAAACCAATGCAATAACTAATCCAAGTAATGATACCACCCACTAGAGCCATTAAATTCATGCCGTAAGAATAATACACGGCAGCACAAGCAGATAAACCAATAAGAGATACTACAGCCAATACCACTGGCTTGCTTGCATGTTCAAATGGTTTAAACAATGACACCATTCCAACAATACTGATTGGCAGTACGTAGTCTAATACAATCTGCATTGGTTGAACAAAGTACATTGGGAAACCTAATGCAATTGTTAGTAAGAATGACGAAGACCATAGTGCTCCATGCTTCCAACCAAGATGATACGATGCAATCATAAGCGGAATTAATTCAAGTTCAATTGAACCACCGTTAGCATCTGTAGGAAAGGCATCATATTTCCTACCATTTAGCGCTACGTATAACGCCGTAGATGATAACAATACAATCTTTAATCTGATCGTTTTTCATAAAAATACACCTCCACTTTGAAGGCGCAAGGAATTAAAGAACTGAACTCCCTACGCTGCTTTACCTAGATCGGGTGATAAGGGTTTTCTCAGCATGCATGCACCCCTGTTCACGCAATTAATCATATCACTTTTAAGAAAAAGAGAATATTGCTTGGATGCCCTGTCCCTACAATATTCTTTATTATTTCGCATATTCCAGTGTAATTTGAGGAGGACACGGATATGCATGGCTTTTCCCGGACATTATGTCAATTAGATTTTACAGGTCTGCCCATGACTTGTAAAGAAGTTCCGAACACGCAGGACTGATGTATAAAGGAGTGTGATGGAAAGAGTGAGACATCAGTTAGCCTGTTAACTGTATGTTAGCAACACCAACATTCCTGTCAACAAAGATTATCATTCTCAAAAATTATTTTATATCTTCTAAGATTAAAAGACACAGACAATATATACAGCCATATGTCTTATGTATTGACAAACACCACTCTGAATGAGTTCATATTGATACTTGTCATTCTAAAGTGTGCGATTCCACAATTTGAACAGGATTTATTCAAGTTCAGGCTTCTTGAAAATATCCTCCTTTTGAATCAAATAAGTTCTAGACAACAAGATAGAAGTCTCCGTGGAAACTAGTAAAATTTTATCCTGATCTTGATGCGTATCATAGATTTCTTGGAACATTGAATACATACGCCTTGTAACATCGCTATGTTCCTCACCACCCACATCACCATAATGCGTATCCATAAAGCGTTTACTACTAGGGTCTGCCTCTTTGAATGTTAGACCCTCAAGATCACCATAATTTACCTCACAGATCTTTTTTGTATAAACAATATTTTCTGGGTGATACTGAGAGACAATTTCTGCAGTATCCCGTGCTCTTTCAGCCGTTGAAACATAAATGGTAGAGAAATGTATATCCTTTAACTTCTCAGCTGCCTCTTTTGCTTCTTGAACTCTTCAGTTAAAGGATAATACATCCACCTTGAATACGTTCCTGTACATTGAATCTTGTTTCACCATGGCGCATCAAGTAAATATCAATTGTCTTTGGATGAGAGATTTGACGATACTCATTTACATCGATTGGTTCTTGGTCTAAGAAGAACTCTCCATCCTTATAATGGAATATCAACATACCAGTATTAGGCATGAGCCAACGATTCTGTTCTTTACAGCGATTTACATACTCATCTAAATTCATACCGAATAAAATCTCTAGTATACGCACTGCGTAAGCACCATGACTCACTAGAAGAATGGTATCACCATCATAGATTCATCAACAATACTCTGCATTGTGGTACGAACACGATTTTCAATTGTTACCTCAACCTTTGATGACCAATCATCAAAGAACGGGGAATCTAAAACTTCTTCCTTACGAGCACCATCTAGCGAGCCAAAAGAGAACTCCTTTAAACCTTTGGTAAGAATTAAGGGAATATCGTGATACTTACAGATTTCTTTCGCAGTATCCCAAGCCCTTTCAGAGGTTGAGCAATATGCACGATTAAATGGCACATTTCTGAGTGCAGACGCAACATTTTCTGCCTGTTGAATACCCTCTTCTAGCAGTGGACTATCACACTGTACCAAAATGACCTTGCGGTTAAATAAGGTTTTTCCGTGTCTAACAAAATAAAATTTCAATTCCATGTATTTTGTACCCCAACCCTTTGTATTTTTCTTTATTTTTCATAATATTTGTATAAATCTCTATGAAACTATAATTTAGTCGTTATGATAGTATCATATACGTATATACTACATTCTGAAAGATGAATTTTCAGAATAAACTACACCTAACATATCCACAGATGATTATTCTGGGATTAAATTATCGTATTCGATGCATTGTTGAATACACCATTTGCCAGTCAATCTGGACAATGACCCATTTATCAATGCGCTATTCACATCCACGTGTTTGCGTAACGGGATTGATTGTATACGATACTGCCACATATTGGAGCCACAGCTAGTAATTATTATTCTGATTCAGACTAGCGACTAGGCTGTGACTGTAATCACATCACTTGCACTCACTACTGGTAGAAGAATTGGTTATCTTGCCCGTTCCACTTTGGCAAACTCCATTTCTATCTCAGCAGTTGGTGGAATTATTCGCTTACTACACTTTATTTTTAAGATTACATTTATGGTCGAAGGTTTCTTCGCCCTACTCATGTCATTTACATTCATACCAGAGTTTGGACTCATCAAGGGTATTTGGTACAGTATCTTCCATTCCATCTCAGCCTTCTGTAATGCAGGTTTTGATTTGATGGGTGTTCGTGAACCATTCTCATCCCTAACAAGTGATGTGTCCAATCCAATTATCAATATTTCGATTATGTTATTGATTCTGATTGGTGGATTAAGCTTCTCCACTTGGGCAGATATTAAAGAATATAAGTTCAAACTACATCGCTATCACATGCAATCAAAGATTATCTTGATTATGACCGCGATTTTAGTTATATTCCCTGCAATCTACTTCTTCTTTGTGGATTTTACAGCTATGCCTTTAGGCACAAGAATTCTAGCGTCATTCTTCCAGTCTGTTACACCGCGTACAGCTGGATTCAATACTGTTGATCTTACAAAGATGTCTGAATCCAGCATCTTCTTACAGATTGTGTTCATGTTAATTGCGCTGCACCTGGTTCTACAGGTGGTGGTATGAAGATCACAACCTTCTTCGTATTAGTCACAACAAGTATGGCAATCTTTAGAAATCGTTCTCGTACAGAAAGCTTTGGCAGAACAATCCCAGAGACAATCGTGCGTAACGCAGCCACAATCTTGATGTTATATATCTCATTATGTTATGATTATTAGTACGAAAATGTCCCAATGATAACCGCAATGTATGAGACCGCATCCGCAATCGCTACTGTAGGTTTAACTCTTGGTATCAATACGAATTTAACGATTATTTCAAGATCATCTTAATCATCCTAATGTTTCTGGACGTATTGGAGGACTCCACCCTAATTTATAGTATGTTCCCATTCCGCAATCAATGTTTAGGTAGATATATGAAGAAAAATGTAGCTGTAGGCTAAATAGAGAGAGTATGAAACAGATTTTAATTATTGGTTTGGGTCGTTTTGGTCGTCATATTGCCCGCAAGTTAAATGATTTAGATATTCAAGTATTAGGTATTGATAACGATGAAAATAAGGACAGAGAAGTACTACCTTATGTTACAAACGCTGAAGTTGGAGATGCGACAAACCAAGACTTCTTAAAGACTCTTGGTCTTAAGAACTTCGATGTATGTATCGTTGCGGTTGGTGATAACTTCTTAGCTTCGCTTGAAATAACATCCTACCTAAAGGAATTAGGCGCAAGAAAAGTTGTGTCCCGTGCTGCACGAGATACACAAGAAAAGTTCTTACTACGTAATGGTGCAGATGCCGTTGTATATCCTGAAAAGTTAATGCGTAACTTAACCGCACTGCGTTATAGCAGTGATAATGTATTTGACTACATTCAGATTGGCAAAGACTTTGCAGTCTTCGAAATTGCTGTGCCAAACGAATGGTTAGGCAAGACAATTGGTCAGGTAGATTTTCGTAAGCACTACAACATCAATATCATCGCAACAAGAATGATGATCACATCTGTTACACCAGGAGCTTCACATGTACTTAACTCTGAAGAATCTATATTAGTATTAGGAAAAGACAAAGATATTCGTAGCGCATTCCATATTTTAGGTTAATCTTCATTTTGATAGGCATAACTTGAGATATTCCAAATGTTTCTTATACAATCGACTAAAATATAATGGATCTTGATATTCACATTCCAAGCAGCCTCTTTACTGAATAACCCCTTTAGTAATAAATCGGCTGCTTTCTTAATCGCAAAACGAATCAAATAGTCGATTGGACGAATATGGTAAACTTTATTAAACTTATAGGAAAAATGCCTCATCCATCTGTGCAGCTCTTGCTAAATCTTTTAACCTTAAATTCTTATAAGAATCTCCATCAGTTCAATTGCATTTAATTTGTAATAACCTTGATTGATATAAGAATAAAGGAACCTAGAATCAATTGTTGCAAGATTAAATTACGCTGAATCTGATCATCCCAGTTTGCACGTATGACACTATTTTTTAAACGATTCAATAACTCAACAGAACTACTATCTTGAAACGCAGAAATTCCATATACCATATTCATAATATCGCTACTGCCATGCCATGGAACTTCTAAATCATAGTAGATATTTAAATGAACAAATGGCTCCTTTTGAACTTACTTCAAATATAACCCTCTGATTTTTCGCACCGTGGATAATATGGATTTGATTTGCACAAGCTGATCATTAAAACGAAATTTTTGCACTTCCTGAAAAGGATAAATAAAGGCACTATGCGTCGTATCAGGAAATCTGTTTTCCTCTCTTTCTTCTGCATAGAAATGCCTGTAATCAATAATTTACGACTGGTATACTCCTTAGGAGCAATCATAAAGTCTTTTTTTGCATAGTTTTCCTCTTTCTTTAGACAATCTTCTCACATGGATAATATTTTACATAATTATCCATGTTTTTTACTATTTACATTTAAAAGTGATAAACTTTCCATTTATAATGATATGTGGTTAGTTTTCCAACTAATTTACTTGAAAGGTAAATGACATAAACTCTAATGATAGCGAAGTCGAAACGTGATACGACATTTGCCAGCATCACTGTTCTTATGTGCCCGTGTGCAGTATCTCTTTACTGGTTGCCGTATCTCTGTGCGCGTAAAGTCTCCCTATTGCGGATAAGCACATATCAGATTATCATCAACCAACTATTTCATATTGAAATAGACGCTAAGTTGCGAAATTCACACACAGCGAATGCAAGGATATGCGCAGTCGCGGTCTCAAATATGCTGATTGCTGGTGCAGGTCTTGCGCTTTGTGGTAGACGATGCAGACGACGCAACAACCCAATTTCTGAACCATATATAGAGAACTCCTCACTATGCAACCTTTGGTGCAACTTCACTATCCCAGACCAAAACTTTTATTGGTTTTGGTGCCTTCTTGGCGCAATCATTGCGACAATCGTTCGCTAATGGTAATCAGCTTCAGCAGGCAGATTACAACCATGCTGCTTGTATTATCTGGGTGAAGATGGTCAACGCACTCTTGAAGCGCAATGCGTGCACTTCACTCATCTCCATCGGCGCAAACCCCACAATATGATGACTACGATTTCTGGACGTGGGCTCTCTTTGCCAGGTCCTCTGGGGAAGTATTACATTCTTCCATTCATCATTGTCCTAGTTGCCTGTATCTTCTTTATGACTAACAGCACCGCATCATGAATGCGATGTTAATGGGAGATGAGCCCAGAATTACTCCTCGGTAGCTCTCTTCAGAAATGCCACTGAATGATTTACATGCTAGTTATTCCATTTATCACAGGTATTCTCGTTTCTAGCGTGGAATCATCGGCTTTGTAGGATTAATTACTAACTGCTATACTCGCAAGAACTCTAGTCGGCACAGCACCAAAAGCATGATTCTGGCTTCAATCATCCTAGGAAGTCTCTTTTGTGATATGGGCAGATGTACCAGCACGCTGTCTTTACCGAATGCGGACGTTACCAATTGCATCTTTACAGCACTTGTTGGTGCAACGTTCTTTGTCTGCTACTGTCATCAAGAATCAGAAAGGTGGTTAAATATGGATCTAACTTCAAAGATGTATGTTATTCCATCAAGGATAAAAAGATGGATTAGACGCACGTTTTCGCATCAATGTAGAAAAACAGCACTTTCGTCACTCATTCTTGGCCCAAATGGTTGTGGAAAGACTACCCTACCAAAGAATCACCAGACCGTGTTTTGAAAAGCGATTCCATGGGCAAATTTTATTTAACGGCAAAGCATTGACGATTTGGCACCTAAGAGAAGCTGCAAAGAAAATCGCGCATGTAGCACGCTCAAATGAAATCACCTTTCGATTGCAGCGTCAGATATGGTTCTCTCGTCGAACACCACATATCCCTTTTAGCAATCAGAGAGCTACATAAAGATTACAGTCGCGAAGATGCACGACAGAAAGCGACATGTGAGGTACAGCTGACCAGTCTCGCTTTCCCTTAATATCCGGAGGAGAAAACAAACGCGTTGCCTCAGCTCGAGCTATTGCACAACCACCAACCCTACTTTATTGATGAACCAACCAATCACTTAGATATTTAGATATCAAATTGAACGTCCTACAAATTGTAAAGACTTCAAAGATCAATGTTCTGCGGTATTACATGATATTCAACTTGGTATGTCGTTGGTTCAGATTATATCTACCTGATGCAAAACAAGGTACCATCCGCTATGAAGGAACACCACAACAACAATCGCAGCAACAATCGATGCATGATGTATATGGCATCAACTGTAACTCAACACGGACCCCTGATCAACAGGTGGCACAATAGTAGTATATATGAAAGGAAAACTCATGAAAATTATTAAACGCTACACTCGCTGCAGTATGAGTAATTTGTCATTGATTGTTGCAGCAACAAATCCACAACATCCCGTGTGACAGCACAACATCTACATACAATAGAAAACACAACAGAAGTCAAAAAGCAGAAGAAAGCAGAGTATCCTGTAAATCATCACAACATACAACGGTGATGGTAGAAATTATACAGACATTTGAACGAGCACCTGAACACTCGATGCAAAACAACCCATTCGCTACAAAGAGATTCTAATCGATCTAGGCTCACAAGATAAGATTGTTGGTATGCTTGATCCAGGAGACAAGGTTACAGACAGCTACGCTGAAGCCAAACGAAAAGATCTACATCGGAGATAAGAAGACAGTTTCGCGACGCAGCACCTCCTACAACCCAGATGCAATTATCGTCAGAAAATAGTGGATACTCAGACAAGCCACTCGAACCGGTAGACACATGGAACCAAAATGGCATCAACATCTACTCCCAAAAAGCATCCGTTTCGCACACAGAACAAAGCTTGGCCAATGTTAATGACACATCATCAATATCGGCATTATCTTCAACGCACAAGAAAAAGTAAACGACACGCCAAGAGCTACAAGAAAGAGTCGATCGGTACCATCCGCCGTAACGAAAGCCAACCAAAGGAATTAAAGAACGCCGCTCATCATGTGTGCATACAATGATGAAACATACGCAGCGTATAAGTCAGCACGACAAGAAAGCTTCTAAACACGTACTGGTTTACACAAATGCTTACCAGGTACTTCTGGATTAACTCAGAAAACTCTAGGTAACATCTGCACCTGAAACGTTCTGCTTATCTCCACGCTACAAGCGACCGTAATCGGTAGTTAGCATGCTAACGCTGTAGAACTTTATGAAGAATAACGCAGTGGCCTGCTCATGTGCTGCAATCAAGCACATCGGTAAGATCTCAAATCACTTTAGTGATGAGTTCATGGATTATGGTCCATCTGTGATTGACGCTCTGAAGCAACGTCAACGCATTCCTAAAGAAACAGCGTAATGATTCAAACACCACTGACTACCAATAAAACTATGAACACCGTCACGCATATCTGCACGGCTCTGACCAACGATGGTGCGATCTTTCATCACTTCACTCAGCCTCTCAAAGAGAAAAGCACCCGGTATTGGTCTACGCCCGTGAAAATAGAGTAGTGATTACACGCCATGTGCACAAAGCCACTGCAATCCACGGCGCAGAAAAGCTTTGGTGGTCAAGCAGATGAATACGCACAACGAACTCATTTGCAACGCTCTCACCAGAACTTCGAGCAAGTAGCATCATCGACATGCTAAAATCTGCCCTGGTGAGGCTACTCCTCAGGTGGTGGACTAGCAGCCGTATAGCTTTGTATCGCACAAATGTTCCTAGTGTCAGCCTTCCTCGATCTGTGGACTTCTGGTATCCTAAGTTTGTTGCAGCCTCAGAAGAGAATCCTGTAAGACAACCAAACGCGAGCAATGTTTGACTGCGTCGTATAACGTGCAAAACAGAAGGTTCACGCCACCACAATATGAGATAACGCAGCAGTGTGCAGAGTAGATTCATCGAGTCTACATAGACAGTTGAATCACTTTACATACGCATTTGATGAGTTTTGAGCATCATGAAAATCAGCGAACTAATCGTTATGATAGCGCATCTGCACTGGTTAGAAAAACAACTATAGCACTGTACGATTACAAAAGGCGCTAGTAACGTAGCTAACGCCTTTACCTATATCGGATGATATTAGTTCTTTATAACACAAAAGTGACCTCCGCATGGTCTTCTCTTGTTTTGTATAATATGGAGGAATTTCCACCGATGTTTCAGCTATGAGTAATCATTCAGAGAGCAGATATTCATCTGTTCGCAATTTGATATAGTACAAACTCATTGTCTGTTCAAACATGGCAAGATTTTGTAAAATTATGTGATGTACCATCCAAGAATTTTTGTAATGCTAGCTGCCTTTGTTTTCACGTAAGTAATGTGGCCAGTGGAGAAAGCGCACCACCTAACGCTACACACACTGGAAGGCAAACATTGCATAGTAGTTCATCTATCCACACCGCGCACCTTCTCCATCAACTCCAGGTAATACCCGGAAAGAGTCCACCACACGAACATTGACATAGCCTCTCTTCATGGAAAAGCCTGTGTAACAGTTACGCAAAGTCAGCTCTATTTGCATAATAAACACAACAAACATTAGCATACGATCAGCTGTAATTCCACCACTTTAACCTTGCCCGCAACCCTTTGGTATGCAGTTTAATGCTCGTAAAGCCCATCGCTACACCCGCAAGAATGAGACATATCCTAACTGACCAATCACAACAATCAGAATAGCACCTGCAATAACACCACCCAAACGCAAATGCTGTACCCAGTGCATAGTTTTCAACGCAGCAGGAGCCTCCACTTGTAGCTTTCTGCATGATCTGCTAGCATCTGTACCTGCAACTCTCTTCTGTAAAAGAAGGCGAATCGCACCTTGTTTGATAGAATACTCTTGTCTCTGCAAGGGTCTCTAAATGTTTCTTCTGCACAGTTGTGAGCAGCTATTCATAGGCGGAACCAGTTAATACTGGGAATTGACGAAATAACATTTCTGCTTTTGCTCATTTGCAGTAAATGCTGCCCTGAATGTAATCGTTACAACACTGCCTGCTTGCTTTTGCACTGCTACCAACCTTTCTTTACAGCACTTACAACACCACGCAGATTTGCAAATCGGCTTGGCTCGATGATTGTCTCAAATAACAACGCAGTAACTTAGCGATGACTGTGCACACATTCTGGAATATTGTTAATGCAGGAGTAACTCCATCTCGTCGTCGCACGTGCCACGTCTGAAAGACCTCTATCGTAGGGCAATCCCTAGACTGCTTGCTACTCTACCTAAAATTGTATAAGTAATCCTTCATATCCTCCATAGCAAAAAGAGCATATCACCGTGATCTTATTTTTAACCATTACTATTCCCGCTATTTTGACATAGCAGTGATGCAACAACAGCCACATTTGTTACGAAAGATTTCTTATCTTCAGTAGCACTTTAAATGACCTAATGCTTTTTGTTAGAACCTGTCAGATCTCCTCAGCTACGGTCTGTCAGACTCTTTACCAGTTGTTGTTAATACAGCATGTGCAACATATCATGCTCGCCCATTACGGTACTCAAAACGGATGAATTTTCCCTCTAACTCTTCTGCAAGAGATCTAGATACTGCATGCCTTATCCATCTTGCTAGATTCAAACTCCCAGACCTGCAAGTTTGTTAAGCCCTGGAGGGCGAAAACGCAAATATACAGCAACATTGTCTCTGCACCCTTTAGCTTTGTTGATTTGATTTCTTCATGCTCAATCGTTTGAATGCAGCACTAAATGCACGCAGCAACCACGAAATCACGGCCCTTCTTGTTCATTTTATCGCTTTCCTTCCCAATTATCATTCGCATGTAATGGCACGTAACCACCATCACCACATACCGACAACTTCATTATGGAAGATCATTTCAATAATTTATATAGGCTGACGAATGAATGGTTTTCAAAAATCTTGTACATTTTGAACGATTTATATGAAAAATTTTCAAAAGTGCGCATGCATGTCAATCGAAAACATGCATGCACTTTCATACATTTTGTTTATATATGACCATTTAAGCCTTTCACCAGCAGCCTCTGCATAAGCGCCGATAATCCAAATCGTATTGTTGCATGCGGGAAATCTGTCTCACCCACTGCGACTCGATCTCCTATCCACTTTCATCTCTTCTTCTAAAACACTAACTAATTAAAACGACACCTTTACTCAGCTCGTACACTGATTTTCATGACATCGTTCTCAGTTGATATTCACCACCAGTCACATCTTCAGCTGCCTCTTTATTGCTCGATATACTCAATAAAGCCGTCATATTGAAGTTCTACCATGATGTCATCTACACCACCTTCAAAAATCTGTATTTTTCAGCAAACACCAGCACAACGTCTTAACTTAAAACCTTGTTTTACAAGAGCCATGCCAACTGCCTCAAAGACTTGCTGGCTCTTCTACTTAGACAACCAAGAACTTTCAGATGGATCAGAATAAACCAGTGGTGGTTAACCGAACGCATGCTGACAATGAGGCAGGTAGCTAAAAACATCCCCACTGATACAAGCCCTTTCAAGTCTGGGTCTTGTTCTGCACAATTCACAAGATTGTTGTATCAAATTCCTTAGCAAAAGACAAGTATATCTAATATCTTACTCTGCCATGTTTCTCCTACTCTTCATCGAGATTCCAGAAAATCAATCCAGTTTCTGTTTCATGTACAAATTTTTCTAGTACAAATTATACTTCATCAATTATTGTTTCACCACCAAATAAGAAATCAAATGAACATCCTCAGCATAATAAGTATTCACATACTTTATCCGCAAAAGACAACCAATTCTTATCTTCATCAACTTCTCCAACAACAAATACCAGGATACCTGTTAAGCGCACAATCTAAACGAATAAATCACCCGCATAACCCGCCAGACAATATCTGATAAATGACACGCAATGCACCAAACGCTCATCTTTGCGCAAACGACGTAAGTCTTCATCTCTTGTTCTGTTTTTCAATCCACGACGCATCTTTCACACTGAACTCACTGACAACTCTACTCACGGTCAAAACTTGTTCCATTGCAAAACAACCACATCCAGGATCATCCATTCCTCTAAGACATGTTTCCATGAATTACCGATTGATAGACATTAAAATTACATTCCATCTTCGACATACGCTAACATACAGCAACAGCCATCCTGATACACTTCGATTTTATCTTTAATAATTTAAACCGTCCTCTTGATTGCAATCACCGAAACATGACTGTAAAATTTAGTTCTGCGACTTTCACATCAATCCTCCTGAGAAACAACAGCCTAACGAACTGTCATTATTAACATTGATTGTGATTAACGTCTCTACTACCTAAAATTCTCAATAAGTATAGGAACATGTTAACAAAGTCAGATATAATAATGCTCCATAGATTGCAAGCTTCTCTTCTTCTCCACAAACCGCCAATATAGAATCCTTGATGTTGAATATCAAATGCTGTAAATCACCAAGATAAATAATCCTAGATATGCAATAAAATTATTACGTAATACAAGAATAAAGATAGATAAGATACTTACGATTAATAAGGCAACCAATCCACCAAATAAGATTCCACTAACTTTGTTAAATCAACATTTGTGACATACTAATAACCGCACAACTTACAATAAGATTGCCGCAAATAGAATGCCTGAATACAGTCCCACTTCATACACCAGTTGACGCACACCGAACGCAACACCAAATACTCGCATAAAAAAAAATCACACACCTCTGATAACCTAAAGCCCATTTAGAGATAGTACCAACACAATCTGCGTAATTAATAATCCAAACTGATAAATATTGCCGACACAAAGAACAAGATACGAACCCTCCTGTCCCAGGAATGGAAATAAGATAACTACTGCAACTGTGATTACAAATACCCATATGTGTAAACACTTTATTATATAAGCTGAGCCAGCCTCCCGTTAATATCCCATAATAATCTGTCTGTCAAATCCACCATGATTAAGTCCTCCTGACAATAATATATAACGATTGACCAAAAGTCAAACAAATATATACTGTCTACTTATCCCACCAACACCAATACCAAGTCAACATTACTGACTCCTACCATTGTTATTTTCAAACCATTCTACGTCCATCTGGTGATTAAACCATGTATACTGTCACTGAAATTGACTAATGTTTCTCTCTCTTTGACTCGAAGGATTTCCTATCGGAACCCCTCCCACCACGATAGCCAACCCCTCATACACATGCGTCCAAAGAAAATTCCGTTGTATCAACTTCTATTTCTTTTTGTAAACCTCCTCAAACATCTTTTCTACACGCCATTAACTACATAGAGCCGCCTGCAACACCAATAAAACATGCATCATACAACATGCGATGTTCCCGTTCTGCAATCATTCGCTGTACTTTACTACGCCTTGCATTGTCAAACTCTTAACAAAAGCTACCGATTATTTGGATGTATTTTCAATTTGTTAGGATCTAATTCTAATAACTGCTGCAGTTCTCATTCGTATAGTTTTCTAAGTCTATACCCACCGCCCACTTTCATCACTAAACTGATAATCATACAAGCATGCCTTAATATATAGCAGTACCGCCACAAATAATCATCGGTTTCTCACTTTGACTAGATTAACCTCGTGCCTTGACTGAAAAATCACATGGTATAAACCTTGTTTGGTTGTATAGATATCGATTAAATGATGTGGTACACCAGTCCATCTCCTCTTGTGTCACCTTACTGTCAGAGCGATGTCTCAAACTCTTGAGACGAAACCTACATGGAATCGTCCACTGATCATCTTTCCATCTAACTGCGAGTTCAATCGCAAAATCACTCTTTCCTCACCGCAGTAGCCAACAACGATCGATTTACCTTCTTTCATCGCAAGAATTCCTTTACTAAAAGTCTTCATCTAAGGTGTAATAAAAGGTTGGTCTTCCATGTGGACAGTGATATGGATTATCGCACAGAGATACTGTCGCACAACTTCCTCTCATTTCATCCATTGTTAAAGCTACGTATTAGCGGATGAATGATGACAAGTCATTGTCGCCATCTGTCCACATGCGTGCATTTTGATATCGCTGATCATCTTAAAACAAATCAATCGCCATCATTCAAAAACACTGTGTCTCATCGATATCCCGTATCCACACTGGCACGCGCTATGTACAACCAGTGTATCTCTACCAAATGGTTCAAATACATGGATATCTTTCACAGCTGCACTGATTTTCTGCAACGCTCATAAGATCATTTGCTATGAATCTGTAATTGGCACCAAAGCAATCCATCATGACAGGATCTTGATTTATCCTTTGCCTTGTATTCTTTCAGTAATGTACACGCTTTTCCAGCGCCGCATATGATCAACGATGACGAGACCCTTTCAGCCGCACAGAGGATGAAATTTCACGGAGTCGCGATGATCGCATCGGTGGGAAGACCTGTTGTTGAGGCTTTGTATTCAGGGTAGGCCCTGTCCAAACCAGAGCGAAACACGCTGAGCCCATGCTCCTTGTCTCCTTTGATTTCTTCTACAAAGTTACTTTCTTGGTTTCTCAACTTTAACTTTTGCGTTGTGGAAACGACCAGCTGCAGTAACGACTTGTCCAGCGCTCTCGCACCTTTACGATACCCGCCTCTGGAACAAGCCGGTCCGTATCGAAAGCCAGCGCTGATAGTGATTCCTGTCTCAGCTTTCGCCGCACTTTCCGCCCAGGCGCAAGAATTCGTACCTCTCTGAGTACCTATTTTAAGACGTTATTTGCTGATGAGTGTTTCTGACTGACCCTGGATAAACGTACTTCCCATTTAGAAGGATGTACGTCGCTTATACCCAGAGATGTGGGTCCAGTCGAAGACATCCAGTACACAAATTGGCATCGAATCTCACGATAGCAAGCTCTCATAATCCATCTCGAAACAGCTATATAATTTGAGAGGTTCTTACCATTCTTCCAGTTTCAGAAATAGGTTCATCTTGTCCGTACTAGCACGTGATACTGAGCGAATGAGATAGCCTTTCGACGGTACTAATCAAAGCTCAAACGCCCGTATGCATCTCTGCAGCCATTCTACCAAACACTCGGTATACAACTCAAAAGATTCCCTCGTCCACTTGAAATGGAAGGATCTATGATCATCGCTACGCAAAGATAAATGCACTTCTTGGATGAGACAGGCAACTTAGTGACAACATCTTTGAATGAGATGTTTACACGCAATGCAGCTGAGCGCATATGCTTAAGACGTGCAGGTGTCGATAAATACAGACCTTCTACTTTGATCTCTGTCTCCTTGATTACATGGATATGTGTGTGACACTTCTACACTGCCATAGGCAACGACAACCTGTCGCATCCTTACCATCCGGATGTACCTCAGTGCACCATTCTAGATACTGAAAGAGATTGATGGTAGTGCTCACCGCGAAATCCCAATGTATGAATCGACCAGCAAATCATTCTGTGATCGAATCTTTGACGTCGCATGACGACCTAGCATAGTTGTGCATCCTGTGCATCCATACACGACAACCACACGTCACACACACTCAGATCGTTGGATCCCACCTTCCGTGATATCTGACCTCATTATACGAGTACTCTACTGCATCGATAGCATTCTCTACAAGTTCCTTAACGACACCCATTGGTCTTTTCTACTGACTTCACCCGCCGCATAATCGTATTCAAGGCCAGCATGTATCTGAATTTGTTTGAATTCTTCCCATATACCTGGCAGAAGATACCATAGTCGATCATGAGAGGTTATCATCATGTCTCAAAATGAATTCCGTGCAGAAACAGTCATCCAGAAATCACGCTTTCATCGCCAGTGCAACTGTCGCAAAGAGCGAAGAGGAAGCCGAAAGCCTATATTGACTATATCCGTGATGAATTCCGTGATGCGACGCATGTATGTACCGCAAGGTACATCGTCGGAGAAAACGATGCTCACCAAAATCCAATGATAATCATGCGAACCCGTGCAGGTATCCTGATCCTTGAAGCACCCGTGTCGATTATCCGGATGCAACGTAGACTGTGCTGCTACAGATACTTGCGTGAATTAAACTTGGAGCGGGTGGTTTAATTCGCATATAGCAGTACCGAAGTGCTGTTCTACAAGAAGCGGCTATGAAGCAATAGACGCATCTATCGCCACCTGCATGGTGACATCCATATGAATACATCGCAGCGCAGAAAACTGATTACGCAATCATACAACGGATGCCAGCTAGATTATGATGACTGGCGCAATATGCGTACTTTGTGCAAGTAGCGAAGAAGACTTGCAAACGATCTTTCTCTGATCTAACAGAAAGGGAAGTGCAGAAACAGCACAGGCTCCACTCTTTATGAAGAACCTGTCAATGAATTAAATCGCTTCTTTTGCTAAACATGATGTTCATATCAACGTTTGATGAGATACCATTGATCACTCTCCGGCATCTGTAGATTGCCACAGATACTGAAGTTGATAACTCATGTTTGGAGCATAAGAACAATCTGCGCACCCAGAAATTCATAATCAATGTAAATAGTTCATCTCAAATACTGTCTCAACACTCGAGAACTGCGCATACCATCGCTTCGTATCCAAGCATTTTATGCGTGATTCATAAAACGTGACAGCCGCTTGTGTAGTGCTGCTGCAGTCGTATTTTCTGATACGGTCAGTCGCATTACTTACTTCTCTTCTAAATCAAATACGAGTAGGTAATCTGTAAGTTGTATTTTCTACATCGCTCCAAGACAGTCCGTTTCATGCACGTGCTTCTTCTACAGAAACGGGCCTGCGAGAAGAAATAGACACCGACATCAATTCCATTTTCGATTGCGACCTTGAGATTCTCTTCGAAGTATGCATCATCCATGAGTGCACCTGTTTTGACATCCACGATATCCCACTCGAATCAGATCGCAAACTTCACACCGCTGTTTTCGACAGCAGCCCAATCGATTGATTTGGTGATGATGGAAACGTCATCATATCAATCACAGATGGCGTATGCATTACCTCGTAAGACGGAACCATTGTTCCGCGCGATAACTTGACCAGTTGTATGTATGCATGCGCCGACCAGCTCAACAAGCCGCTCCTCTCGTAATAGCTGCTCTTGCACGATGTGCCTGCGTATAGCATATTGCAAAGATCACCAATAGTATAGCCAGATGACCATCGCACCCAAGGATGGCTCATACGTTCTTTTATCCTTTCTCTTTCTACGATAATATCTCATTTACGACACGTTAAACATCGGTCTCAAACCTAGAAGTGATACCAGGCGAGTGAACTTTCCAAGTGCATGTTGAGAAACAAGAATCGTAAGAATAACTCTGCACATGAACGCAATCTATGCTAATACTAATGAAACGGTTTCCCTTTTTGATTGTTGCAAAATAGAACCCATACAAATGGATATGGATAGAAGGATCGCTCCATACCCATAAGCTTTCTAGCGTTTGGAATAAGACACACACGCAGGCATCATAAACACTGTTGGCACAAAATGATTCTAGCAACATCACAGTATACATCTCTCGGTGTTTTGTCCTTCTGGCGACTTAGATAACAACAGCACAATGTCGTATAGATACTACCCACAAAGAAGATTGTTGTTATCCAATCTCCACAGAGGCTACATCTTAGGATTAGAAATATCTGCAATTAAGTTTGGTCACCGTCGAGCAACAACAACTGACTGCCGAGAAAGGATAACTCACCTTCTCGCTGGGTCCAGCTACCTTCCAGTGTAATGGGGTAAGATCTGACGCAGCGAAATCGTACATGCTTTTGGACAACGTCCAGGCTGCTACTTGCTACCGCTGCTCTGTGCGACTTTCTTTGCGCCACAATATCTGCAGGAACTTACTGCTTTCAGAAATTTCTTTTCCACAGTTCTTACAAATCATCTCGTACTCCGCAATAGGATCTTTAATATAACACCATATTCGTCATTCGCATTAGCGACGTGTATATAATCAATAATTCTTCTAGGCTTTCCCAGAGATAATACCACTATCTTCTAGCATGCTCTTTGTCTTAGTGCGCGTTGTAGCTAAATAAAGCAATAGCATGCAGAATGAATGCCGTTAGCTCATTTCAAGCGTCTCGCCAGTTTCCACTGCGCTATATGTCTGACGAGAGACACTAAATCACACAGACTCTTCTTTGCGAAATACCAATGCGGGCACGATACACTGGTGTAAATCATCAGTTAGCATCTGTATATATCTTCTTCTCTCAGATGTTGATAACATCGTAATCTTTATATTTGACATCACACCTCCATAATGACTATAAATGACCATGATGCAGTTATATTGGTACGGTCAATGCACGTTTCTTGAGATTTCTAAATATTGCACATGAAAACAAACGTGGTAATTACTCTCTCTAAAAGAGTGTCCTATCTAATTAGACATACTGAGATTTAAGATTTTAAACCGATAGAAATAAAATGATATTCTCCTGGCGCATAGCTTATCTCATTATAGTAATGCAAAGTAGCTATATAATACCCATACGATAATCGATGGTCTCTTTGTCGCACACGATCCATCAGAAAATCTATCATAGCAAGACCATTTTTGGTTGTCCTCTATCTGAGTTTCTCAAAGTATGGCTAAATTCATATCCATATTCTGGATTTATGGTTATCTTGGCCTTCCTCTTCAAGCCTCTTGAATTGAAAACGGTAAACTTTAAACAGTAATTCTCATCAGGCTTGTCCCATACAATATCAAGGCATCATACATGTATATCCAAGCGATTCATAAATCCGACCATTAACAATCCACCCTTTTTCAATGCCGCGAGCGCTTTTATATATGTTTTCCCAAATCTTCTACATACACATTTGAAACCGGATTAAAACAATATCAAACAGTCATTTCTCAAATGGAAATGGTTTTGTCATATCGCCTTGAACTGTGCTGATTTTCTAAGCCTTCTTTTAGCAACCATATCATCTCTTTGTAATTGTGATTTAGAAAATCCATTATTATAGTGACATCACAACTCTTTTCACAGCGAAAAACGGTCCCTGCTGTCCACCACCACAAGCTAAACCTCAGATCTCCTGTTTGTCAAACATTCTTGGAACCCTCCAACGAGTTAATGCTACAGAAATCGATTATTCCTAACTTTCTAATTCTAATCATGTGTCACTGGTGTCCGTATAGTCATACATTATTCCATCGATCTTTGATTTATATACCATTGACCTATTTCTATAAACTCTCCACATTTGATATTATCTGTCACTTGTCGTCATCTACATAGTGTTTTCTACTTTGTGCCGTCTGTCTTACTGTTTCACATCAAAGGTTGAGTTCGGCAACGGCTAACTGGTTACAATTTTCCCATCCATAAATTGTCTATAATGTTTTACGACCTGAAGCCATCTTATCGACGCATCAAAAGCAAGTGAAACCACTTCTTTGGAAACCATCTCTTTGTGACGCCCTCTGCGTGATTTCGACAGCTTAGTTTGTTAGCACTGAGCCAACACGACTTTGCAGTTCAAGCTGTGCAGCTTTCACGCTTGTCACGGCCTCTCCTGATCTGCACAATACTTCATCCAAAGTAGAAATTAACTGTCATGTTAGTATGTTGTAATGTTTCGATATCAACGATACCACGTTCGCTCTCCCTCGCTGTTTCAACAGTTGCTTGCGCAACGTTTTCATCTCTTGATGAAGCTCGTCTGGTCGCGTTTGTAACTTTCTGCGTTGCGCTCCATCGCCTCGCTTGGAGTGTGTGATACCTAAAGACAATAACAATACAATCTGGTTCTTCCAAAGTGAATTGTATTCGCAAGAGTACCTGAATCTCTGTCACAAGAGTATCGTTGTTTTGTACCAAACGAATCTGCGAGCCACCTGATGGAAACTTGTCTTGTTAATCAACCACCAACGTCCACTCAGTCATAGAGGCTTTTTCGAAAGTGCAACACATTTGCCTACGAGGTCATCGTGCCTTTCGTGCATCTGTCAGGTAAAGCCTGTCTGCTTAGCCTTATGCGATTAATACAGGTAATTCATTTGCACGAACATCCTTTAACTTTCTACGACCAGCCATGATACATACATGGTTGTCTTTGATGTTTACTTTGGTTAGCGTCTCGCAGAGCTTCATTCCATAATGCGATGTCCTTTAATAACTGAATCTGTGAATTCCTCTAAGACACCTGCAATCTTTCGCAACGTTAGCTTTTCCGCCTTGTCATAGCGAGCTCTGAACTCATCAATCTTTGACTTACCTTTATCAAATAGGCTTGCAAAGAATCCTTCCTTTTCATCAGAATCTGATGTTTTAAATTTACAACAAGATCCAGAGGATATTTCGATTTCACCTAAGTCTTTGTACGTACATTCTTTAAAGCAGAGTTTAGAAGTCAGTTACTTTCTTTCAAAGGCATAAGAACATACTGAACTGTGTTGGAACCATAATATCAATCCTCTCTGAGAATGTATCAATTGTCTTCTTCAGCCTCATGAATTCAGTTGCCCAATTGGGCCAATTGCCTAACTCATCATCTCTTCAGCTTTCTTAGCTTCTAATTCATCCAATTGCTTTACTTTTCAAAGTACATCAGCGTTAGCAAGAGTGATTTCTGGCCTCCAGTCTGTCCCGTGCCCCTATGTTTGTGTTTGGTTTGTACATATTCGCCCATGTCATTCCTCTGTCGTATAGATTTAGTATACCACATTGTATTTCCAATTTATATTCATTTTTTTCTCGCCATCTGCAAATCAAATAAGTAACGAACTTGATAATTCCTAGCAGGCCGATTGCGATAACGATTGCCAGATAGACGCGATAGTCGAAGGCTGATGTATCTTTGGAAGAAGCGAATAAACCGAAATGCTATCCTTAATCTTCGTGCTCTTTGCGGTCTGGTATTGCGCAGTTTCATCTCAGACAGCCCATTTACTTTATCCATACAGATACAGCGTGGTGACTGCTTCGCCATTCTTTGAGTTCAGTTCCATCCGCATTGTATAAGATCATGTCACTGAAATCTGTAATCCATGACCAGAAGCATCGTATGTATGAATGTCTAATTGATTGAATGTTTTCTTCTCACCGATGGCAACATATTTGCAACATACAAATTCGTTACCACCGGATATAACTTATCTTTTTCTACTGGAATATAGAAACCTGCATTCGTCAGAGTTTCCGCATCGATTACATGGTTTAGATAAAGGATAATCGAGCACGATACCGCATGCCACTAAAGAATAGCTGTCTGTCCACCATCATATCTTTTGCCTACACTACGGTCTAATTCCGCAACCTTGATTAAATCGATCCTCTATACATGCGTCATCGAATCAGTGGGTAACTGGGTAATCCATCATTTCCTCACGAGGTTTACCGCATTATATACTTCCCCAACTGTGATATCACCCTTCACGAGTCCAGAGCGGATAATACCCCTTTGGCGGTCAGCCGATCGTAAAAGAAGCATCCTTTGGTGGTTAACTTGCTTGCATATACATACGCATCCGTAATGAGGTCTGCCATAGCGTCTTCCAGTGAATGCTGAAGTAGTCTCATATCACATCCGCAAGTGGAAAGTTTCAGGGCACCCAATGGATTGTCCATTGAATATCCATACTGCTTTGAGGTAATTTCTCATTTACATCTGCTCTGCTTTATACTCTGAATCTTTTGCGTTGATTGTTTGGTCAACTGGACTTTCTGCCGTAATAGGAATCAATTGATAATCAATCTTCTTTGTCTCAGCATTGATATCTAATAAGCCAAGATATTTACCAAAACATCCCTGCAGATACAATCCATGTTTTATTCTTAAGGAATTGGTTCTCATGTTAGTGCATGCATGTACATCACTCGACAATCACATCAACACCATCTACTTTCAACCCGCAAGGATCATCTTCTGACTCACTTCAGCATCTTTATTTGGTGCCACTACAGTGTGAAAGACAAACAATCACTTGTGCACCTTCTTCTTCTCTTCAGTTTTCAGAGCTCATCGTCTTGGCTACGTGATACGTCAGGGAAAAGCTATTAGCATGCACAGCAGCTCAGACACAGACACTGTCTTTCACCCATTACCCCAACAAGCTGGTTCTTATATCCACCACGTTCAATGATTTTATACCTCAGCCACCATGATTACGACCTCCCAGTGCTCTTTAGCGCCTGGGATTCTTCATCCTCACCGGATGTAAGGTGCTACATGAGTAACTGGAGGTGTATTGGCAGAATTTCTTCAATCATCTTTGTAGTGGAGGCAACACCATAATCGACTCATGGTTTCCAAGTGTTGTCGCATCATAACCCATCAGTCCTAATAAGTGATAAGTCACGTGCACCTTTTTCAAATAAGGCAAGTCAGAGAATGCACCCATTGAGAAGTCACCGTGCATCGACTAACACAGTATGGTCAATGCGATCGCCGCAATGCTCGCTTAGCGCCGCATATCCACCAATCGTCTCTGGCTCACCAGTTCTCGGTATTTCGTCACGCGAATCGACACGATCATGCACGTACATCGCGTAAACAGAATGTACCGTCGAACCATATCACTCGATGTCTGTCTTCATCCGCATATATACAACTGTAGAAACGGTACCCTGTTAGTACGGTTATCGCAGTTATGATTTTTAATAAAAAGTTTCTTCATGTTGCTACCACTCCGCGCATTTGAGATTGGCATCATTTTAGACACGATGAAAGGAATGAGAAACCCCATTCTTGCAACATTTTTCAACAACAATTTGTAATTGATTACGCAAAGTTATATTCTGTCACAATTGGCTTCGCTCTGCCTTATCTCTGTAGTATTCATAGAAACTGATACCTAGATAAGAACCAGAGATATTATAAACATTTGTACATCAGCCTCGCAATGCACAGATTACATTATACAAAGAAGAACAGCAGTGTAAACACAGGAACATCTGTAACTTCACTGAGTCTCTAAATTGAGACATTAGGATATTCACCGCATTGATTAAGTCTTCAAACTCATTCTTCTACGAACATAAATACGCAAGCGTTGTTTTCACAAGTTCTCTAACATAAACTGGAACCTGTCATGAACGAAGGAGTCCTACAAGAGCCAATGATCAAACATCCTTCTGTTGAGTAGTATGGGAATAGCAAAGTTCTAATTCCTTCAAGTCCTCAAGTGTTGCATTCATGCTAATCATTACCACAATCACGTCGATTCTTGTCTACAGCACCCTTACCAAACAGCTTGTGCTCCTAAGATTCTTCACAAGCTCAAAAATAAAAGAAGAGCAGGTTACTATCGGCATTAAACCAACCTTATCTCACAGGATTGTATACGCAAAGTCATAGTTATAACCATGTTAAGACAATCTCTTCAAAAACCAGTATTTGCTACATTTAGTTAAAGAGGTGGATACAACTTGATCCGATAACACTCCATTAATATGTGACTCTCCAAACATATGTTCTGCCAGCTCTTGCATCTTTGTACAGGTCCCGCAATGGAAATACAGTCTTATCATTTGTAACGTAACTGATTGCATCACCAACCGCATAACATCATGATAGTTTATCTGATAGTTATAGTTTACTAAGATAGCACCTGTCTTACCAAGTTCAATACCAAAACTTAGCTAACTTGTTTTGGTGCTACACCAATTGCCATAATAATCATTCAAGCTGGAAGACTCCACCAGAGAATTACTTCACCTCACCAACCTGTTACAGTCTTCCCAGAAAAAGGTTAATACCATTATCGATAATTTCTGTGGAGAATCTGTCCACGTCCTCATCAAGAGGTTTCAAACCTGTAGTAAACCTTCACAAGATTTACTTTTTCCTAGCCTCCTGAATTTTCAACACTCAAGACCAATAAACCACCACCAACGACAGTTACTCATTTATATCTCTAGCAGCCACAAAGGCTTCAATCATTCTTAATATCTGTAACATCTTTACCACAAATACATTCTCCGATCGATACCCTTGATAGCCGGCAAGATTGCATTAGCCCCCGGGATAGTGCTAACTTATCACAGCTTCCTATAACCTTTCTCCAGTAACTAGATTTTAACAACGACTTCTTTCTTGTCTGATGAATCTCTAAAAACCTCATGCTTTACCAAAGCCTTAATTCTGTACTTATTCCAGAATTCCTACTGGACTAATAATCACTACTTATCCATTATCAACGATTCAACTTAAAGCGAAAGGAAGGCAAAGAGTTAGAGAAGGACACATTTCCTCCTCTTCAACATAACAACTTCACTGTTTCATCGATTCTTCTAGTTTGCGGCAACACTGGCACCACCAGCTACACCACCTACAACTACAAAATCTTCAGTTTCTCCTTTCTTTCACAAACACTTTCCTAAATTGATATACCAAACACCACATATTGTCCATAAATTAGACTAAAAAGCTTCCTTTAAGCTATCCTGGAATCCAGAACATTAATAGTACAACAACCTGCAAAATCATAACCAGCGCACACTAACCATCAATCTTGATTCCAACAAAACTAATGAAACTAACGTACATATACGCCACCCGCAAAAACACTCTGCCAATCTACGATGAGACAATTACCGTCTTCCAAACAAACACCAATCAAAACCAATTGCACAGACAACAAACAGAATTGCACAGGTTGTACACCTTTTCATTCTTGATGCTGTATCTTCTCCAAGATGCTTTTGGGATAGACACAACCAGTTTATGACGCAACCACAAAGCCATTGATTCCACCAATCACCGCAATGCCAAGGCAATTAACATGATATAAAACCTGCTTCCTAAGGTTGAAATCACTACAACACCAACGGCCCATTGTTTCATACATCTCAAATTGAAATCCTAACTATATAATAGTGTTTAAAGCACCATAAATGAATATACCAATCAATACCGAAATACTACTAATACTGAATTTTCAGGCTTAAAGCCTAATTCCTCCAAACCCTGGCACAAACATCAAACCCACAAAAAGAAAGTTGCCAACGCAATAATTTTGAAACCTACTAAACGAAAAGCAGGTTATCCACATAATTTGATGGAAGCAAAGTCACTCTCATAAACATCAAAAACTAGAAGTCCTGATACAATGACTGCCAAAAAGAATGCCTATGACATTTTGCACTTTCGTGCTAATTTTAATCCTTGAATATTGATGTAACCAAATAAGATGATGACATGACATCACAAGCACATCTGTAAGATAGATTGGATATCCTGAAATAGAATATAGATAGAAAAAATCCATCTGCTCCAAATATCCTCACGAAGCAGTAAAGGCTCCCGTGATTCAGCGGTACCATGCTTAAATAACAAAGACTTAAGGACCAACCAACTACAAAGCCATGTCCTTGTGCCTATAGATTTAAAGAGGTAAATTCTCCACCATCTTCTAGTGATTTCTCAGAAGATGTGATAGCCATTCTGTATCACCATGATAAAATGCCACCAATCAAAAGTCCTATAAAGGTATTGATTACACCGCTTCTCTTAGAAACTTTGTACTGGAAGCGTAAAGGAACCCCAGCCTATTATGGCTCCAATGATCAATCCAAGAACATCAATATATTCTAATTTTTATCCATTTATTTTATAAACGAACTTTTTAGCAACGATATTTCCAATAACACCACCTAGTACGTTAGACAATTAAGAAAATCCATCCTGATAATGAGAAGTTTATGATTGGTGTATATAGAGCCCTACGTTACATCCATGTTAGAAAGTCTTGTACTAAATCCCATTGTAAATCCACCATTGCATAGAACAATGCTTGCTTTGGATTCATCTTCCAGCTTGACTTGCAGAAAGACCCAGTTATTTGAAGTTAATATGTAGATAAATGTACCTAATACGATACCACAAGTGTCTGTACATTAATTGGTGCTCAAAGAAAAGGCATTTGGTAAGGACCAAATGCCCTTTGTAAACCTTAACGATAGCTTCAACCTTAACACCAAATAACATGAGTAACTTACTGAACCAGAATCCGTAAGGGAGACTTGCTCCCCAACCAGCCTTTAGTAACACCCATTAGAAGTACGACACAGCAGAAATTACAAGAACAGATGTCTTTAAGCTCCAAGGACGAGCAAAGTATTTCTCATATCCATCTTCACTACATGGGCAACTGGTTCTTGTTTCATCTAAAGATTCTTTTCAGCAGCCAATCACTGTTTCGCCGTCATCACCAAAGTAAGTTCCTATTTCCTTTCTTCATAGTATAGCTTAACTTCACTACGAGATCACAAAGAATACCAGTTAGAATTAGAGCACCTAAGTAACCCTGTAAAACCATCAAATCCAAATAGATCTGGGAAGAGACACATTCTTATCACCAAACTTGATTAAAGAATCTTGTAATTAACTTGCTGTATTCTGAATTGGGAAGCCTACAACACAATTCAATACAGAAGAATAGTAAGGTAACAATACTCTCTAGGAATGCCGCAATTAAGTCTGTTAGGTACACCAGATGCACAGCATGACGCAAAAGCTAATATACCGAAACCGAAGAGAAGTCCACCTACGATTAAAACTCTGTTAATAGGGTTTTACCCAAAGCAATAACCGGGGAAACGTCTGCAAGAGCAATACTGCTGTACTAACTGCAGCCGAAACGAAGAACACAAACATTAATGTTCTTGGCTAATCTTGTAGAACCACCTTTATAAGCACGGCTTACACTTCCCGCAACCGCATAAAGCCCCAGTGAGCGTAACCTAAGATACAACCCATCGCTAATCTAAAATACAGCATTGAGGAAACTCAATCCAAACATGCCGAACAAAATTGTACTGTAAGCAAGACAAAGCCAAAGCAATCTGCTTTGTTTCATACTTTTTCATTTCTCCTTTTTCATCCATGATAAAACGTATCCTCTCAATGTATGGAAGCTCCTATCATTTTCTAGCAGTGTGTTGGACATAGAAATGTGCAGAGCTATTGTAGCTGGTACTCTGTGACTATGTTTCAATTACCATATCACACTTCTATTTATCTTGAATTTCATAGTTATGCTATGCAAATCTAATTGAAGTCCTTACATTGTAAAATCCATTAAATAAAAGCTCTACTCAATTTGAACTTTCTTGAAAAATTCAAATCGAAATAGAGGCTATTTTCAATGATTATCCTTCCAGATAATATGCGTATATGCTTTTTCAGCACGCTCCTGCCTGTATAGAGAAGCACCTTCGTATCTTGATACGAAGATTGTAGCCGCCTCCTTGCTGCACCTCTCGCTGAGTCCGCAACATTCTGTAAACCAACAAGTGTACCTTCGTTGTATGCACCTGTTAACTCATGAGTCATAAAATGCTAACGGTCCTTCTACTGTTGTGTAGTCTAGGACCGTTATTTGCACAGATAGTTCACTAAGTTTGTATCGACTCGGGCCACCCCATTGGCATAAAGCCATAAGAGGATGAACCCGCAGTTGGATTAAGAACTTAGACCTGCCACATGTTCGCAAGAACACCACACGCCGCTGCCCTAGATAAAGCCAAGTGTACCAGTTAAAGTAAGAGTAGATTGCTGATAGTTACCAGAAGTCTGCTAGGTCCACTAGATGCATACGCTCTTGTGACATTAATAGTATAAGAGGTCGTAGGAAACATTACCGCTCTTATCTGTCGCTGCGACTGTTGCAGCATAAGTACCAGCCTTTGGAGATATCACACCATCCACCGCAAACTGTGTAGAAAATCCCTCTACCGTTTTCGGTTGAAGCAGCTAAGCTACCATCGATTCCACGCCACCATCGAGGAAATATTGGAGAACAGGGTCGTAAGAACTTCCCGCTTTAATATCCACGCTACTAGCTGCTAAAGTAATCTCTCGCAGGTTTTAGTATCCACAACATTTACACTTGTTGCCAAAATGTCTTGGAATTTGTTAAACCAAACTTAGACTCTCTTACCTCGACAGATCAGTTTGATTGGGTACGTACCAAACTGCACTGGCATCAATCTGTCCATCAATCTTTAAGCTCTACCAGTATGTTCCGCAACTAATAGTATGTACAGTCAGACGTACACTCTCCATACTCAGCTGTCCGTAATGCGCTCATGTTAAGTTTCAATGAGATCATATAACCTTAGCTGCGATAATAACATCTGTTTGTCATATATAATCGTTTTCGCAAACACACAACCAAGTGCTGTGCCACCCAACATGCAAGCAGCCAAACCAAACGCAAAGAAACTTCTTTCGTCTTTTATACATATTTTTCCTTTACGATCATACACGATAATAAATCGTCAAATTTGGCGCATAGAACACTACACTTTCACACAAAAGTACCACAATATAAATTGTGACAAAACCATGCATGCATAATAAGTATAAACGGCTTACATAGGTACTTGCATATTCAACTATTTATAATTGGCAAATCACAAAACGTGCACATGTATATATAATAAAAAGTGCTAAATAATTTCATTTAGCACTTTCATAACTACTCTTGTGTCATCTTAATAAATCTTCTAGTGTAGGTGAATCACTAGTCTTTGGAGGTTGAATCTTAATTGGTGAACTAACAGCCTCATGAGTTCACCTTACATCACTATCTCGATTGATACAAGTCTTGTGGATTGACGTAAGATTGCGTCTTCAATCATATTACGTGCTAGCTCCACCATTACCAGCCTTCCATTGGATTAATACTCTGGATCATTGAAATACGCAGTTAGCTTATCCTTAACAGCTCATCAATATGATAACCTTTACCCTTTGCTTGCAGAGAGACAAGCAAATTGAGTAGGGAGCCACTAGTAGTCCTTAGTTGATGATATTTGGGGAACGTGACTTTAGACCAGAGTTAGACTCTAGGAATACAGACATTTCTCTTATATCCCGCTAAGATAACATTAAGTTATCACGGTTATCTTCCATCGCCTTTTACAAGTGTATCAACACACTCTAATCCAAACGCATCATCTTACCACGATGTAAAGGCTACGCTTCATCGATAAAGAGTACACCACCAATCGCAGACTTCAATGACTGACATTACATGGAGCAGTCTGTCCAACATACTGCAACCAGCCCAATTTATATCTACAAGTTGTCCTTGCGTTAACGCACCGATAGCCTTCATAACGAGAACGCCAATCTCGCTATTGTTGTCTTACCTCGCATTCGGATTTCCTGTAAAGATCATATGCTTTGAAAAGAAATGTAGTCTTCATACCTTGTTCACGACGCTTTTGTTGCATCAAACCATGATTGCAAGGAAGAAATATAGGACTTCACTCATCACATCTCGATAATCTCACTTAATTCACGATTTACTTCTTCAAGCTCCTCAATATTACGTGAACGACTCATCTGAATATCTTGTTCCTTAACTGTAATGACAGAATATCATTCTTTACAGTCATTGGAATTTCTTCCATATTACCCAGGGAATGGTCTAATACAGCCTGTCCAAGGGACACATAAAAATCATAGAAGTTAGAACTGATAGATGCAGCACCTAAATCCTTATTAAAGTGTTGCGCTACCCAATCTTGTACAGAATCTTCAACCTGTAACTTAATCTTTAGATTTTCTTCTGCCTTCTTAACCAAGTTTGTTGTTTGAACTTGGATAATAGAGCGAATACTATCCTCATCTAGCTTCTTTAATGTAAATGGTATCTAAAACATGATATATAAAGTCTGCACCGAAGGCGTCTTGAACCTTCGATACACTACCAGTTGTCATAAACACAAGATACTTACCACCAACGCTTAAAGTATCTACGCTATCTTTTACAAGTCCAATCTGATTCTCTACAAGTACTCCCTTATTTAATACATAACGCTTGTTCAATACACAACTACCTGTCGTTACAAGCGAACTAATCATACGTAAGAATGCCGGAATCCATTTCTAAAGTTCTCAAAGCAGATAACAGAACCACGCCTGAGATTATTTCACAGGTCCTGTAAGAAAAATCTGTTCTTGCCCTGATGATGTATAACGACCATAACAATTGTATATATTCATCACTATAACACGATGCCTGTACAAAGAACGAGCCATCTGTGTAACAGCTTCTATGTCTACCAGAACCCACTGGGCCAGAGACAAGAATGACATTCTTTGCCTTTCTCTCAAGCTCCCTCACTCCATCAAATATGGTCTTCAAACGCATTTACCATTTGTTGATGAAGGCCTCGACCCATTACTTTTGAGATAATGACGTTATAAATATCATCAAATAAATTTCTGTGAATTAAATTCTTCTTTCCTCAACAGGTTTTGTTCAACTTCGCTTAAACCATAATCACGCTTTAAGTCTCTTTCTAAAACATCCATACCATTGCAGAGATATCTAATGGTTCATCTTTTCGTAATGCCGCATGCATATTCCTTTCTAGATCCTTCGTTTACGCAAGATTGCATTCCACCCCGCATTGCTTGGTCTGGTTGTTTTAGAATATTCAAATTCTGGCTTTGTCTGGTCATCATCAGCTGCTTAAAGTAATTTGCTCCGATGCATCTGTGGATTCATAACGTTTTTTGCCCAAGACCTCATTCCAAAGTCTTCTTTTTCCTCTGTTCTACGAGGATCCTTCGACATTACTTCGTCTCCCTTTGTTTCAACTTCAATCATCCCATCACTTGTTAGGCCATCCTTTTCTTTAATACAGCATTTAAGGTAGCTATATCAGCAGATAGATTAATAAAGTCTTGGTCTGTGTAATTTGCAATCATATTCTTCATCGCATCGTTAATTAATACAACTGTCTTCCCAAGCTTCTCTTTTTGTTTCCTCATTGTAGTTTGATCTGTCTGTGCAGTCTGTTGAAGACAGTCATACTGTTTTAAAATACGTACAAGGATTGGTAAATAATAATCATATAACTTTGAGCTTTCTTTGATGCAGAAAGTTGTTTCTAATTTCGTGCTTGTTTTAGAAGTGCACATGTTTCAAAACAAATTATTTGAAATTTTCTATCTGGGATAGAATTATCAGGCAGAATTTGATCAATATAGCTCTGTGCACTAGAAGATGCTTGTCTTTTCTGAATCCTTTACTTTTCCTTCTTCACATTTGTTGGTGTAGCTTGTACATCAATTACATCAGTGTTCTGATAATCATCATTCGCTTAGAAACTTCTCTAAAAATCTGTTCATAGGATTCTGGATAGTTTGCCCCAAATACATTTAAACCACTCACCAAAATACCATTGGTGATATACATCTAAATTAGAGAGTGACTTGTATTCACCATTACGTACGTAGTTCAATACCTGTACTAACGTTTAACGCAGTATGTGTTCTAAAACCACTTACGTAAGAATATGTTATTCTTTCACATCTGTGATGCGAAATATTGAAGCACGATTTAAAGATAGCATGTAGATGAAGAACAGCTAGCGTATGGGTTTGAACTTTGCTCGTTTCTCTTGAAGCATTTACTGCCGCCATTACAATCGCAAATACGATACCAATAATACCAATATAGGCATAAACGTTCCTCCTCCAAGAAAAAATATTAAGAAGAATATCCAACCAAAATTGTAGTTTTTCGTTTCTATTTTATAACCTCTCACTAGTGAATTATAGCATAATACATGATTTTTTATACCTCTTTCAATTGCATTCTTATACACGCAATTTTATTTACTGATAGTCGAAAATAATGCTAGTGTTGGAATTTAAGAAAACGAGGTTACATGAACAAATTGCCAAACTATACATTTCTGTTTAAATCGGCTTATTTACCTTCGGCGGTGTGATAACATTCCACGATTCAAAAAGAGGTTGTCGATAAACACCACTGGGTAACAGCTGAGGATGGTATTAAATTTCATGTACCAGCCAATGCACACCGTGCGCAATCGCAGTCAACTTATCCACATTTATCGGTAATAAGATTGATGGCTTTCTGGTGTTTTATTACGACACTGGTGTCATTACACCATCTATTATTATCATTAGTATTATCGCAACCTTCTATCTAACTTTTCTTCCCTCGATGTAGTAAAACATGCACTTGCCGGTATTCAGATTGCGGTGCATATTAATGTTTGGGGCTGTGAAGAACTTATTTAAGACAAGTATTGTAGATATTCCTTTGCTTAATCATCAGCTCAGCATTCTTACTAGCATATTTCTTACAAATATTCCATCTGTATTTTGGTAATACTAGTCAGTCAGATTTGGCTGGCTATTCTATACTTATAAAATAAGATTCACCTCAAATAATCTAGATACAACAATCATCAAGATTGTTGTTTTGCGCGTTTTAGTTATCTATAACTAATCATCGTGTAAAATAATCCATGAGAGGAATTTCAGACATGATAGATAAGAAACTTTAGCCTCCTTTTTGGGTGATAATAAAATATATATTCTATGTGCTGGATGATTGTGGGTTTGTTTCTGGCACCTCGCAATTATCAGAATTCACCTGTTATGCTTAATTAGTATGCGGTGAGATTTCACATCCTCGCCACTGGGGCACAAGGCTTTATCCTTCCAAAGAGGATTGTCGTCATTGCGATGGTAGTTCGTTATGTCACTGAATGATTGGTGACCCAGCGATACTTTAGGCAGAAAAGAAGGATCTACGTCAGAAAATCTATGACAAAAGATTATCAAGTTGCGTTCGTACAACTGACAACATGAGTATGGCCGGTTTAACCCAGTTATCCATGCAGAAGGTGTTGAACAAAGACCTATACTACTTCAGTATATATTCTGCAATTCTTCTAGTCATGATGATTGGAAATCTATTATCTTGTTTGTAGTCATTGTACGTATCAATTGGGCAGTCGCACTCGTATTGCTTGCATGTGTTCCGCTTATTCCAATGTCAATTATTGCAGAGTCTTCGTTACGCAAAGAAAATCTTTTATGAAGTAATTGGGGTAAATATACATCCATGGGAGAGGTTTCTAGATAGTGTACAAGGTCTGCAAGAACTAAAGATTTTCCAAGCTGATGCAAAAAGACAAAATATCAAGATGAACGAAACAAGGAAGAGTTCCGTAAGATTACGATGAAAGTATTGGTTATGCAGCTGGCTAGTACAACAATTATGGGACATGGTTGCTCATGGAGGTGCGGTGTCTTGGCATTGCCTTAACAATTCATGCCGTTGTAAATGGAAATCTATCTGCCCACTTGCATTGTTCTTTAATTTGTAGCAGTAGACTTCTTCTACTACCATGCATTTGGTTCTGCCTTCCATATTGCAAATAATGGTGCGGCAGGCGATTCTATCCTTGCTTGCTCAACCAGATCCTGTATGGGGTAATGAAACAGTAGACAGTACAGAAATTACAGTAAAAGATGTCACCTTCTCTTATGATGGAACTCGCGATGTATTGAAACATGCATCCATGAACTTTGGCTCAACTGGTATGTGCGCAATTGTAGGTGAATCTGGTTCAGTCAAGTCTACAGTTGTAAATTTATTGTTAGGGTGCATATCATCCTCAGCAAGGTTTTATTCTTGTTGGTGATAAAACCTCTGGAGACATTAAGTAGAGAATCCTACTACTCTCACATTTCAGTTGTAAGTTATAACACCTATATCTTTAATGAGACAATCCGTCAAAACTTTATGCTTGCAAAAGCGGATGTAACAGAAGATGAAATCTTCGCTGCTCTTAAGAAAGTAAATCTATACGATTTTATTATCGATAACGGTGGCCTCGATAGCGTATTACAGAAGATGCCTGCAACATTTTGTGATTGTGAAACAACGACTATCACTTGCAATCAATCTAGTCGCAAACAAAGATATCTACATCTTCGATGAAGCCACAAGTAACATTGATATCGAAAGTGAAGCAATCATCATGAATAACATTAAAGAACTCTCTAAAGTGAAATCCGTGGTTGTTATTTCACATCGTTTAGCAAATATCATTGCGGCTGATACCATCTACTACATTGGAAGATGGCGAAGTAAAAAGAACATGGTACACACAATGAACTCATGAACATGCATGAAGGTTATGCAAAACTATATACGTCAATAAAAGAAACTAGAAGAAGACGGAGGTGGTCGCATGACAAACGAAAATATGTCCGCCGTAGTGGCGCTGTAATTATGGCAAGTCTTATTACCTTACTAGGTTCACTAGCATATATCATGATTCTCTTGCCGCATTAAACGGTTCTGTAGGTTTCATTGTTGTGATGGGTGTAACTTTATAAGTGGTTATACTGCCAAATCACTTGGGGAAGCAATTCCTCTCATATGGTGCGATCATTGCCCCAACAATCGGCTTTGGTGTATTACGTATTTACGCTACCTAGAACAATATAGCAACCACTACATCGCGTTTAAGCTACTCGCTGCATCACGTGACAAGATTTTCCGTGCATTGCGTATTCTTTGCCCTGCAAAACTTGGTGAGTAAACAAAAGGCACATCATCCAATGATTACAGCCGATATCCTGAAACATTAGAAGCATTCTACGCACATACGATTTCTCCAATTTGTATCGCGGTTATCGATCAACCTGTGTAACTTCTTATTTGTTGGATTTATTACAGTAAATCGTATCTCGGCGTTAATCAGCCATTACTTGGATATCCAACAATAGGTATTATTGTGCCAATGATTTCTTCCAGTCAGATTAAAAGGAATCAGTACGCTATCGTGCAGAATTTTGCATCCTTTAACGCTTACTTCAGATAGTATTAAGGGTATTAAGGATATCGTCCTGGCGCACGCACAAGATCAGCGTAAAGATGAAGTAAACAAACGTTCTGATTTACTTCTTGAAACAAAGAAAGATGAAGCACGACAGCAAAGTAGCGACTGCAGAAACAGAACTAAGCGTATCGATCTTCATCATCCTTACACTCATTGTAGGTAATATCCTAGTCGCAAATAACAGTCTGACAATCGGTAAGATGTTAATCGCGTAACAGCAGTATTTTGGACATTTTTGGTCCAGTTATCGCAATCTCTGCACTACCAGGCAACTTAACACAGACATTTAGCCCAGACCGTGATCGTACCAACTTACTCATCAGAAAGCCAGCAGTAACTACCACACACAGACGGTGAAAGACTTTTACATTGAAAACTTAGAAGCAAATCATTTATCCTTCTCTTACGATTGGACACAAACACAGGTACTGAAAGACATGCTCACATGCAAAGACTGGTGAGATTGTTGGTAGCGTTATAGAGTCAGGCTGTGGTGTCATCATTCCTAAAAACTATTACTACTGATTTCTGTGCAAAAGGAGAACAGGAGCGATCCTCTACAACGGCAGCATTGATATTAAATGGAAATCAATACAGATAGTTTATTATCGAAATGCCACAATGGTAAGCCAAACAACATATCTCTTTGATGACACTGTTGAAGAAAACCTTCGGTATCGCAAAACCAGAAGCTACGATTAGAGGCAAATTCAGAAATGCATGCTCGTGAAGCGCATCTGTTCATGACTTTATCATGACACTACCGGATGGCTACCAGCAAGGTTGGAAACACTTCGAGATAATCTTCTGCAGGTGAAAACAACGATCGGTCTCAGCCCGTGCATTCCTACGTGGCAGTAAGTTAATCTGCCATGAGATCAGCCTACAAGCAACGCAGATGAGTATCAACGAAGGCATCATTCTAAATTTCTAAAGCAACAAAACACGATAAATGCATTATCTTGGTATCCCATCGTGAATCTAACAATGGCAATCGCTGGACCGCATCTATCAGCATCAGAAGGTGTCATGCATGAACAAAATCTTCGCTGAAGAAAAACGTCAACGTGAGATTTCTATCGTCACAAAGATGACGGAAGTCTACTGTAGAAAGAAACACGGTACAAAAAGATGGTCTTTAGTCCTGAACAAGCCAGCAATTGCTTTGATTACGCTACACTGCGCAGCAACCATCAGTCATTCGCGGAGACAAAACACTCTGGTGCACCGCCGTGTTCACTGCTACAAAACCAGAAATGAGAGAAAGAGCATAAAACGTGATGCGCTTTGCGAAGACCAAGACGTTGTTGTATTACTTCCACTCGCAACGACCCGCACATCTCATTGAAAGCATCAAAGAGAAAAGAAAACTGGAGAAACAGAAACGAATTCAAAAAGATATTTTGGATCGCACTAGGAAGTATCAGCTCTGAGTTGGCGCTAGTGAGCAGTTTTCATTCCACTACTACCATCCTTTCCCATTCTTACTACTCGCAGCATATAGCTATAGTAAGAGTTCTGAAAACTGCACAACTGGTTTATCAACATAAAAATATAAAGATAACTTAGAGAGTCATCTTAGTGGGTAAAGGTAGGCACAAAAGGCTGCAAAATTTCAGTGAGTGCACAGTTACTGCATTTATGTCACTGGCTTTATCATGATGATTCGCAGGGCGTTGTATATTCCATGTGCAATTTATGGAGTCGTATGGTTAGGGTCATATGATTTTACTTCATCTGGGGGCGTTAAAACTAGAGTAGAAGATTCTACAGAATAATAGTTTTACAAACAAAATTTGTCGATAAGATACCAGTGAGGTAATCATCATGGCAAATTTCTTTACTGTTGTGCTGGGAATTCTTTAAAACAGGTTTATTCTCCACGGTGAGACTAGCAACCATCCCCTTCCTACAAGAGAGATGTCCTGAAAGTATGGATGGTTTAGTCTAACAGACTTAACGACCATGGTCGCTATCAGCGAATCAACACCTGCCAATGGGTGTCAATATGGAACCTATGCAGGTAATCACATATACGGTTTCTTCGGCGGTATAGCTACAACTCTATCTGTTACAGCACCAGATTTCTATCTATTATTCTGATCGCAAACAGCACTTCAAAAATTTGGAAGACTCTGTGATTGTACAAAATGCATTTATAGGGCTTAAGACCTGCAGTGGTCGGTTTAATCACATCTGCAGTGATAGGTATCTATTTACAGCATTATTTGATATTACACATTCCAAACAACAAAAATCTCTTTTCAGTTTATTTAAAGTGTGAAGCCTATTATCATATTTGCATGCATGTTAACTGTTCATCACTTTAAACCAAAGACACATCCAATACTATTTATTATCGCAGCTGCAGTTATTGGAATTTTATTGAAAACTATAATTTTATATGAAAAGTAAGTATATCCTACAGGAAGTACTTACTTTTTATATTTAAAACGTACATATGAAAATATGTCTCTATTAATATTATCTTACCGTACGTACTTCATATGATTCCATCACAGAATAATCCATTCACTTGATGTCCACCTTTTAAATGTATAGAAGGTATCTGATGGAGTTTTCTATTTTATTATTGAATGTTTCTACCTTATAACAGATTGGATAGAAGTAGTGTAATTATTCGATCACTTACGTGGTACATACTGTACTCTTTCTAAATCGAGAGATATTTGTAGTTTAGTATGAAGCCAATTATCTTCTGCAATATACGACTGCATTTGAACGTTATCATTTTCAAGATTTGTCGTATCGTCTGTACCAGATATTGCAATCACTTCACCCGTCTTTACTCTAAAAGATGCAGTAATTTGAATGGCGAAAGTATTACTTCGTTAAGAGAAATTTGTTGATCATCAATACAGTAATTTTTCATAAAGTTTTAATGATAACTCACTCGGATTAATCGGATTGCATTCCATATCATAAAACTGTGATGTATCAGAAGATACTAAATCATTCTGATTAATTTCATGTAAGTCGGACAATTTGTATGCATATCCAGATTCTTCTTCAGCTTGTGTTACTTCATTACTCGAAGTTACTTCTTGACTTACTTGTCTTCGAGTAGAACAACCTGCTAGCACACATGAAAATAATGTAATTGATATTATCGGAATCGTCTTTTTCATAGTCACCTCCAAATGATTCTTCATTTACTGGACAAATCCGTAAAGTCCTATGAGTTTATCTGTAATTACATTATAGCACTCACCCCCATATATAAAAACCCTGGGACAAATGCCCTAGGAAAAGATGGGGAAAACCACAATATATTGTTTAATGTTATTTGCTAGCTTTATGCGCTTGTTTCATGCAGATCTGTTTTTCGATTTCAGCAAATCTCTTGATATCTTCTTCAAGTGTTTTTAATCTTCAGTCGGAGAATTGAAGACTTGTTTGCTTTCAACTCTGTGCCTTTAATACTTGACTGTCATATGGCATATTTCTGAGTCTGTTCAATCTGATCCTTGGATTCATTGTTGCAAACACCTTATTCCATAGATCTTGATGTGCAGCAAAATATTTCATTTTCCTTTTGCTGTAAGAGCTGCTAATTCATCATTGCTACCAGTTGCTTGTCCTTCTTTTACTTGTCCCTGTGTAACAGTTGATGAAACACTATTTCCAGCCTTCACTTGTTCAATCATCTTGATAATTTCTTCTTGCTTCTTTTCATCTTCAAGATTACCTACGATTGGATCACCAACAAGGTTACCATTCTTATCAACCATAACTGTTGTAGGAAACTGAAGATCTTAGCTGAGGTAAGCCTTCGCATCATCACCACCATTGATGACGATGTTTCTATATGTAGCACCCTGCTTAGATAAGATATCCTTTGCATCCTTTAGTGTTGCTTCGTCTGATGCCTCAACGTTTGCACCAATGAGTTCAGCACCATGTTCTTTTAACTTCTTATTAAACTTTTCAAGTGCTGGCATTTCATCTACACAGCTGCACAACCATTGAACCAGAAGTTAACAAGTTACTTCATTCTGCTGAATAAGGATTCATCAACATCCTTACCATCAAAGTCCTTTGCCTTTTGAAACTTAGGGAATGCTTCTGCATCTGCTGTTTCTGTTGTAGAGTTGTTGTAGTTGGTGTTGTCTTCTTTCTTGTTGTTGCATGCTGCTAATGTAACCGCCATAACTGCTGCTACACCAACTAGGGTAAACTCTTGAACAAATTCATTTTCTTTTTCCTCTTTCTGTTTTATGCCTTTTGTAAATTCTTATTTGCTACATCGAATTTTAGCTTCACTCTTTTTCTTGAGTGCTAAGTAAGTACTGATTGCTTTGGTTGGACATGCAGTAATGCATTCTCCACAACGGATACATTCCAAGTCACCAGTATTCTTGTAATATCGACATCCATCTTACAAACTTTTGCACACTTACCACAGGATACACACTTGTTCTTATCAACGTTGTAGTTGAAGATTGCGATCTTGTTGAATAATGACATAGAATGCACCAAGTGGACAAACCATTTACTAGAATGGACGATATACAAATATTGATAATGTTGTAATCGTAATGAGAATTGTAAACTTCCAGGTAAATAATGTAGCCCACGTTGCACGAATATTTTTATCTACGATAGAGAGGGAATACTGCCTCTCCAAGATACCCTGTGGACAAATGTATTTGCAGAAGTATGGTAATGCAATACCTGCTTTATTTGTCATAATGATTGGAAGTAATATCACTGCAACCGCAAGAATAATAAACTTTGTATATGTTAAGAATCTTAAATTCTTAGTACTAAACTCTTTGTTGGAATCTTATGTAATAAATCTCTGATACCAACCAAATGGGCACATAACCACAGATTAATCTTCCAATCATCACACCAAAAGAAAATGAGAATTCCACTGATGTAATATGAGAAGTTATACTTGATGAACCTACAACTGCTTGGAAGGAACCTACTGGGCACGCTCCTGTAGCAGCTGGGCATGAATAACAATTTTAAACCTGCACACATACGCTTGATTTTTCCATTATAGAGAACACTTTTGAAAAAGTTAGGTATAGCATGTTTGTTAGAATGTCTGCAAACATCTGAATTGTATTACGTCTCTTCAGGAATTTTAGAAAACGCTCTTGATTTAGCTGAAGTCATACACTATCCAATTCCTACACACTCCAGCCAGTACGAATCGCTTTTACTGAATACACTTTCTACTCTCCACGAGAAGCACCAATCCAGAATAAACACAACTGATAATACAACTAGGAATGCTTTGCCAGCTATGATTCTTATTGTGTTGGGTATGCATGAATAAAATCCATTGATAAGTCCTCCTAACACTCAATCTCTATCTGACGTGAAAATATAACAAAGCTAATATAAAATTTGTGTTAAGAAATTTAACAATTTATTCTTTTTTATACGATTCATACGTGACAATGTAATGTACCTGATCCATGAGTTACTTATTTTGTTTCACATGGATGTGCTATACTGAGTTCAGATATACTCAGTTTCTGACAGTTTTGTAATCGTATGAAAGGAACATTTTGCAAATGAGAATATTAGTGGTTGAAGATAACCACCCTTTGTGAAACAAATCGCAAGGGCTTTACGTCTCTGATGGATAGTGAAGTGGACAGCATGTTTGATCAGTGGGTACTGCTTGCGAATGATGGCTATGAGCTGAAAGCTAGGACCTGATCATCCTAGATTTAAAACTTGCCGTCATGGATGGTATGGAGGGCTACCGTAACATTCTGCAAAGAGGATTCCGAAACAGCCGTACTGATTCTATCTGCACGTGGACATTCTACAAGATAAGATTGACGGCCTCCTGATAGTGGTGCTAATGACTCACCTGTGCAAGCCATTCCACTTTGAAGAGTTGGAAGCTACGTGTCCGTAGTCTAACTAGACGGCGTACCGTACAAAAAATCAATGTCATTCTCATCCTGTGGAGAACTTTCATTTAGATACAAAGAGTCGTACAGTGATGGCTGAGGTGGTCTCCATTGACACGTAAAAGAGTTGGGTATTATTGGAGTACTTGTTGCCACATCAAGAACGCCCAGTCCCACAAGAGGAACTCATCCAACATGTTTGGGATAGTAGTGTTGATAGCTTCAGTAATTTCCATCCGCGTACACATCTCTGCTTTACGTAAGAAATTGCGTGCAGCTTGGATATGATCCTATCGCAAATCGTATTGGACAAGGGTTATGTGATCGAGGACAACAGGATGAGTAAGTCGTTCTTTGCAATGAAACTTACTGTCATCACTGCGACTATTGTCATTTTATCCTGTCTTGCGATTAGTTATGCCATCAGTAAATCTGACGATACGTCTATGGTGATTGATAAATCTTTGCGGTCGCAATTTTACCAGCCAATCCAGCAACAGATACGACAGGGCGTAGTTGTACAATTACAGATTTCAACCAAAGATGCTCATTTCTGATATGGCATAAAGGTATCCAAGCAGACTTGAAAAGTAGCTACTAATCACAATTACTACAGTCGCAAGTAGTTCTATGATGTACTTCTTTATTGATACGCATCTAAAACCACTTAAGAATCTCGGTGAACAGATTGAAGATATTCAAGCACAAAATTTAAAACATCTTGTTTTAACGAGATCAAAGTTCCATTGAGACTGAACAACTAACAAATGCCTTCAATGAAATGCTAGAACGCTTAAGCAATACCTTCGCTGCACAACGACAATTCTCCGCAAATGCTGCACACGAGTTACGTACTCCTCTTGCGTAATGCGTACAAAATTAGAAGTGTTTAGAAAAACAAACAAAGCCAACTGACACTGACTATCAAGAAACAGTCAACATGATTCGTATGCAAACATCCTGCTTATCACATGTCATTGATATTCTTCTCGAGATGACAGATTTACAATCCGCACAAAAACAAGACCATATCTCCCTAGCAGATATGGCAGAAGAAGTTATTTGCGATTTAACAGCACTCGCTGATAAAAAGAATATTACAATCTCTCAAAAATCCTGGACTGCTGAAATCATCGGTAACGATACCTCGTCTATCGTGCACACACAACCTTGTAGAAAAATGCCATCAAATATAACGTCGGCGGAAACGTAACTGTATCCATCAAAGAGGATAGTGAATTTGCGACTGTTGTCATTAGCGATAATGGTCCAGGTATCCAACAAGAAGATTGGCAACATATCTTTGAACCATTCTTTAGAATTGATAAATCACGCAGCCGTGACATGGGTGGTGCAGGTCTTGGACTGCCCTTGTAAAAGAGATTGCCCGTCAACACGGTGGCGATGTGTATGTTGTACAAAGTTCAAAAAACGGAACACAAATTGCACTGAAACTACGTCGAAAGTAACAAAGAGTCGCTTTATTGGCGACTTTTTCGTTTATCTGCCCAGTTGAGCGTATATGCAGGGCAGTAGAAGAATGGTATAATAAAGAGTCAGGAAAACTGGATTATTTATTACATTTGAAGGACCTGATGGAAGCGGTAAGACAACCGTAGCTACTGCCGTACTAAAGATGTTAGTAGAGTAGACAGTTATCAGGCACAGTTATACAAGAGAACCAGGTGGTTCCAATATTGCCGAACAGATTCTGTCAAGTGATCTTAGAACCCCTAAGAATACAGAGATGGATGCTAGAACAGAAGCGTTACTCTATGCCGCAAGCAGAAGACAGCACCCTGTAGATAAGGTTTTACCTGTCCTTGCACAAGGTGTACATGTCATCAGTGACCGTTTCGTGGATAGCTCCCTAGCGTATCAAGGTTGTGGTCGTGAGATTGGCATGGATGAAGTTTATGAAATCAACCAACTTACGATTGAGAAACCATATGCCTGATAAGACTATCTTCCTACAGATTGATGCAGAAACAGGTTTAAAGCGCATCCGCAAAGGAAGAGAAGTATTGGATAGACTTGATCAAGAAAGTGTTGAATTCCACGAGCGTGTTCACGAAGGTTATCAAAAGGTGATTGAGAAATATGCTGACCGTATGATTATCGTGGATGCGACTGCAGATGTCGACACTGTGATTCAAAAGTCTTATGAAATCGTGAAAGGATTATTAGATGCGCAAGGATGAGTTACAGCAACAACAACCTCTGTTTTATCATGCGTTAGAAAATGCATGCATGAATCATAGAGTTGCGAATGCTTATCTTTTATCAGGTCCTCACGGAACCCTAAAACATGAAGCTGCTCTTTTATTCGCAAAGAGTATCTTTTGCGAGCAACACCAAGGAGTTGCTTGTGAAGAATGCAATACATGCCGACGTGTAGAAGAAGGCTTGTATGCGGACATGGTTTTATTAGATGGCTCTAAGAGTGCAATCTCCAAGGATGATGTAGATGCAATCCAAGAGAAATTCTCAAAGACTGCATTAGAAGATGGAGATGGCTCTCGTGTATACATTCTAGAAAACGTAGAGAACGCAAGTATCTCTGCACAAAACAATATGTTAAAGTTTTTGGAAGAGCCAGCATCTGGTGTTGTCGCAATTCTTACAACAGACAACATTGACCGTATCTTACCTACTGTCGTTTCACGCTGTACGCTAATTCCTTTCTCACCATTATCAGAAGACTACCTACTTTCCAAAGCGAAAGAAGTTGGAGTACAAGACGTAGATGCTTACTTTATCTCTCATCTCGTAAAAGATATTAATCAGATGAAGGAATATGCGGACAGTTCAATCTTTGAAACCTGCAAGATGATGTTCAAACAATACTTTAATCTTGAAGGAAGTCGCGAAGAATTATTGGTAGATTATGATATCTCCTATCGTTCAAGCGAAAAAGATAGTGCAAAAGCAAAGAAAGAAAATATTTTATTACTCAATGGTTTCTTCGACCTCATGTCATTATTTGCACATGATGTTGTATGCAAGCATCTTGAAGGACCCCATTGGTACAAAGAATTATTACAACAAGAAATACACAAACAGAAAGAATATGGAGAATTGATCATTATCTTACAAGAACAAAAAAGATAAGATTAATCGATTTATTGATTTAAATCTATTAATGGATCAAACCTTCTATAGATTGGAGGAATTCAACCATGAACATGGAATGTGAACACGGTTCATGCGGTTGTCATATGCACCAAGAGCAGGAACAACCGACAGTGAAATATGACTATTCCGTCGCTGTACGATTTAAGAATGCTACAAAACCGTATTCTTTTGGCTGCGATACTGCAGATATCAAAAAAGGAAGCTGGGTTGTTGTAGAAACAGCACAAGGAATTGAAATGGGCGAGGTAGATGCAGATGCTCTATCTATTGATAGATACAATCTACATATGCCTACAAAACCAATTATTCGTATCGCTACAGAGAAAGACCAAAAGATGTACGCTGAAAATGCCATTGCGGAAAGTGAAGCGTATCGTATCTGTAACGAAGAAATTCAAAGTTTAAATCTCGATATGAATCTAATGAGTGCACAATATACACTTGATCGCTCAAAGGTTCTATTTGTATATCTCGCTGACCAACGTGTCGATTTCCGCGAACTTTTAAAGGTTTTAGGAACACGTCTACACTGCCGTATTGAATTACGTCAGATCGGTGAACGTGATAAGGCCAAGATGGTCGGTGGTATTGGTATGTGTGGTATGGAAACATGCTGCAGCCGATTTAAGAATCACTTTGATGTCATTTCCATCAATATGGCTAAGACACAACAGCTTGCCCTAAACGTAGAGAAACTCTCAGGTATGTGTGGTAAGTTAATGTGCTGCTTGAAGTACGAAGAAAATGACTATAAGGAACTCACAGCTGGACTTCCTAAGATGGGTTCTCAAGTTGAATATGACGGTATGATTTATCGTCTTACAAACATGAATGTCATGAAACAGGAAGCGAAATTAGAAAACCGCGAACAAGTACTCTTTATTTCCCTGGAAAACTTACGTGAGAAAGCAATCCCACGTAAAGGCTTTGTTCAACAGAACAACAACCAGAAGAGTGATAAACCAGTACATCGTACAACTGTTCACGAAGGTGTAGCTGCACCAGTGAATAAAGACAAGGCTGTACATGTATCAACAGACTTACCAACAGTAAAGGTTGAGGCATCGAAACCACAAAACAACCGTCCAAACAATAACAATAAGAAGCCAAACAAAAATCATTCAAACAAGCAAAATCAACCACGTCCAAATGTGGAAAAGAATACAGCTGAACGCAAGAATGTAACTGTGCGTACGTTTGGACGTAAGAAAAAAGATGAGGGCGATAACGCATGAACCGCCAAAAATCCTTCGAAAATGAAAAACCAACACTCTATTTAGTACCTACCCCAATTGGAAATCTCAATGAGATGACTCCACGTGCTATCGATGTCTTAAATAGCGTCGATGTAATCGCATGTGAAGATACCCGTAATAGTGGACAGTTACTAAAGCATTTTGGTATTTCAAAACGATTGATTGCTTATCAGAACTTTAATGAAGCATCCAGTACAAAAGGCATTATCAACTTACTATCACAAGGAAATAACGTTGCCTTAATTTCTGATGCTGGATATCCATTAATTAATGATCCAGGACAAAGAGTTGTTAGTGAAGTGTCAGCACTTGGATATAATGTTGTGCCAATTTCAGGCTGCAGTGCTTTCTTGAACGCACTTGTTGCATCTGGATTAATTGCGCAACCATTTATCTTCATTGGTTTCTTACCACCTTCCACACATGATTGTGTTAAGAAACTACGTCTGTACCAGTCATATCCAATGACACTCATTATGTATGAAGCACCACATCGCATAGAGAAGATGCTTCAAAGTTGCTTAGATGTATTAGGTGATCGTCATATCTGTATCGCTCGTGAATTAACAAAAGTACATGAAGAATTCATCCGTGGTACAATTTCTGAGATCCTGCCAATTGCCTCAGAATTAAAAGGTGAAATGGTTGTTGTGATTGAAGGCAATCAAGATGACTATGAAAAAGATATCGATATGGGGCAGATTCTCAATATGGTAAATACTTCTATTGAAAGTGGAATGTCTACAAGTGCCGCAATCAAAGAAGTTGCCAAACAGACAGGTATCTCAAAAAATCAGATCTATGATTTAGTTCATGGTAAAACTGATCAGAAAGGTGTGTGCTAACGAATGTATAATCAATTTAGTCAATTATCATTAGAACAAACACTGTTCTATCTTGCGATTGCGATTTTACCTGCAATCTTCTTCATGATTTATATCTATCGCAATGATGATAAAGAAAAAGAACCACCACTCTTATTACTAAAGTGTATTATTGGTGGTCTACTCTCTGTACCAATCGCAATTATATTAGAAATGATAGCCGAAGCTGTTGTCATCTATTTATTAGAAAATGTAGTGTCTGCCACAAGAGTAAACTATGGCGTTCTAACTGCAATCTTTGTCGGTCTCATTGAAGAAGGTGCGAAGTTCTTCTTCCTCTATAAATTTACTTGGAAAGACAAAGCATTTAACTACCGTTTTGACGGTATTGTATACGCTGTATTTGTATCACTTGGATTTGCGGCATTAGAAAATGTCTTCTATGTATTTAATTATGGAACAGGTGTTGCTTTACAGCGTGCACTTCTCACAATTCCAGGACACATGAGCTTTTGCGGTATACATGGGCTTATACTATGGTCATGCTAAAGTATCTGAAGCTGTCAATAATCCAGACGCAAAGGCACTCAATCTAAAAGCAGCTTATGCATTTGCGGTATTACTTCATACAATCTTTGACGCAACACTCATGGTTGAATCAGACATTGGACTTATTATCTTCTTTATCTTCGTTATCATCTTAGATATCGTAGTATATCGTACAATACGCTTTGAGTCTAAGAATGATATTCCTATCGTCCCACCAACAGAGGAAGATATTTACGCAGAGACACAATTATCACGCCCTTCACCAATCGTTGAAATGACAGACACTGTAAGTGAACGTGAAAAAATGTAATGTTTGTTGTATTATAAGGTTAACGATATTAATAAGAGGAGTAATTTATGTTAAGTGATCCAACAATTGTCAAATTGATTATCATGGGCCTAGTAGGTACAAACGTTGTTCTACTTCTAGCTGTTATCTATTTGGCATTTAAGAAGAATACATATATGTATGATGCGGATGGAAATGATGTTAGTACAACAAAAAGCCACAGGCTAAGAAAAGCTGTACAAGCTACACCAGTCGTTCCAAAACCAGAACCAGTACAACAACCAAAGCAGAATGAAGAAGATAAGCTCGCTGCGACTACAGTTCTTACTGATCTAGAAAGACCTGTGACACCAGTATCTCCAACAATCAGTCCTCTAAAGGTTGATTCATTAGATACACCAATTCGCGAAAAGAATAATGATGATTCCGCAACATTATTTGAAGAAATCTTCTCCACAACAAACCTAGATGAAGCTGATCCTAAGATTCTCGTTACAATCAAAGTAGCAGGACAAGCAAAGGATCATACAATCAGTACATTACCATGCTTAATCGGTCGTGAAGCCACAAGTTGTGACCTTGTCATCAACGAGCCAGCAATCAGCCGCAAAACATGCACGCATATTGATTGAAAGTGATACATTCTATTTAGCAGATGTTTCCGAACACAATGGAACATACCTAAACGGAATTAAACTACCACCACTTGGTAAGGCTCGTATCCACGAGGGAGATCACATCAACCTAGGACGTGCAGAAATCGTCATCAATCAAATTATTGACTAAAGATGCTTACGAGCATCTTTTTTTCTGATTCTATACAATAATGATGTATGATTAACAGGTATGGAGGTTCCTATGAATTTAGAACTAAATAACAAGCTGCATGGATTTGTCCTTGAACAAATCAAAGATATTGAAGACGCAAAAGGAACTTTATATATGTTCCGTCACGAACAAACAAACGCAGAACTCTGCTGGTTAAAACGTGATGACAACAACAAGACTTTTGCGATTACTTTTAAAACAATCCCTGATAACGATACAGGTGTTTTCCACATTCTTGAACACAGTGTTTTAAATGGTTCAAAGAAATATCCTGTACGTGAACCATTTGTAGAACTATTAAAGAGTAGTTTACAAACATTCTTAAATGCTTTTACGTATCCAGATAAGACAATGTATCCGGTAAGTAGCCGCAACGATAAAGACTACATGAACCTCATCTCTGTATATATGGATGCGGTATTCCAACCAGCAATCTATACAAACCCAAATATCTTCTTACAAGAAGGTTGGCATTATCAGATTCATGATGTAAATGAAGAGATGGAATACAGTGGTGTAGTACTCAACGAGATGAAGGGTGCCTTCTCCTCTGTTGATGAAACAATCGTAGATGAACTCAATCGTATGTTATTCCCTGATAACTGCTATAAGTATGTATCGGTGGTGACCCACGCTACATTACAGATTTAACATACGAACAATTTATTGAAACACACCAAAAGTTCTATCATCCATCCAACGCACGTGTTTGGATAGATGGTAGCTTAGATATTGATGAAGTACTTCGCTTTATCCATGAAGAATACTTTGTTAACTACCAAAAGGAAGAAATGGATTTCGCAATACCAATGCAAAAGGTCCTACCGGCTGTGCATAATCGTATATCCTACGAAGTCAGTGAAAATGAACCTACAAAAAATCGCTCTCATATCTCTTTTGCAAAGATTATTTCTACATACGATTCTTATGTACAGAATATCGCATGGTCTGCACTCTCTTCTACTCTTGTTGCCAACAATGAATCACCACTAAAAGAGGCTATCCTCGATAACAAGCTCGGTGAAGATGTTGACTTAGACTTATATGATGGTATCCAACAACCATGGCTCGTCTTTAACCATTCGTAACACAGATGCAGACAAGTATGATGCTATCCGTGAAACATTACGCTCTACAACAAGCAAGCTTGTAGAAAATGGCTTAGACCATGAAGAATTGCACGCAATCATCAACCAGATGGAATTCCGTTACCGTGAAAGCCATGAGCCTGCGGGATTAATGTATGGACAACGCGCAATGGATAGTTGGTTATATGGTGGTGATCCAGCAGAACCATTATCCAATGGAAAGATTTTCGATATCTTACGTGAAAAGATTGAACAGGGATATTTTTGGAAGAACTCTAGCATCCTTCTTATTAGATGAGGAACATCTGAACTCTCTTACAGTTGTGCCATCCACAACAATGGGAGCTCAGCGTATCATAGACGAAAAGAAACGTCTAGCAGATATCAAAGGCTTCAGCCAAGAGAATGTTCAGAAAATATATCGAGACAAAAACAAGGCATTAGACCTCTGGCAACAGTCTACAGATACAAAGGAACAGCTAGCTACCCTACCAAAGATTCATCTTTCAGAGATTGATGAAAAGCCAGAAAATCTTCCACTACAGATTGAAAAAGTACAGTCTGTTAAGACGCTGGTTCACCCTGCGCAAGAATCAGGTATTGTATACCTCTTCTTCTACTTCTCACTTGCAGGAATTACATATCAAGCATTTACCAGCAGTTGGTTTATTTACTGATTTACTTATGAACTTACTCAACTACAAAGAAGACAGTTCGCCAGTTACAACGTGCTGTACGCAAGGACCTTGGGTCATTGAATATTGTTACAGACGTATATTCACCAGATAACCGTTCTGATGCATGCATTCCAGTCCTTACGGTATCCTGTTCTGTACTTGAAAGAAATATAGATAAGGTTGCCCCACTCATTTTAGAAGTAATCAAAGATACAAAGTTTACAAAGGAAGAAATCTTACCTATTCTCAAACAAGGTAATGAAGGCGCAAGACAATCCATCATCATGAATGGACATTCCTTCGCAATGCGTCGTGTATCTGCACACCATAGTGCTGAAGGTGTATTCCGTGAATACATCGGCGGATACGAAAATGCATTATTTGGTAAGCAGTTAGAAGATAACTACGATGAGATGATCGATGAAGTCATCAATGAATTTGAGATGTATCAGGAAGTATTATTCTCTAAGGATCGTCTGATTGCGAGTGTAACTGGTGATCATTTAGATGTTGTAGAAGAATTCATCGCTGGTATCAATCGCATTGAAGCACAGGGTAACGTTGTACACTACCCACTCTTACAAGAACCAAAAGAAGCACTTCAAATCCCTGCAGGTATCTCCTACTCTGCCGCAGGCACTAACATCAAGTCCTTCGATTTTGAATATGATCCACGCTTGCAGGTAATCGCTCATCTATTGACCTACGATTATCTATGGACTGAAGTACGTGTGAAAGGTAACGCATATGGTACAGGCTTTAGTGCAAATCCAAATGGAAATATCGCCGCATACTCCTATCGCGACCCAAGTCCTCTTCATTCTATCGAAGTCTACCAAGACATTTACAAACGTATCAAGCAACTTGCAGAAGATGAACATACTGATTTAGCTGGATATATCATCGGTACAATCGCAGCTGCAGAACCACTCTATCACCGCGACTGCGAAAGTACGTCTAGCAGATATTCGCTACTTCCGTAATACTACATACGAAAACTTATGTGCTGCACGTAAGAAAATTCTATCTATGACAAGAGAAGATCTTGCAAGATACGTAGCACTCTTTGAAAAGGCATTACAAGAGCCAACATCCTGCATTGTCGCAAACGCAGAAACAATCGAACAATGTAAGGAAGAAGGATACACATCCTTGATCCACTCTTCTTAAAACGGCTGAAAAATGCCGTTTTTATTGTTAAATGTGTCTAACTTTCATTAAAAATGAAATATTTTCAGGTTAGTTAGTTCTAACATGCGAAAAATCACAAACTTCTTTTGAGCAAAAGTGTTGAATTCAAAATAAATATTCTATAATGATAATAGTTCTCAATAAGTGGTGATTATGAAAAGAAGACAGACTTATCAAAAAAACAAGAAATATTAAATATTATTCAAGGAATTGGAACGCATATGACTGCGGAAGAGGTTAAGTCTGCTTTGGATCAAAGGAGACCGGCATTGGTTTAGCAACTGTATATCGTAATCTCAATCTTCTCGTCCAAGAAGGAGTGATTCGTAAAGTATACAGGTGAAGGCTACAACTCTATGATGGTAACCCTGCTCCACACGATCACTTACGTTGCACAAAAGTGCGGTAAGATGATCGACCTTGGTGAAAATGCCTTATGACTCTTGCCCAGATGAAAAGGTAGAAAAATTTCACCGGTGGAAAAAGTATTTAGTCATGTCACTATTTTTGAGGGAATTTGCAAAAGATTGTCTAAATGAGGAGGACACAAAGCAATGGAATTAAAGGGTTCAAAAAAACTGAAAAGAATTTAAATGATGCATCTCGCTGGCGAGTCAATGGCTCAACAAGTACACATTTTCTTCGCTGAAAGGCTCGTGAAGAAGGTTACGAACAAATCGCAAACATCTTCTTAGAAACAGCACGTAACGAACAGGAACACGCTACAATGGTTCATCGCATTATGCGGTGGCGCTATCCCAACAACTCATGAATGCTTACAGATGGGTGCTGATGGTGAAAACTACGAGTGGACAGACATGTACAAGAGAATGGCTGCAGAAGCTCGTGAAGAAGGATTCACACGTATCGCAGCTCAGATGGACATGGTAGCTAAGGTTGAAAAGGACCACGAAGAAAGATACGAGAAGTTAAAGGCTAATGTCTTAAACTCACAAGTATTCGAAAAAGGACGAGCCAGTAGTATGGCAGTGCGAAATCTGTGGTTATACAATTGAGTCCAAGAAGGCTCCTAAGATTTGCCCACTATGCAGCTACAAGGAAAGCTTCTTCGAAGTTAAGAAGGAAAATTACTAAATAAAATGGAAGCCAATCGCATATAGCGTTAAGCTTCCTTTTATTTTAAGGATAACACTACCAGATTGCTCATATTAGCACCTATATAGTGTTATCCTATTGTCTTACTCTTAAATAGCTTAAATATACAGGATGATTATTTTGTAACTAGATTACGTGCTTTTAATAAAATCACTACTGCACTTAAACTTATTAGCAATACACCAATCTGATATCCAATGTTTGTGTTATCACTTGTCTTTGGTGTTACTGATGTAGTTGGTTGTGATGGTTGTGTTGGAGTTGGAGTTACTTGTGGCGCTTCTTCCCACATCGCAAATACATTCATTGTTTCAAGTACTTCTGTTGTATTTGGATCGAATGGAAGAACATTGCCTGTTGCATCTCTATAGAACCAACCCTTGAATTGCTTCGTAGTATCATTACTGATTGGAGTAGTACTGAATGATGGTATCGCTTCATCATTTGCACGAACTGCCATACCAATTGTATGACCACGCATCGCTATTGTTTCTTTATTTGCATTTGTGCCATCCGCAAATGTAGCACTTGGATTATCACCTAAACTAAATGTAACCTTCTCACTTGGTACCCATACATACTTATTGCCATCACTTGATGGATTTGCTACTCCGTATGTATAACGTTGACCATTTTTATTTAATGGAGATAGAGACGTTACAGAAGGATCTGCCAATTGGAAATAAGTCAGTTTTTCATTGCCATTTGCTGCACCATTGGTTGGTGTTGTACTTAGCTCAGCCGTTGTATCTTTATGATACTTTACTAAGAACGAACCACCTGTTACAACATATGATGAAGTTCCTGCTTCAATAGCCGCAATATTATCAATCGCATAAATCATCTCTTCTGAACGATCGTTAGTTGCTGGTGTATTAATTACCGTATTTTCTCCAATTTGCAATGTTGAGTCAGAACTACCAAAAATAATTGGCGTTTGAAATTCGTTAACTCTCGTAAAATTCAATTCTGAATTATCGATTGAGATACTTCCACCCTGTGAGATACTTCCACCCTGTTCAAAAAGAATTCCTGCACTACCCTGATTTCGAAACTAGTGTCTTCATCTCCAGAAATATTAAGATTAATTTTGGAATTGCTGATATTTAAACTAGAAGGACTCAGTCACTACAATTCCAAATAATGTATTGTGTACAGGAGAAAGTGGAATTTCTAATCTCAGAAGGTATAAGCTGTGCTCCTCAGACAAACAAAAAATAAGTATGTTGAAACTATTTTGCATATCCGTTTAGAAAAATCAATCGAAACATCAGAATTATCAATTAATATATTTGGAATATAAGTAGCTGCTAGTCCTGTTCCTACAAATAACACATTTTTAAAGTTCCAAGTATATCCGTTTTACAAACTCTCTCTAGATGGGAGATCACCACCATCGTCAGGTGGTCCACCCCATGTCTTTTGACATTAGATGTAGATTAATTTGAGTGTTGCGTTTTCCAATTTTAAATCTTCTGAATGTAATTTATTAAATTTATATGCTGTAATGTCTACTACCAAAGATTCTCTTGATGTACCCTTTACATTGCCATCTAAAGTGACATGTTGATTGTCTTTGAATACATAATTACCATCATTCATTTCAGCTCCAGTTTGTAAATCTAAAGCTTTCTTGAATCCTTGCATATTTAAAGTAGAACCATTCACAGTTTTAATATGTGAACCACTCGCAATTGTAATTCCATTCTGGTCATCATCGTCATTGAGAATTGTAGTATCTGCGACAACTTCTAAAGTCATATCATTATTCACTACTGCATCTCTAAATGCGGCGTTTGTAGTATCAAAAAGACCACTAATTCGGATTGTATCACCTGTATTACCAGCAGCTACTGCATCATTAATTGTTGCATATGTGACAGTGTCATCATCATTTAACCAAATCTTACCAGTCTCTAATGCACTTACGCTGAGCGTAAAAGATAGGATACTACTCATTCCCTAAAATCAAAGCCAAAATTAATCCTGTCAATTTTTTTGTCATTGATATCCTCCATATAAAAAAGCAAATTTATATATTTGCCGGTACATATTATCATCAAAAAATATTATTATCAACGAAAACAATACACTATTAACCATTATTCTTAAAGCCAAACTATATAAAAATTTAGCATTTACCAACCAAAAAACGAATTTTCATTACAGTCGTAACTACTCATTCGTTTAAAAATAATGTTTTTAATTCTGATACTACCTATTTAGTATTCATGATAAAAGCATCATTCTATGTCATAAACTCACTTATACTCATACATTAAAAATCATTAACAGAATGATTTGTTGCACAAAAAGCTCAAAAAGAAATATTAACATCATTTTTCTCGTGTGAAATAACTTGGTTTTGTTAGATTATTCTTGATTGAAAGAATGTATGTAACAATACTATAGCCATTAATCCAAGAGATCCAAGCAAAACAAATAACGAAATCTTTCATATTTATTAAGAAACGTAGCAATAGCATATGAAATCATTAAACATATATAAGAAATAATTTCATATTTAGTATGTTTCTTTTATCTTAAAGTTTCTAGCATAAATATCCCTCTACGTAATTATTCGGTGATACTAATTCTATATTTGTCTGTCAATTGAATTGTCTTTAAAAATACTTACTTATTTTTATCACATTAATACACATTCACTATTTTGTCAAAATTATTCATTTGCGTTATCTTTACTAAATCAAAATACTATATCCTAAATATCTCTAGCATGAATATAACAGAAGATATTTCATAAAAGCGGTTTGAAAATAGCATCTTTTTCTTTATGATTATCTTAGTGAAAAAGAGGAACATCATATGTCACAAGAAATCTATGTAAAACCCAAGAAAGTTACACCCCTAAATATCCTACTTATCGTAATAGGATCATCCTTATACGCATTATCAGTGAACTTCTTCTTAGTACCTTTAAAGCTTTACTCTGGTGGAGTGCCTGGTACAGCCCAAATGTTAAGAACTTTATTCTTTTCTAATGTTCAAAATGTAGATACTGCAGGCATTATCAACCTTGCATTTAATATTCCGCTCTTTCTTCTGGCTTTAAAGAAGATGAAAAAACGCATGGTTGTAGGAACCATATTATCTGTTGCCTTACAAACAATTATCTTTACATATATCATCGCCCCTACTGCACCTATCCTCGATGATAAACTTGCATGTATTGTCATCGCCGGACTACTAGGTGGAGTTGGATGTGGATTGATACTAACCAATAGCGCAAGTGCAGGAGGTCTAGATTTATTAGGTCTATATCTCAGTCATAAGTCAAAGAAGATTTCTGTAGGAATCTTTAATGTCATTTACAATATTATTCTCTATACATTAATGGCAATATTATTTGATGTATCAACCGCACTATATTCGATTATCTATATTGTTGTATTCTCTGTGACAATTGACCGTTGGCATTATCAAAACATTGAAGTTGAGCTTATGATTTTCACACATGTACCGGAAGTAAAACAGATGATCATGCATGAATACGCAAGAGGTGTTACTTGTTGGGATGGTAAAGGTGCTTATACCAACAATCACACAGAAGTACTTGTCACAATTGTCGCAAAGAGTGAGGTTTCTTCCGTTCAAAGAGAGATTCGAAAACTTGATCCAAATGCCTTCGTAATCGCTCATACGCGTGTTTCTGTATCTGGAGGATACCAAAAACGCCTAGTATAACACTAAAAATACGATAAATAGTGGATTTATTTTTTCTTTGTGATACATTTTGTATTGTAGAAATCGTGAGGAACATATGAAAACAACACATACAATTTTAATTGTGGATGATGATATTGATATTTTAGAAGCGCTTAAAATCTATTTGTCTAAAGACGAGTATCGTTTATTAACTGCTCGAAATGGAAAAGATGCAGTCGATATCGTTAAAGCAGAAACTGTGGATTTGGTATTAATGGATATTATGATGCCTATCATGGATGGCATTAAAGCAACCGAAGAAATTCGTAAACTTACAAATATCCCAATTATCTTACTAACTGCAAAGAGTGAAGATAATGATAAAGTTGAAGGATTAAACGGTGGCGCAGATGACTATATCACAAAACCATTTAACCCATCCGAAGTTTTAGCACGTGTCAACTCACAACTAAGAAGATATCATCAACTCGGTGGTGTTAGTGCAGATACTGATGAACTTATGATTGGTGGAATTGTTCTAGATGACACCACAAAGAAAGTATCTGTTGATGGTAATGAAGTCACGCTTACACCGATGGAGTTTGGTATTTTAAAGATGTTGATGAAACAGCCAGGAAAAGTATTTACTTCCGCTGAAATTTATAAAAATGTATGGAATGATGAACCAATTGGTAGTGAATCTGTTATCGCTGTTCATATCCGTCACTTACGTGAAAAGATTGAGATTGATCCATCTGAGCCAAGATATATCAAAGTAGTTTGGGGACAAGGCTATAAGATGGAGGACAGTCATGAAAGAGCGCAGTAAAAAAAGATTACGTTCAAGTTATCTATGGAAAGTGATTGCTTTCCTTCTTTTTGCGCTTGCGGCTACATTAGATTTAATTGGTATGAATGCGGTTGCGTACTTATCTACTGCTGGAGCCTATGATGGTATTTCTAGATATAGTGATACTGCAGACGCAAAAGCACGTGCTGCAGCCACCGCCAATAACTATGTTTTATATGCATTAAGCATCGATTCATTTTTATACCGGTGATCGAATCGAAAGCTTTTGACCGTGAAAACTCTAATCTTTCGGTAGAAATCTATGAAGTTACTACGAATCAGTTAATCTATAAAAATTTTGATGTAGAAGAATCTACATTACGTGGTACTGCTTATTTCTATGGCGATACCTCTGATGGCTATTTTCAAGATTACATTAGTAAAAATAGTGAGCCAACATACCGTATTGAATATGCACTTGCGAAAGATTTAAGCGCAAAAGATGACTTCTACTATTGTGATACAGTCTATAATATTCAGTATAAATTCCGCTACATTGTATTCCCGATTGAATTTTTAAGTATCATCATCCTCATTGGTTCTGTTGTATTCCTATTCTATGGATCAGGACATGTAGATGATAAACCAGGAATTACTTTAGCATGGATTGATAAGGTTCCTCTTGATATCTTTGCCTTTGTTGTCTTAGCCATTTGGACAAACGCTAGTTACTATGTTTATAATCATGGCTTCCCTGATATCGCAATCAACTTCTACCAGCAAGGATATTATTACGGTTTTGCGAAAGCTAGTATCATTAAGTACATCATGGTAATTGTTGGTGGTGTAATCCCATTCCTGCAATTTACATTGTTATTCTTCTTAAGCTCTTGCGGCACGTATCAAATATGGTGATTGGTATAAGAATACATTAATCTACTATATTGGAACAATTATCTCAAACCTTCTACAGATTGGAGGATATTTCCCTGCTTTCTTATTAGGTTCCTTCGTATTCTGGGTAGTATTCTACTTCTTAGTAAAAACTCCAGTTATATGTATTGCTAGGTATCTTCTTATTTATCGCATCATATGCCCTATTCTGGCGTGCATATGAGTCGGTACTCTTAAAGAAGGCTATTCATAAGTTCGCAAATGGAGAAACTGATTTCTCATTTAGTACTTCAAAACTTTCCCATTTCTTTAAAGTACAAGCAAATGACCTATATAAAATCAAAGACTTTGCGGAAGCAGCCGCTAGAAAATCCATTCGTGCTGAACATTTGCAGAATGAATTGATTACAAATGTCAGTCATGATATTAAGACACCTCTTACTTCAATTATTAACTATGTTCATCTTTTACAACATGTAGATGATCCCGAACAAGCTAAAAAATACCTAGCAGTATTAGAGAAACAATCAAAACGCCTTCAAAAATTAACAGAAGATCTCATCGAAGCCTCTAAGGCAAGTACTGGTAATATTACCGTAAATATTATGCCAAATGACTTACATGAATTATTAGAACAAGCTATCGGTGAATACTCTGATCGTTTCGAAGCTTGTAAACTAGAAATTGTGACAAACATTCCAGATAATGCTCGTTCCGTTATGGCTGATGGAAGACTCTTATGGCGTGTATTCTCTAATTTATTCTCTAACTTAGTAAAATATGCTCAACCAGAAACCAGAGTCTATATCAATAGTATTCGTACAATCGACAACAATATTATGATTTCGATTAAGAATGTCAGTCGTGAAGCTCTCAACATTTCTGCCGAAGAGTTAACCCAGCGATTTGTTCGTGGTGATGAATCTCGTCATAGTGAAGGTAGTGGTTTAGGTCTTAATATTGTAGAGAACTTGGTAAACCTACAAAACGGTCATTTCAACATCGTTATTGATGGCGACCTCTTTAGAACAAACATTATTTTGGCCGCAAAACCAGAAGAAATCACAAAGAAGAATTCTACAACAGATTCTAATTAATCCTATAAAAGTAAAGATGGAGATTACAATATTCTCCATCTTTTCTCTTATTCAATGTTGATTGCTTGATCATGATGTACAGACCATGCATACGCATCAATTATTTTATCTGCGTAAATCAACTGTAGTGCTTTTCTGTATGTGTTGATTTGTTCTGTATACAATGATTTAATCTTAGATAATTCTGCATTATCTGTTTTAAAAATCAATCAGAATTATTCTATCTTCTAAGATTGACACAAAGTCCATAATACCATGTATCTTTTCTTTTTCTGTTTGTACATAGAAAGGATACTCATGATGAATTTCACCTTCTACTGCTTGATGGTAAATCTCTGCATTGCCGAATGCAAGCAAATGTTTTCTTTCTGTTGAAGAGATTTAAGAATGCTATATCATCTTCATTAAATAATCTTGGTGGTAGTTGTTCAAAACATGCATGAATGCGTGTTCCATATTCTCTTCCAGCATTTGTTTCTGTTAGGTCTAATGCTGGTAAGCTACTGCCAAACTCAGTAGAACTTGGAGTTAATACTTCCTTCTCTTCTATACTTATATATCCATAGTGTGGAAGTTCTGCAACGGTCTCTGTTTCTTTATGCTGTAGGAATACATTCCATGATGGATCAATATCAACCTGTTTCATAATTGGTTCATTTGCCATTGTACTAAGAATCAATCCAGACATACCATTACGGATAAGTAAATCACCTAGCATGAACTTCTTCCCACGATATGGAATTGGTTTTGGTAATGCGTCTACAATATATAGTCTTCGTACTGCACGTGTAACAGCGACATATAAAATACGAATAAATTCTTCCGCATCCTCAAGGTTTGCTTTGTACTCAATCGCACGTTTATGGATTGTCTTTCGTTTTGCACGATATGGATTTGTACATAAGAAGTTTAATCCTAAATATAAATCATCATCGATATTTACTGCTTCTGCACTATCTCTAAACTGATTTGTTGCATTACTCCATAGGAATACATACTTATACTGCAATCCCTTTGAGTGGTGAATTGTTGTGACAGTAACGATATCATCTGCTGAGCCTTTTGAAACTGCTTCATTAGACACTTCATCTTCAACTGCTTTTAATGCATTTAAGAACTCCGCAACCGAGTGATACTTCGCAGATACTGTCATTTCAAACAGATAATCAAAATTTGACTGTTGACTGATATTTAGACGATTAAAGTACGTATTATGATTTGCAAGTTCTGATAACATTCTTGGAATACCATAGGTATCTGCAATTTCTTTATACATCTGTAAATCATCATAGATACCAAACTCTCTGGCGACCGCTTTGATTGAACCAAGTCGTATCTTTGCCTTGGCAATCTCTTCATCACTATAGTTATAGAGATTAGAAACCATGCATGCAAATAGAGCTGAATCTGCTTCTTCATCTAACATTGCAGTACATAATGCAATAACGGTTTGGCATAATTCTGAGCGATAGAATCCTTCACGTGTATCAATGCTATAAGGAATTCCCTTTGCTTCGAAGGCTGCTTTTAGATATGCTTTATCACCATGGCTTCGTAAGAGTATCGCAAAGTCATGGAAAGATGGCAGTTTTGTATCATTCTCTTTTGCAAGTTGAAGTTCTTGGTTATAGGTATCAATAATCTTATTGGCAATCCAATTTGCCTTAATCATCTTGATATCATCATCTTCGTCATCATCACTGACAATCACCGTTTGATTCTTCGGAGTATAACTTGCAAACTCAATAAGCGCATCTGGGCTATCATTCTTTGGGAACCAGTCTACGATATCATCCTCACCATACTTTTCTGTACTCTCTTTTACATTCATAATCTTTTGAAAGAGTATATTTGTAAACTGAATAATACGTGCATCTGAACGATAGTTTCTCGATAGGATGATCTTCGCTGATTGCATCGATGAATCAATTGTTTCTTCAACAATCTTTTCTGACTCATTTAATTTTGAACGCATTAGCGCAGGCTTCGCCTGACGGAAACGATAGATAGATTGTTTTGTATCACCTACACGGAAGATACAGTTAGGGTTAGCAATCATCTCAATGATTGTATCCTGTAACTTACTTGTGTCTTGGAATTCATCAATCATGACTTCTTGTAAGTTATCACAGATAACCTTTGCTACATTTTCGTGTTTTAGAATTTCATATGCATATCGTTCCATATCCGAGAAATACATCGCAGTATTTTCTTGTTTGATACGTACGCAATTTTGATATGTGTTCTTTGCTAGATTGATGAGGGCTGTATTGATGATCGAAGCATCTCTTGCGTCTGAGACAAAATCATCTTCGTTCAGTCTTTCCTCTGACATATTCTTGAGTGTCTTTTTCAAATGATCCATTGCACGTGCGTGTTCCGGATAGTTTTCTTTCTTATAGCTAGAAAGTTTTATGTCTTCCATCATTTGAATTTGTTGCTTATAGTTTTGATAAATTGCAAAAGGTATAGGCAGAACTTTCATCTTCTGGCATTAATTCAGCTTGTAATGTTTGAATCATATTTAAGAAAGTATCAAAGGCCGCAGAATTATCAATTACTTTTCCACGTCCATTAATAGCTTCTGGTAGCTCTTGCAAAATTTCTATATCACGTTGTAATACCGCTAGTTGTCCATATAAGGACGCAAAGAAATACTTACGTATATTAATATCAAATGCATCAAATGATGTGAAATTATTTGAACTCGTTGAATCAAACTTTTCTGGATACATCTTGAGAGCATGGTTATACCATTCATATGGATCTACGGATGATTCCGCATGGCGATTGATTTTTACAACTGCATCATATAGTCCATCATAATCATCCGCACGACTAGAAAAATAGGAAGCGAGTGCAACTGTTTCCTGTGGATTTGTCTTATATGAATACTCTAATGCTTTCATGAATGCATCCCGTTGGATATTTTCATTCTGTCCACTTGAGAGAATATTCTCTGTCGTTGCTGGATCTAAACCAATAATGTTGTAGTACTTTTTGATAATAGACAAACAGAAAGAGTCGATGGTTGTGATATTTGCACTTGCAAGTGCGATAATCTGATCATCAATATACTGAATCAACTTTTGATCTACAACTTCTTCTTTTTCTGCTAACTGTTTAATTTCATTTAATTCTTGAGCAACACGCTTCTTCATCTCACTTGCGGCTGCTTCCGTAAAAGTTAACGCAAGAATACGTGATAAAGGTACACGTGGATTATCTTCGATACATCTTTTTACCAAACGGGATACAAGTACTTTTGTCTTACCGGCACCAGCAGATGCGGAAACGACAATACCCATCCCAGAAGAATTACAGGCAACAGACTGTTCTGCAGATAGTTGATTTTTCTCAGAGATTCTCATCTTCTTTTGCCCCCTTTGCTGCAATTTCTTCCTTATCTAACTTAAATGGAATATCTGCTGGAATACCCTCCACTTCCACTGCTGTTGGGATACGATATTCACCATTAAAGTGATACATTGCCATATATGGTAATGTTGTATTTTCAATTGGCGATAGTTCAATATTTCCACTTAGAACTTGTTCATGGAAATTTGCGTAGATTCCTTCGATATATGCTTGAATCTTATCAAAATCGTAAATATTCTTTGGACTCTTGATATGCCTTGCGTCTATATCTACAACATCGCGATGTTCGTTAAAAATCCATACAGCACACTTTCTACTCTTGATGAAATCTTCCTCTAAGCTATTTAGTAATGCTTGTTTTGGCATATCTCCACATTTATTGTAGATACGATTTAAATCGATCGTTTCATCCTTCATAGAGATATACTGTACTGCAGTTGGCTTGTATTTCTTTCCTTGAAGATTGTTTGCGACTATCATCATGTACGTTAACATCTGTAGACGTAATCCCTGCTTTACTTCATCTTCACTAATTGATAGTACAGATGATTTGTAATCAATGATCCGAATTAAATCTTGATATAAATCAATGCGATCAATAATACCACGGATGTTTACATTACCAATCATTGTCTCAGGTAAACGATATTCAAAGTGCTCTGGAATAAACTAGAATCTTTTTCTAAATCATGCATGAATGTCATAAACTTAGATAATGAATTTGCTAATCTTTCTAAAGAAATATCATAGAGATATTGTTCATTTGGGTGCGTTAATTTGAGTATATCAAAATATGGTCTGAGTAATTCTTTACTCAAGTGATGTTAAAACTTTTATTCCATCTTCTTGTAATGCGTATTGTTTTCGCTTTGCGCTTTCATGCATATATTTATTTTTATAAGAAGTTAATAACGTATACATGAAATGATGTTGAATATTACCAATCGTAATTGGATCAAGTTCCGAGAATTCTTGGTCCATAATTCCTAGTCCCTTTTGGATAAAGTATCCATATGGATTACGGTAGTATGACTCTACCGTACTAACAGAACCATTTAAACATCCTTTTTCATCTAGGAATAATTGTTGTGCAGTCTCTGGTGTTAATTCATGTTTTACTTCTGCATGATTATCCACAATCAAAATTGGCCATGGGTTTATTTTCTTTCTTCATATCCACTTTGGATTGCACTTCATAAGCTAGTTGCATTTCTTTTCCTTGGTAATCATTTGTGGAATAGGAATAGAAGATTTCTTCCGCCGAAGAATCAATCCACTGTAATGCATTCATATAGTAACCATAACGCTGATTCATACTTGGATAAGATGGTATCTTTGCAAGGTAATCTTCATCAAATAAGCCATTATGAACTGGGAAACCTGGATAATTCTTTCCACTACACCCAATCACGTAAGTCCGTTCTTGTTTCTTCACTGGATGTGTTAAGTCTGTTACTGTACAGATTGCATCTGTAAATATAGCACTATCTGAATGAATACCCTCTAGCATATGCATGATAAAAGGGATGTTCTCCACATCATGTTTCTCACTTGTCAAAATAGACTGTAGAACGTTGCGTAGCTGTCTACCCTCTTTCAGTTCATGTTTATTCTGTAAAATCTTTTGGTTACGAATAATTTCAAATGCATTCATCAACATTTCTTCAACTGTAGATGCTTTCATTAAGTTATCTAAATCTTGTTGGATATTGTTGAATAAATCATCTGCTCGCTCTTCAAAGTAAGCATAACGTGCAGATTCCTTTTTAAATACATCTGAGGTTTCCAGATACTGTGATATATGTTTTGGACGCTCAACATCAACCAATACTTGGTCTAGATATTTTAAAACAGTAAATAAAGAATGATTCTGTTTTTGATCATCTACACCAAAAGCATCAATATATAAAGCTTTCATCAAAGCTTCTTTATTTTTTCGATATGCAAGATTGACTAATGTAACAAAGCGTTGAATCATTCTAGCAGATACATCATGATGTACTGTTGAAAATGGTATTTCATATCTTGCGAACACTTGTTGTACAACTGGATATTGTGTCTTCCATGAAGTAAGTACCAAATTACATGGTCTTCGATAGGTTGCGATATCCTGTGCTATCGCTTCAATTTCTCGACGTGTACTCAATGCATAACGTAAGTGTTTTTGACTTGTTGTTAAGTCAATTGGTTTCATTTTGTCTTTGAGTTGTTCTAGGATTTCCACATAGTATGGATCTGCCTCAAAAAAAGGATATACTTCTACATCATCTTGTTGTAATTTCTGAATTGCAGTTTCCTTATTTTCCACATTCTCTTTTTCCACAAATGATATTTCTAGTAGAATGCGGATAATTTCTTTTAATTCCTTTTCTTGTTCATTTGTCTCAGGTAGAGCATCAACTTGAATGTTGCGTTGAATACACTCTAATACAAACTGAAAAATCTCCTGAATGAATGCAGGATAATCAAACATCTTTTGATAAATTGGAAACTCATTACTTCTCTTTTTTAAAGTATGAGAAATCTTTAACAGTGCCGTAAATTTATCTGTATGTTTTTCTCCTAACGCTACAGAAAGTGGAACCGCTAAAACATCCGCGACTACTCCATGATTATGTTTTGCGAGATCTTCGTAAATGTACTCTTTTTGATAATTCGAACATAAAATTGTTTTTCATATTTAGATTTTATCATAGGCAATCCTGCATATTTGTTAAAATATCCTATTTTATACAAAAAAATTGTGCATCGTTACTGGATTTTTCAAAAACCGCGTGCCTATAATTACATTGACAAACACTACATAAGCATCAACTAACAATATAAAACTTAATACAATTACTCGGAGGGAAGTATTTATCATGGCAATTTGTGCTATTCTAGGCCAGAAGTTAGACAGTAGGAAAGACGGAGACGACTGTCTATTTAACGGTTATTTAGAAGATTATCTCAGCCTTAGGGAAAATGAGATTGATGACAATTTAAAAGAAACATTTGAAAAAGTATTAGAAACAGATCCTGACACAAAAATTTGTGTGGACTTACACTGCGCCGTCAACGTTGAAGCAATTAGTAACCAAATCATCCGCTATAAAGATATCTGCAAGCTTAATGGAAAACCACTTGTGATTCCTTACATCTTGTATTTTCAACATGACGATGAAGATAGAGCTATTATCATTTATGACTGCAAGCAGTACGGATATATCTACGCAAAGGGCCTTTACTACTGTATGACAGAGCCAGCTGGCGAATTTATTGACTGCAAGAATGAAATCGTTGCGATTTCTTCCAAACAGGAAACAATCTTAAAAGTTCTTAATCAATTATTCACTGTGAAAGCAGGTTCTATTCAACGCAGCATTGACCATGAACTTTTCCACGATTATGAAGAGTTAAAGGCCGCATCCAAAGACGCTGCGAATGCATTAAAACTTGAAGCGATGGAAAAACTTCCTGCATTAGAAGATCGTACACACGCTATCTATCACTATGTTACAAACTGGTTCCTTTTAAAGAAGGTTCTCTATGTTCAATACATGGTAAATAAGAATATCTTATCTAGCATTCACGAAAACAATATTAAAAAACAGAGAAATCAAGCAAAGATGAATTCTGAAGAAATTGATATTCTCAGTTTCAGTGAAATGTGGAGATTACCTAAACAACAACCTCTTGCATAAACACATAACCTCGACTCTTCGTCGAGGTTTTCATTTACCCTAAATATTGAAATTAATGCCTAATTACGCGATATATGGTAACATTTTAAAGTAAAGAGGTGTTATATGACAAAGAAACTAGCTGTAGCAGCACTGCTCATGTTTCTGATTATCGCTACTTTAATCGGTAGTACATTAATCAAAAATGACTCCTTAAATCCTGAAAAAGAGCCTGTCGTTACTACAACAGAGGATAAAAAAGAAGAAGGGAAGAAGGAAACGCCTAAACCTGAAGTTGATCCAGAAACAGATACACGCTTCAGCGATACAAACAGTATCCTACTTCTTGTAAACAAAAAGCATAAACTAGAGGAAACATATGTTCCATCTGACCTAACAACTGTTAATGTTAGTACGAATGGTACTGAGTGGTCTCTACGTAAAGAAGCCACAAAAGCCCTTGAAGACTTATTCAAGGCCGCAAAAGAAGATGGCATTACTTTACGCCTAGGAAATGGGTATCGTTCTGGCTCCTACCAGGGGCAGTTGTACCAGTCCAGTGTTGAGCCGTATTGGTGAAACAAGCACAAATAAAACAACCGCAAAAGCTGGCTATTCTGAACTACAGACCGGTTTAGCAGCTGCGATACTTGGTGCAGATACTACTACTGATTTCAATATCAGTTTTGCGAAATCTGATGAATATAAGATTGCTCAAGATAATGCGTATAAGTATGGTTTTGATCTTACGTTATCCAGAAAACAAAGACTCTATGTACTGGTTATTCTACATGCCTTGGCATTATCGTTACAGTTGAAAAGAGACAGAGACGATTCTACGATGCTGGAGAAAACATCTGAGAATCTCTGGCCTAAAAGGTGGAGACTATCGAAAGACAGCTAAACAACACAATAAATCCCTAGTAAAATCCCGTACGGCAATGGGATTTTTAATGTTTATTCTACGAATAACTGTTTTTATCTAATGCTTTGACTAAGAAGCAACCAATGATAACTGAGATTAGTTCTCCGATTGCGACGAATGAACCATTGATTAATGTTCCTAATACAATTATCATACGCAATAGGTATGCAAGTTCTGCACCAACGAAGAAGAAGTTAAAGATTACCGGCATTTGGGCAAGCAAGCACAGGATACCATTTTACTTTTCTTATCTTTTTAATACATGTGCAGTAAGCTGCACCGAATGTTGCGATTGTTCCGATGATCGCATCTGGGGAATCCAGTTGGATTAATACTCAACATCGCACCAATTAGGTTTGTTAAGAAACAACCTAGTGTTACACCCTCAAATAGATGGTTTGTAGGATTAATGGAAGTAGTGTTAAAGCTTCTGCAATTCTTACTTGTACATTACCGTATGTAAATGGTGCTAGTACTAATGATACGACAGTGTAAATTGCCGCAATCATCCCAACCCTAGTTAAGGTCTTCATGTTCATAAAAATATCATCTCCTTATTTTCATTTAACGTCAGGTAGCCGCTACTGACGGGATTGTGTCCGGTTATTTATTTTACGCTATTCATTTTTTTCGTCAACAAGAATCTCCTTATAATATATTTTTTGAAAAAAAGATACTATCCTTTCGATAGTATCTTACCATGCGTGCATGAATTCTTTAGTTACCCCAAACACTTTCGGCAATCTCTTTAACAAGAGCTAGTTTTGCCCATTGTTCATCTTCAGTTAACTTATTACCTTCTTCTGTTGACGCAAATCCACACTGTGGAGAAAGATATAAGTTCTCTAATGGTACATATCTAGCCGCATCATGGATACGTCTGATGATACGATCCTTATCTTCAAGTTCTGCAGACTTTGTTGTGATGGAGACCTACATACAACCTTCTTTCCTTTTGGAATATATTTAAGAGGTTCAAATCCACCGGAACGTGCATCATCATATTCCAAGTAGAAGGCATCCACATCTTCCTTTGCGAAAAGGTATGGTGCAATTGGATCGTATGCTCCTTCACTTGCATAAGTACTGTGGAAGTTTCCACGACAAACGTGTGTTGTAATAACCATATCTTCTGGATGGTTTGCGATAGCCGCATTGTTGATCGCAATTTCTTCTTCCGCAATAAGTCGTAAACTTTCTTCTGTAATATTAAAATCTTCCAGAATGCACGGTCTGCGTAAAGTGTCCATGTACAATCATCTAACTGTAAGTTACGACAACCAGCTGCGTATAATTCTTGAATGACTGTCTGGTATGCTTTCACAATATCTGCCTTTAGCTCATCGTCTGTTGGATAATACTTTCTCGTTTCATTTAAAAACTCTGCTAAGCGTAATTGAACCAATAGTTGTGCTGGTGACGGGATTGTCTGTTTGGCAATTGTATTTTCATCTTCCTGCGCTTTTACAAACTTGTAGTGTTCTACAAATGGATGATTTTCACCTGAAATCTTTCCTACCACAACGGCTGTTTCTGCTTTTTGTTTCTTCAATCGTGAGCGTAAACCCTGACTAGACTTCTGATAAGAGATTCCATTTAATCCCCAGAAGAAATCTAAATGCCACCAACCACGGCGAAACTCACCATCTGTAATCGTATGGTAACCAGCTTTCTTTTGTTTCTCGATGAGGTCAAGAATGTAGTAATCTTCTACTTTCTTTAACTCTTCTTTTGTAATCTCATTTTTTTGGAACTTTTCTCTTGCGACCTTGAGTTCCTCAGGTCGTAGAAAACTACCTACGTAGTCATAACGGAATGGTACATGTTTCTGTGTCATAGTATTTGCCTCGTAAACCCTTTCTTTAAATTTGTCCCCTATTCTTCATTTCTCGTATAAACATTGCCATTGAAACTGTCTTTGCATCAGGAATTTTCCCTTCCATAATGAATTCAATCAGTTCCTCTAAACGATATTTATAGATTTGAATCTGTTCATCTTCATCTAAATGTTGGCCAATATAATGATCTACTTTTGCATAATATAAGTCGATCACTTCTGTATCATACGCAGGAGTTGGATAGATTTTACCCATGTATATCCAATCTTTTCCTGTAAAGCCTGTTTCTTCTTGAATCTCTCTTTTCGCTGTTGTCAGTGAATCTTCGCCTTCTTCTTTTTTACCAGCCGGAAATTCCAACGTCTCTTCTTGTTGTGCATATCTCCACTGTTTAACAAAGAAGAACTTGCCATCTGTATCTTCAAGAGCGATTCCAACACCACCAATGTGCTGTACAACTTCTCTTTCAACCGTTAGGTTATCTTCTATTTCAACAGTATCTTTATATACATGTAAGATATTACCTTCAAATATTTCTTCTCTTGTGAGTAGTCTATTCATATGTTATGCCTTTCTCCATGCGGATATCATACACTAACAGATAAATTTAGAAATATCGTGAAGAATTGATGAAGATACAACAATCATTCATAGTTATCATATTGTATATACATTAAATTACATACAGATATTTATATGTTATTCATCCATGTACATTATAATCTTATGAAAAATTATTTTCTCTCGTTCAGAAATGATAGTTTTATTACATCATTTTTCAGTATATCTCTATCATTTCTAACAGTATAGGAAAAATGTAAATATTTCATCTTATTTTCTTGAGTTCATGTTTTCCATTTTGTTCTATAATTAATATGTTCTATATGGGAGGAAAACTATGAACATCAAGAAAGCATTGGCTTCAGTTATGACACTTGCTTTATTAGCAGGTTGTACAGGCGGTAATTCAACAGCTTCAAACACAACAACTTCAACAGAAAATAATGGTCGTATGCAACCTGCAGAAACAGGTTCTAAAGATATCGACACATTGAAGTTCCAATTTGTTCCATCTAGACCAGTTGATGAAATTAAGGCGACAACAGAAGGCCTAGATCAACTTGTCATCGAAGCAATGAAGAAGAGAGGATTCAATATTAAGAATGTTGAAATCTCTGTCAGTGATTCTTATGAAGCCGCTGGTGAGGCTTTATCTGCTGGTTCAGTTGACGTTGCTTGGTTACCAGGTGGCACTTACGCATTATACTCAAATGAATCAGACGTTATCTTAACAGCTACACGTAAAGGTTTATCTAATGATTCCGAAAAACCATCCGAATGGAATGGCGATGCACACATGACTGTGAATAAGGATACTCCAGTTACATATTACAAAGGCTTAATCTATGCAGGACCATCCGAATATGGACAAGAACTTGCTAAGAAAGTAAATGCTGGTGAAGCATTAACTTGGGAAGACTTAAACAAGGCTAAGTGGGCAGTTAGAGACGTTACAAGTTCTGCTGGTTATATCTATCCTACAATGTGGTTAATGGACAACTACGAAGGTAAGTCTATTAGTGATTTAGCTAACGTTACAACATTAGACTACGCTGGTGAATTCATGCAGGCTGCTGCTGGACAGATTGATGTTATCGTATGTTACGCTGATGGTCGTCAAGACTACGCAAAACAATGGCAAGAAGAATGGGGTCGTAAGGATTCTATCTGGAATGAATTGAATGTTATCGGTGTTACACAGAATATCTATAACGATACAGTATCTGTAACAATGGCTAAGGAAGACATCTATAATAAGGAATTCATTGAAGCAATGCAGGATTCCTCATCGAAATCGCAACATGATGCAGGCAAGAAGATCTTCGGTATCTCACAAGCATACAGGATATGCTAAGTGCTGAAGATTCAGATTACGATGGAGCTCGTCAGGCTTTTATCTGTAATTGAAAAATAAGATACAGAGTGTATGTGGGCGATATTCAAAATATCGCCCATTTTATTTCACGTTTTTAATGTATGATTATTGGGTAAATAATCTATAGTGATGGAGAATAGACATGATTGAATTTAAAATGTTTCTAAGACCCACCAAATGGTACAAAAGGTCTGCAGAATGTGAATCCAAAGATTGAACAGGGAGAGTTTGTGTGATTATTGGTTTGTCAGTGCAGGTAAATCGACACTGATTCGTACAATCAACCGTAAATGATTGATATTACTGAAGGTGAATTGATTGTTGATGACATCAAGTGTAGTGAACTCAAAGGAAAATCACTACGTCGTTTTAGACGCATAGAATTGGTATGATCTCTCCAATCCTTTAACTTGGTAAGTCGTTCAACTGTTATCCGCAACGTTCTAACAAGTAATGTTCCAGATATGCCTTGGTATAAGGTTCTACTTGGAATCTATTCAAAGAACAAAAACACAGCATTAGAAGCTTTGGATAAAAGTTGGTATTTTAGAGAAGGCTTTCATAACCGTTGTGGGAATGAGTTATCTGGTGGACAACAGATAGCGTCGCATTAGCACGTACACTCCAAACCAGAATCCTTCGATCATTCTCGTAGATGAGCCAGTCGCGTCATTAGACCCTATCATGGCTGATGTTGTTATGAGTGACTTTGCAAGAATCAACAAAGAAATGAACATCTCCATCCTATTAAATATTCACCATGTCGATCTAGCATTGAAGTACGCTACCCGTGTTATCGGCGTTCGCTCTGGTCATATCGTTTATGATGGTCCTACAGATAAGATTACAAAAGAAATTCTGGATGAAGTTTATAACGGAAAAGCAATTCCAACTTCAAAGGATGATGACAGGAAGTTGCAGACAAGTAAACATGGCGAAACAGAAAATGTTAAAGACGCCATTGTTTGACAGAATCTTCAAACCCGAACTAATTACGCTGCCAAACGGGCATACGGTTGAAAGACCTCGCAGTAGAACCCCTTTGATTCTTCTGTTATTTACAGTTGTTGTGATTATCTCTATTCGTGCAACAGGTTTTGATTTATCCATCATTATCTCTCGTGCAAAACAATTAACTGTAATTCTATCAAAAATTTTCAGCCCTAATTTCAATTACTTTCCAAAAGTAATTTCACCGTTAATTGAGACCATACAGATGTCCATTGTTGGTACAATCATTGGTTCATTAGATTGGTTTACCACTTGCAATTCTTGCATCAAGTAATATCAATAAAAATAAACCAATACTACTTGTATGTCGTTTCATCTTATCTGTATTGCGCTCCATCCCAACTTTGATTTATGCATATATCTTTGCGTTAATCTTTAGTTTAGGTCCACTTGCAGGTACGGTCGCAATCGCTGTATTTACGATTGGTATCGTATGAAAGATGTTATGATAAGTATTGAAACAATCGATATGAAGCCCTATATGAAGCCATGCAATCATTTGCTGTTTCTACATCAGTCCTTTCTGGGCTGCGTGCATGCCACAAATTTTACTCTACTTATTTAGCGGATTGCTTTGTACTGCTTTTATGAGATTAATGTACGTGCATCTTCCATTCTAGGTTATGTAGGTGCTGGTGGACTTGGTATCTTAATTCGTGAACGTACTGGATTACGTGCTTACTCTGACCTCGGTATGATTCTGATTACTATTATTTGTTGTCGTTTGGCTCATTGATATGATCAATGATTACCTGCGTTCAAAGTTATCTTAAACAGGAGGTCATATGTCAGAAAATATTATTGCCAAACTAAATGAAGAACCTAAAACCATTTGGGTTAGACTCATAACAGTTGCGATTGTTGTAAGTCTTATGACTTGGGGTTCTCAATCTCTACACTTTAGTGGATTTACAGATTCAGGATTGAATGTCGCTAAGGGTCTTGTGAATGGTCTATTACATCCAAATGTCTCTCTCATATTTGATATGAGCGATAGTGGTATCCCGTTCTTACTCTTACAGACAATTGCGATTGCGGTACTTGGTACAATTATCGGTGCGATTCTTGCGATTCCTGTAAGTTTCCTAGCATCCACAAATATTGTGCCTAAACCAATTGCGATGTTATTCCGTGCACTTATCCTGTTGATTCGTACAATTCCTGCACTCATTTGGGCTCTTGTATGGATTCGTGTTACTGGACCTGGTCCATTCTGTGGTGTTGTAACACAGTCTGTATGTTCCATCGGTATGATTTCCAAGATGTATATCACAGCCATCGAAGATTTAAATACAGGTATTCTTGAATCACTTGATGCGGCTGGTTGTACAACATTCCAGAAGATTCGTTGTGGTATCTTACCACAGCTAAGTGCTTCCTTTATCTCTACTGCAATTTATCGTTTCGATATTAATCTAAAGGATGCGACCATTCTTGGTATCGTTGGTGCAGGTGGTATTGGTTCTCCACTCAATAACGCTATCTCATCTGGTAAGTGGTCTAACGTTGGCGCATTCCTATTAACACTCATCTTGCTTGTTATCTTGATAGAGTATTGTTCTACAAAGGTTCGTGCTCGTTTAGCACATGGAAGAAAATAAACAGTAAAAGCACCTGCATGCAGGTGCTTTCTTTATTCTGTATATACTACTTAATCGTTGTAGTTCTTCTTGATTCATATTAAATTCTTTTTCAAAATAAGACTCTATACTTCCATATTCATTAAAGATTGCGTCTAGTACAATCTTTCCAATCTCTTCTGTTACACCAAATGTCATGCGGTCTAACTCTTCACGTTCTGGATGTTTCAGAATAATATCTTTATCTTCTTCTAATTTCTTTTGAATCGCTTCACGACGATATACATTTGTTAGAAGATAATCTTCTAATACGATTTCTCGATCAACGCCTAACGCAAGTAAGATTAACATGCATGCTACACCAGTACGATCTTTACCGCTTGCGCAATGAATTAAGATAGGCACATCACCCTTTTGGATATGCTCAAATAGAATGCGGAAGGCTTGGTTGTTAAAAGGCATTCTTGCATAATAATTCTTCAGTAATGCAAGTTGTTCCTTACCGCCTTCACCGATACGATTCATCCCTTCGCTAGAGAAATTAATTTCTTCGCCACCTTCAGAAACAGTTCCACTATGTTTAATCATCAAGATATTTGGAAACTCTGGATCTGGTCTTTGCAAGATTTCTTCGTTTGAACGTAGGTCCATGATGGCAGCTAATCCCAATCCTTTTAGAACTTCAATTTCAGATTCGTTCATGCGGAATGGTGCACCACTACGATAAAAAACATTTTCTTTTACACTTCTACCCTCGGTTGTAACATACCCTCCGAGCTGTCTAAAATTTAATTTATCTCGAAATCTAGTATCTTTTATCATCGCTTTCTATCCTCAATGTTGTCATATCATATCACGATTTATGAAACCAACATATTTTGATGCTCAACATGTGATAAAATAATGTGGCAATTGAGATAATCAATAGAAATGAGGTTTTCATGACAGGTCGAATTCTGAATTTTAGCCACTTCTGATGTGCACCGGGGTACATCTATCTACACAGTTACGCTGATGGTTCCAGTAAAGATATCGGTTTAGCTAAAATCAAAAGTTTAGTTAATATTCTTCGTGATGAGAATACACTGTATTAGATAACGGTGATGTTTTAGAAGGTTCGCCTTTAATGTATCATCACTTTGTACGACACCCAGATGAAATCAGTCCGATTACACGCCATGGCTGATTTAAAACTACTGACTATATCAATGTCGGTAACCATGACTTTAATTATGGTGAGGAAGCTTTTGATGATGCACCTACAAAATGCTGGCGCACCATGTATTACTTCTAACTTCTTCTACCATGGTAAGCCTTTTGGGCCTAACTATGTCATTCGTCAGGTTGCTGGTAAGAAGATTGCGATTTTCGGTATTGTTACCCAATATATTCCAAATTGGGAGAAGAAGTCTCATATCAAACATATGCGTTTTGTGGATGCGTATCTTCTGCCGAGCGACCGTAAAACTCATCAAAGCGTTTAGAAAACCCTGACTATATTATCTGTATGTACCATGGTGGATTTGAACGTGATCTTGTTAATGGAAGACTAACGGAAGATGAAACAGGCGAAAATGAAGGATATAAGATTTTAAGAAATATTCGTGGAATTGACGTTATGATTTCTGGTCACCAGCATCGTACAGAGGCTGGTAAGCTATATGATACTTACTATACGCAGACAGCTGCTAATGGTGCTGAACTTGCACGTATTGATATCTACCCTGACAATACAATGAACCACGAACTCTCTAAATGCAGATATTGACGCTGATCCAGAGACATAGCTAAAGCTCTTTTGAAAGAGAAGAAGCTACTTTGCCAAGCATGGTTAGACCAAACACTTAGCACAACAAATGTTGATTTACGTGTAACTGATGAACTTTGATGCACGTCTACACAAATCCCAAGTCATCACTTTCCTCAATAAAGTCCAACAAGAAAAAACAGGTGCTGATTTAAGTTCTAACGCCCTCTTCCTTGGCGCAACTGGCTTTGGTAGAGATATTACAATGCGTGATTTAGTCAGTACGTATGTCTATCCAAATACAACAGTTGTAAAGAAGATTACTGGTAAGATTCTACGAGAGTATCTTGAAAAGACAGCTGAATTTTGGATGATTCATAATGAACATATCATTGTAAATCCATCCTACGATTGGCCAAAACCACAACACTACAACTACGATATGGTAGATGGCATTGAATATACAATCAAAGTTTCTAACTCTGTAGGACATCGCATTACATCCCTTACCTATCAAGGTAATGATGTAACAGATGATATGGAATTTACGATTGCGATGAATAACTATCGTGCAACGGGTGGTGGTAACTACAATATGATTAAAGAAGCACCTACTGTTTCTACTGATCTTTCCAGCATGGTTGAGTTGCTTACGAATTATATTCAAGAACACAAAGTCATCGATTTTGAACCAGTTAACAATATTACTGTCATTAAATAAAGAAGTGACAATCCTTGTTTCTTACGAACAAAGATTGTCACTTTTTCTAACACTAATTTATTTAAGATTATTCATAAACTTTTCAATCAGTCGATTCACGATATCCGGTTGATCTGTATTAGAATTATGTCCTGCATTGTCAATCCACTCTACAGACTTTCCTGTATATTTCTCATACAGCTTTTTAAATAACGGCACGAGCCAGCATGCTCTTCTCTTTTCCACAAATTACTAGAGTTGGACATTGTGGTCTCATGATAAATTCTCACTGCATCAGCCAAACACTAGTATCCATGTGCTAGTGAGGTTAGCATATCGTTTTTGTCACCATCATACACCTTCATCATTTCAAGCATTAACTGCTTTCCGTATGTCGTTGTGGAAACACCATCTGAACCAACTTTTAATAATGATTTCCATGGATAGATTTGATAGATAGGTCCTACAACTTTTAAGAGCCATAGTTCAATTGCAGTATAATACCTTCTTTTGTAAAGATGGTGAATCTATCATTACAAGTCCCTTCAATTTATGTGGAAATACTTCAGCGTAATTTGTCCTAAATATCCACCCATCGATTGGACCAATGATAACTGGATTTTTCAATTCCTTCTTTCATCTATATTTCATCTGAACATATTTCACTCAGAATAAATCAAAAGTCTAATTGAAACAGGATAGGATGCCGCATGTCCAGGTGCATCCCAAACAAATACACTGTATTTATCTTTCATATACTCTAGTTGTTTCTCAAACAATCGATGATCTGCTGTTAATCCCGGCAAAAAGATAAGTGTATATTCGACTTAGACACATTCTCATCTATCCAATAATGGATATTTCCTGATTTTGTTTTAGTATATCTAATCATCACAGTATCTCTATATGAATCTTAGAATTAGTAAAAGAATGAATCATTTATTTGACTCATTCTTTTCTTATCTGTTTTGTCTGGTAGAGAAGATCTGTTCTCATCTTTTGAGAACATGTAGTTAGAACGCATAACTCTCCACATAATCTGGGTCTTGGAGTTTTGTCTTTTTCTTCAACCAGTATCATTTTCTTGCATTTGAGCTAACTTTTCTTTACTTTCTGCCATTTGCTTTACGTAAACTGTAAGCGTTGTCATGATTTCTCTGCCAACTCACACAACATAGCCATCGCTAGATCAAGTGCGATTAATGCGACGAATTTTCGAATTTAGTTTCTTCGCCATGTCTTCCTCAATATAGTTTTTATAACACTATTCTGTCACTCATGGAGAGGCCATCTTTTCCTCCCGAGATAATCTCATAGAGTTCTGATGCGTCTTTCTTCTTTTTGACTTCTTCAACTGATAATACACGTACTGTGAGTTTTGCGATCACCAAATGTAATCGATATTGATATCACCTGCTGCAACATCGTGCTGCGGCTTTGCTAAATACGGCCATTGATTTCGATACGTTGATTTACAGTTAACTCTTAGAAACAGTTCTACGCTTTGAGGATACGTGATACCTTTTAAAAACTTATCAATTTTCATTTCTATTGACTCCTTTGCGGCATAAATAATCTTGATTGCCAGGAAATATTTCTGTGATTCTTTGGTAGGATGACGATGATTGTGCCATTGGTATGCGCAAAAAGTCGCATCCTGATATCTTTATAATCTTTCAAAGAGCTTTTACACCATCCGCTCTTGTGAAAAAGAGTGGAGAGAATGTTAATTCTGTCTGTCCTCGAATTTCACGATAGTTTTCTACGATTGGCTCTTCTAGTGCTAGGTCTAATTGTTTCTTTAGAATAATGTGCTGACTTCTTGTAACTCTACCATACTGGTCTGATAACATCATTCTTATAGGCTTCTAGCATCTTCTCATCTTTGATTGCGTCACATGTTGATACATATCCAACTTATCAAAAGTCATCTGGTGAAACTCCTCTGAATATAACTCGTTGTTTGATATTGGTCTTTGGTTTTGCGTAAGGTCTTCTTGTTTACGACCATCCTTTCTTGGCTTGGATTGCTCTTCTAGCATTTCAATATACATATCAATACCGACAGTATCGATAAAGCCAGATTGGTCTGAACCAAGCAAGTCACCCGCACCACGGATTGTTAAACCGCATCGCAATCTCATATCCACTACCTAAAGCGCGCAAATTCTTTTGACTGCAGTTAATCTCTTTTGAGCAACCCTCAGATAACTGTCTACGTGGTGGAATCAGTAGTATGCATAGCTAAACGATCACTACGTCCAACTCTTCCCTTAATCTGATAAATCTGTGCTAAGCCAAAGTCTTGCGCATTATCCACAAGAATCGTATTCACATTTGGAATATCAATTCCATTTTCAACGATTGTTGTACAAACAAGAATATCGAGTTCCTTCTCGATAAATCTCTGCATAATATCCTCAATCTCTTCTTTGCCAAGCTTACCGTGGACAATGCCAACTCTAGACTCTGCACAAGATTTTGAATATTTCTGCGATGTTATAGATTTGGTCAATATTGTTGTGAAGATAGAATACCTGTCCATTTCTGGATAGTTCTTTTTGTATTGCGTCACGGATTAAGTTCTTATCTTTTTCGACGACATAGGTCTGTACACTATAGCGATTTAATGGTGGTGTTTCTAATAACGATAACGAACGAATCCCTACAAGAGACATCTGTAGTGTACGTGGAATTGGTGTAGCACTGAGTGATAATACATCTACCCCATTCTTAAGTTCTTTAATCTTTTCCTTTGTGTTCGACACCAAAACGTTGTTCCTCATCTACAACTAGTAGTCCAAGGTCTTTAAACTTTACATCCTTGGATAGTAAACGATGGGTACCGATAATAATATCTATCTTACCTTCTTCCAGTTCCTTTAGTACTTGTTTTTGTTCAGCTGGACTTACAAAATCGATTTAGTACTTTTACTGTAACTGGAAATTCCTGGTAACGTTTTTGGAAGGTATGGAAATGTTGTTCCGCAAGAATTGTTGTTGGACATAGTACTGCAACCTGCTTATTATCACAAACAGCTTTAAAACGAAGCACGAATTGATACTTCTGTCTTGCCAAAACCAACATCCCCACAGACTAAGACGAGTCCATTGGTTTATTGCTTTCCATATCCTTCTTGATTTCCGCAACTGCCTTTTCTTGGTCAGGTGTTAAATCAAAGGAGAACGAATTTTCAAACTTCTTTGTCATCTCATTATCTTTTGAAAAGGCAAAACCGATATGTTGTTCACGGTTTGCATAGAGTGTTAATAAGCGTTCTGCGATATCTTCAACATTGCTTTGAAGGCGTTGTTTTGTTTTTTCCCAATCACCAGAACCAAGTTTATTTAACTTCGCACAACCCCTTCTCTTGATACAAACTTTCGTACAAGACGGAATTGTTCTAATGGTACTAATAACTCTGTATTACCACGATAGATAATCTTTAAGAAGTCTCTTTTAACTTTTTGAATCTCTCGATTTTCAATACAGATGTATTGTCCAACACCGTATTGGGCATGGACAACATAATCTCCTGGTTGAAGTTCATCATAACCATGAATAACTTCCGCATTACGGAAACTTATTCTCGTATCTACCTTTGTGGTGATGATAGGCGAAGATTTCCGCGGCTGTATATACCTTTAGATTTTCATCAACGATATAGAATCCTTGGGCAAAGGAGTTTGTATAGATATTGATACCTTCAACTGGTTCATTATCATCTGTTAATAGATGATATGGTAGTTTCATCTCTACACATTTATCAATAACTGTTACAACTTCTTTTTCCGATAACGCCAAAACAACCGGCATCGGCTGATGAATCAGTAATAACTTTTGTTCGAGTGTTTCATTAGGAATATGTAATTCTTCAATATTGACGATATTCTCTGTAAATGGATCTTCTACAACTTTCTTACCATGCTTCGAAAGACTGTGGATATCATGCCACATCGCAAACTTCGGTAACATCTTCTCTTCTTGAACCATCTCTTGAATGTATGTTACTGTTTCTTCATTTAATTTTTTCGCTGAATCAAGAATGAGTTGTTCATCGGAATAGATAATGAGTGGATTTTGCATGTAATCCCAAATACCTGCCGTCTTTGACAGTAAAGCCATATAGGAATACATATGTGATGCGAATACTTTCTCACGTAATGCATGTAAGTCTGATTCAACTTCAGCAGATAAAATTGGTTTATTTTCTTTTGATAATATTTCTTCAGATTTGAGTACAGATTTCTTCAATCTGTTCATCTGTAAAGAATACATCGCCTGCTGGTATAATGGTAACTTCACTAGTCTTTTCAATTGTCTTTTGTGTAGCTACATCAAAAATCGAATGGATTCTACTTCTGTATCAAAAAATTCAATACGAATTGGAGAATCATAGTTAATTGAATATACATCAACGATGCCACCTCTTGCGGCAAAGGTTAATGGTTGATCAATATGTGATGTCTTCTGATATCCACCCGACAATAATTTTTGTTTGAATGCATGCATGTCCAGCGTATCACCTGTCTGAATCGTGATACAGCGATCTTTAAAATCTTCTGGAAATGGTAATTGTCTTAACAAAGCGGATGGACAAGTAATCACTACTTGGTTTGGATTTGATAAAAGTCCTGCTAAAGTCTCTACTTTTTGTGCAGTTAATTCTGGGCTAGATGCGATAGCTTCTACTCGCAATGATTCATCCGCACCAAAAAGAGCACAATCTTTTTCATCTAAGAGTGTCGCAACCCTCTCATATAAACGCTGTGCTGTATAGAGATTCTGTTTTACAACCAGAATTGGTCGTGGCTTCTTTTGGGAAAAGAAGTCGCAATAACTAGCGCTTCCTCAATTAAAGAAGTATATGGAATTGGAGACTTTGCGTGATCCAACAGTTTTACAGCTGGATTATCCACCATTCTTTCATACAACCAATTTGGAATTTTCTGTATTGAACTTTTCAAGTAATCTCCTTTTTGTGTCTTCTTATTTTATCATCATTACCCTTTGAAAAACAGAAGAACACTTAATCCATCTTTCTCATAGATAAGAAAAATTGCCACAAACCATGGCAATTTTGATTTACTTCTTCTTTTCCTTGATGTTGTATTGATTCATCACTTTATCTAATGGTTCATTGACCCAAGCAGCTGCCGCATCTGCAGCGATAGAGATGATACGTTCAAACTCTTCTCGTTCTGCCTTTGGGACTGGAGATAATACCCAATCAGGAACCTTTGCGTGATTTCCTGGCTCACTATGACCAACACCAATTCGTACACGTGCAATTTGGTCTGTTCCTAATGCATTGATAATAGACTTCATACCCTTCTGTCCACCACCAGAACCATTCTTACGAATACGTAAAGCACCAACTGGAATATCCATATCATCATGTAAGATTAGAATATCCTCCGGCTGTAACTTATAGAACTTCACCGCTTGTGAGATTGCACTACCTGATTCATTCATATATGTAAGTGGCTTCATGAGTGTTACTTGTTCGCCATTGATTCTAACGCTAGCGATAAGTGCATTCCACTTTTCAGATGTAATGGAAGTTCCTAACTTTTCAGCTAGTTTATCCACAGCTAGAAATCCACTGTTATGTCTTGTCTTCTCATATTCCTTGCCAGGGTTTCCTAAACCTGCAATTAACTTCATTACTTGTTATCCTTTTCTTCTAAATCCGCATCTGTCAGTCTCTCTAGAACCATTGTCTCTGATAGATTTTCAGATGGTTTTTGATCTAGTTTTTCAATATCGCTATCTGTTAACTTCTCTAATACCATTGTCTCAGATAAGTTTTCTCCAGAAGGAGAGTTCTTGTTTTCTACAACTTCTGTTTCAACAGTATCTTCTGTAGTGCTATCTAAAGTAATATCTAGACTTTGAATCCATCTCTTACCAACACCTGTTTGTGCAAATTGTTCTAACATTGGTTTCATTTCTTCTAATTGATCAAACTTAGCTTGGTCTTGATAAATCTTATAGAGTGTAGCGTTTGCGAGATTCTTATAGATACCAATCATAGTTCGTCGAATAGATATATCCTTCATAGTCACCTTCTAGTAACTTTTCAAAGAATGTCTGACCACGGTCTTCTACAGAATCATAATATTTATCAAACTGGTCTGATAATGCCTTTGTGAGTTGATTTCCTAATAATTCTTCATATGGTTGTAACTTTGCATGCATGTTTGCACGCAAATCATCTCTACCAACATGATGTAATACATTTGGAATTGCTAGATATAAATAGAAGAATGAATCTTCATTTGTGTCAATTGACTTAACACCCTTCTTATCTTCAATTAAAGAATCAATATCTAGTTCTTGTAATGTAGTATCAAATTCGTTGAAGTCTTGGTGATATGCACATCCCCAAAGTTTTAATACACGTCCTTTATTGGCAAATTCTGGATCATTTACAGTTGAAATTAATTGATCCACGCGATTAAAGAACATCTCCTTCTCATTGATTAAGCGCACTGCGTCAATAATCATCTTATTTTTTCCATTACGCTTTGATGAAAGAAACATCTTTACTACTAAATATGCCATTGCAATATACATTGCGATTGTTACAAATCTTGCTGGGTTCATATTTTTTCCCTCCCGTACTTATCTATATATTATACAGAAATATCCTAGACTTGTTCAAAATTTGCGAATCATTTGTTATATGGTAAAATACCTATACATTATTTAATGTATAAATATATAAAGGAAAAACGTTATGGAAAACGAAAAGAAGATAAAAACGAAATTTCTCAGTGTTCCTACATTGCTTAAATTCTTATTACTAGTATCTGTATGCTTATTCTGCGTAGCTCTCTACGTCAATAGTCATCCAGAATTATTAAAGAAAGCAACACCTACTCCAGAGCCTACGGCTGCTGCTTCAACAGTAGAGCCAACTGCATCCGCTTTACCTGCCCATTTGACAGATCCTAACAGTGTTACGGTATTGGTTGATAAAAATCACTCCCTTTCACGTGACTTTGTTCCTGCAAATCTAGCTTCTCCTTATTTACAGAGTACTGCAGATGTAATTCAAATCCGTCAGGATGTTGGTGATGCGGCTAAATCTATGATTTCCGCTGCAGAAGCTGCTGGTATTAAACTTTATGTTACTGCTGGATACCGCTCTTATGATGAACAACAGACACTTTATGAAGACCGCGTTAGTAAAGTTAGGGTGAAAAAGAAGCCTCTGATACAACTGCGAAAGCAGGTTATAGTGAAAACCAAACAGGTTTAGCACTCGACTTTACAGATACAGCGACTGGTACAAGTTCTGTAGACTTCGCAAATACACCTGCTGGTAAGTGGTTATATGAAAATGCGCATACTTATGGATTTATCCTACGTTATCCTGATAAGAAGCAGGATATTACAGGGTATAGCTATATGCCATGGCATTACCGCTATGTTGGAACTGATGTTTCTACCGCAATGTATGAACAAGGTGGCACTGATTTAACATTTGAAGAATTTTATCAGATAACAAAGTAGAAAAACTCTACTTTGTTTTTATTTGTGTGAAATTTTCTATAATTCTTTTTCATCTATTTTCATTCTAGCGTTGACATTTTTCACTTCAAAAAGTATTATTTATGAGCATATGTTCAATATATAGTAATTTGGAGGTGGCATGAATGAAGAGAACATACCAACCAAGCAAGAAAAAGAATAAAGCTACACACGGCTTTAGAGCCCGTATGGCTACTGTGGGTGGACGTAAAGTTATCAACAGACGTAGAGCTAAGGGAAGAAAGGTCTTATCTGCTTAAGAAGCCACCATTGGTGGTTTTTTTCTTACTGTAGAGGTTAGAGATGAAAGTAAAGAATCGAATTAAAAAAGCGGAAGAATTCCAATCCATGATTAAAAAGGGGACAAAGATTGTAAATCAATCATTTGTCATCTATTACGGACCTAAAGAGGGTGATGAAGCACGCATTGGTGTTTCTGTTTCTAAGAAGCTAGGTAATGCCGTACATCGCAATCTATATAAACGTCAGGTTCGTATGATGTGTCATGAATTAATTGATTTTCAAAATACAAATCACGACATGGTCTTGATTATTCGCTTTAGCTATTCTTCTCTTAGTTATGAGGAGAATAAAAATAACTTGGAAAAACTATTAATAAAGGCTAAAATTAAATAGTTGAAACATAAGGAGAAAATATGAAATTTACCCCTCGTACAAAGAAACTACTTGCCTTAATGGCAATTGTGACAATCGTAGTGACAGCTACAGGTTGTACAGCTCCAAAGGATGCTAACGGACACATTATTTTGATTTCTGAAAGCACAACATTTGGAGAAATTTTTCAAACTGAAAACTGGTTTAATGCCTTATTTGTTTGGCCACTTAGCTGGATATTAAACAAATTAGCACCAGTCATCACAGTTGGTGGTGCAATCGCTGTCGTTACTGCGGTTGTAAATGGTTTACTTGCAGTCTTTACATTAAAATCCCAGATGGGTATGCAAAGAATGCAGATGTTACAGCCTGAATTAAACAAGATTCAACGTAAGTATGAAGGCCGTGACGATCAAGCATCTAAGATGCGTATGGCGCAAGAACAACAGCAGTTAATGAAGAAGTATGACGTTAACCCTGGTTCTATGATGTTAGTACAGTTCATTCAGTTACCTATCATCATGGCTATGTTCATGGCTATTCAACGTGCATCAGCTATTGTAAATGGTACATTCTTAGGAATGAACTTACAGGTTAAGCCTAGTGAAGCATTCGGTTTATTATTTAAAGGTGATTTCAGTGGATTACACTACATTATCTTATTTTTATTAATGGCTGTTACACAGGTAGTATTAGTATTATTACCAATGTACTTCCAAAAGAAGAAGGCTGCTGCAGAAGCTGCGAAACATCATCGTAAGCCAGAACCTACAAATAACCAGAACATGATGATGCAGATGTATATGATTGTTATGGTACTTGCATTCGGTTTAATGTGGCAATCAGGTATGTCATTATTCTGGTTCATCCGTAACATCGTAGATATTATTAAGACAATTATTGTCCAAAATATCATGGAGAACAATTCACAGAAAGAAGGCTTAAGATAATGCAAATCTATACTGCAAAAACACTTGAAGAACTTCTACAAAACGCTGCTGAAGAAAAGGGAGTTACAATCGATGAATTAGAATATACTGTTGTGGAAGAAAAAAAGGGATTATTAGGAATTGGTAATTCTGTATCCGCAAAGGTATTCTGTGCTGAAGATGTTAAGGAATTTATCTTTGATTACTTAGGTGAATTCTTTACACATATTGATTTAGATATTGAAGTTGCTTTAGAAGAGCTAGATGATAGTTATGTTATCAATCTAAATTCTGATAACAATGCTATTCTCATCGGTAAGATGGGTAAGACATTAGCTGCATTTAATACAGTATTACGTGCTGCTGTTAACTCTGAATTTGAAAAGCGTATCGACGTATTGATTGATATCAACCACTACAAAGAAGAGCGTTATTACAAGATTCGTTCAATGGCAAAGCGTATCGCAAAACAAGTACAACGTTCAAAGGTTGATGTAGAACTTGATCCAATGCCAAATGATGAACGAAAAGTGATTCATAAGGTATTAGGTGATTGGCACAACATCAAGACAGAATCAGAGGGTGAAGGTAGTTACAGACACATCTGCATTCGTTATGTAGCTGATGAACCTCAGGAAGAAATTCCTAATATGTCTGAATAAGAATTCCTTAAATGGAATTCTTTTTTTTGTCGTATATAAAATTTTACAAAGTGAAATATATATTACTTGTTTGAAAAAAAGTGATAGGTTTATAATAATTTTAGTGAAATTAATCACAAGTATTTACCGGTGATACCTATGATAATTCCATATAATTCATTTTAAAAAAGGAGATAAATTTTTATGTCTGAAACGCAAAAGGAGACAGTAGGTTCATTCATTTTAAAGGTCTTAAATGGCGCAACAATCGCAATTGTTGTAGCGTTAATTCCTAACGCAATTCTCGCAACATTCTTAAAACCATTCGCTTCAAATCCATTATTTGCCAATTGGTTACACATTGTTCAAGTATTCCAATACTTCACACCTTTAATGGCAGGTTATTTAATTTCGATGCAGTTTAAACTGAATCCAATTCAATCCTCTTGTGTAGGTGGTGCTGCCTATATCGGATCTGGAGCTTGGAAATTTGTAGAAGTTACAATGGATGGAAATGTTACTAACATCTTCCGTTTAGCAGGTATTGGTGATGTTATTAACACAATGTTAACAGCAGCTCTAGCAATTATTGTAATTCGTTTGATTAGTGCTAAATTAGGATCTCTTAACCTTGTATTCCTCCCAATTATTGTTGGAACCGGAGTTGGTTGGGTAGGTACTTTAACACTTCCATATGTTTCAATGATTACTTCGCTAATTGGACAGGGAATCAATTCATTTACAACATTACAACCAATTTTGATGAGTATCTTGATTGCAATGTCATTCTCATTAATTATCATTAGTCCACTTTCTACCGTTGCGATTGGTTTAGCAATTGGTTTGACTGGTATTTCATCTGCTGCTGCAGGTATGGGTGTAGCTTCTGCTGCTGCCTTACTTGTATGGGCATGCGCAAGAGTCAATAAACCTGGTGTTCCTATCGCCATTGGTTTAGGTGCAATGAAGATGATGATGCCAAACTTCCTAACGAATCCTATTATCGGATTACCAGTTGCGATTACAGCCGCAATTAGTTCTCTCAGTGTTCCTATCTTCCAGATGGTTGGCACTCCAGCATCTGCAGGATTTGGATTTGTAGGTCTTGTATCTCCATTGGCTGCACTCAACGCAGGTAACATCAATGTTGTAATTATGTTAGTGGCGTGGATTGTTGTGCCATTTGTCGTTGGATTTATCGTAAATAAAGTTTGTTGCGATGTATTACATCTTTATAAGAAAGAAATCTTTACATTCAAAGGATAAAGGAGGAAAACAAAATGTTTGTTTATATCGCAGGTGCAGGTGCAATGGGTTGCCGTTTTGGCTATCAATTACATAAAGCAGGAAATGAAGTTGTTTTATTGGATATGTGGAAAGATCATATTCAAGCAATTAAAAATGATGGTTTAAAGATTGTTGGTGATACAGAAGATTGTGTCAAGATGACCATCATGGAACCAACAGAAGCTACAAAAGAAGCTGAGTTAATTATCTTATTTACAAAGGCTATGCAGTTACCAACAATGTTACAAAACATCAAACAGATTATTGGTAAGAATACAAAAGTACTTTGTTTGTTGAATGGCTTAGGTCATGAAGATGTGATTAAACAGTATATTCCAGAAGAAAATATTTTGATGGGTGTTACTGTATGGACAGCTGGATTAAAGGGTCCAGGTGTCGCAAAACTCATCGGTAAAGGTTCTGTGAACTTACAATCAATCGATAAGAGTGGGGAAGAAGCTGCTAAGAAGATTGTTGAAGTATTAAATCAAGCAGGTCTAAACGTTACCTATGATGAAGATGTATTACCATCTATCTGGCGTAAGGCTTGTGTCAATGGCACAATGAACTCAACTTGTGCATTACTTGATTGTACAATTGGTGAATTCTTCGCAAGTGAAGAAGCTATTCATGTCGTAGATACAATTATTCATGAATTTGTAATGGTAGGTGAAGCTACAGGCGTTAAATTAGATGAACAAGCTATTAAAGATTACGTTATGAAAACATCTGTAGCAGCTGCTGCTCATTATCCATCGATGCATCAAGATCTCATTCAGAATCATCGTCCAACTGAGATTGACTATATCAATGGTGCAGTTGCTAAAAAGGGTGATGCCTTAGGTATTGCTACTCCATATTGCCATATGATTACAGATTTAATTCATGCAAAGGAACATGTATTAAAAATTAAGTAAATAAAAATTATCCCTGTGTACAATGTAGTACACAGGGACTTTTTTACTTCAAATCTGTTGGTTTTGGATGATTTGGATTAAAGAATTGTGAATAAGAATTAAAACGAATGAAGAAATAAATACAAACCATCACAATCATTACTGTTTCAAAGAGACGATTAAACATTAGTGGATCATGGATATCAAAGAGAATCGCTTTCAGTAAGCCTAATGGTAACGCTAGTAACCAAAGATACTGTTTTTTATCTTTGACAACGATCCAATTAAAGTAAGTTTTCATACTTTTTCCCTAAACATATCCTTTCTAATTTCAATATAGTACGAATTGTTTAAAAATGCAATCATTTTTTTATATCATTTATTGGGGATAACTATGTATTTAAATGTATATAGTATTAGGGTTATCAACAGCTTATTCACATCCCACAATGAGTAGTTTATCCACAATTGTGGATAACTGTTGAAAAAGTTTAAATAATCCTTTATTTATCGTATATTTTTATAAACAGGATTCTGTGTATAATCTATTTTTATAAAAAAGTTATCCACGATTTTTATACTTATCAACAATGTTTAAAACTTCTCCACATTTTTATCCACATCAAATTTTGTGGAAAACTGTGGAAAAACCTTATATATTTCATATCTGTACTATATTTTTCATAATGTTTAGTTGTGGATAAAAATTATCAACATTTTTACTATGGATTTATCCACAATTGAGTCTTAAAATAAGAGTACGACTTAATAAAGGGATTTTTTTATGGAGTACAGGAATGAACAATATTTGAAGGAAGTCTGGGATAAACTTCTTCAATATTTGAGTGATAACCAACTAGTTGATATTGTTATAATTAATAATTTTTTTAGACCTTGTTTTTGTATGCAATTACAGATGAAAAGGTGATTATTGTCGCACCATCTATTATTAATAAACAAATTCTACAAAGCCAAAATAAAGAAATTGAGGCTTCTTTTATTGATATTTTAAATGTTGATCATAATTTCATTGTAGAAGTACTTTTAAAGAATGAACTTACAATCAATAAAGTCGTTACAACACCTATTTCTAAGATTGATACAAGTGACTTCGTTTCTTTACCAATTCAAAAAGATCGTAATTTTGATAATTTCGTTGTTGGTGACTGTAATCGAGAGAGTCACGCTGCTGCATTAGCTTGTGCAATGAGTCCTGGTAAGTTCTTTAACCCTTTATTTATCTATGGTAATTCAGGTTTGGGTAAGACACATTTACTAATGTCTATTGCCAATTATGTATTAAAAGAAGACCCTACAAAGAAGGTTTATTATACAGAATCTCTAAAGTTTGTTGAAACTGTTGTTAAATGCAATCAGAAATAATAAAATTGATGAGTTTTAAACAATATATGTATTCAGTTGATTTATTACTTGTTGATGATATTCAATTCTTAGCTGGTAAAGAAAAATCACATGAAGTATTCTTTACAATTTATAACGAATTAGTGAAATAATCGTAAGCAGATTTGTATTGCTTCAGATCGTTTACCAAAGGAAATTAAAGGTCTTGAAGATCGCTTAATTAGTCGTTTCTCCAGCGGTTTATCTGTTGGTATCGATTCACCTGAATTTGAAACATCTCTAGCAATTCTTCAAATGAAGATTAAATCTAGTAGCTATTCCATTGAAGATGTTGATAAAGATGGATTAAATTATATTGCATCTAACTTCTCAGGAAATGTAAGAGATTTAGAAGGTGCTTGGAATCGTGTATTATTCTATGCAATTCAATTCCAACCAGATGGAGGATGTATTCGTTTTGATACGATTATGAATGCATTAAAGAATCAGTCTGTTGTTTCTGACAAGACTGGTTTATCCCCAAAGAAAATTATCAAAGTTGTAGCAGATTATTATGGATTAACAAGACAACAAGTTACATCAAAAACACGTACAAAGAATATTGCGAATGCACGTCATATTTCTATTTACTTATGTCGTAAATTACTTGATATTTCTTATATTAAGATTGGTGAAGAATTTGGTGGTAGAGATCATTCTACTATCATTAGTGCATGTACAAAAGTTGAATCACAAATTGCTAAAGATAAAGCAATGTCTGCAGCAGTAAAAGAAATTGAAGATTACTTAAAAGCTTAAGTTATTCACAATTTTATCCACTGTAAAATAACAGGTTACAATGCTAAAATAGTATATGTAATTAAAGGCTTTTCTGAGAGTTTTCCACATTATCCACATACTTAATAAGAATAAATACTTAAAATACTTTTAAATACACGGGAGAAAAAAATATGAATTTAACAATTTCCAAAACAGAGTTTTATAACACATTACAGTTAGTATCTAGAGCTATCTCACCAAATTCTCCACAGACATCTTTAAGAGGATTAAAGATTGAAGTAAAAAATCAATCTATGGTTGTGACTGGTAGTGATGCGGATATTTCTATCCAACGTACAATCACTGCAAACGAGAAGAATAAATTAAATATCTTAGAAGAAGGATCTATCTTAATTGAATCTAAATACTTATTAGAAATCGTTCGTAAGATTGATAGTGAAGAAATTCATGTAGAGATTATTGATGGATCACTTACAAAATTCTCAGGTAATTCAGCTGTATTTAAAATTAATGGTATGAATCCACATGATTATCCAACAATTGATTTTTCTAAACCAGCAAACTCTGTTGTAATTTCTTCTAGTGTTATGTCAGATATTATTGAACAAACAACATTTGCAACATCTACAAAGGAAACAAAACCTGTATTAACTGGTGTTAATTTTCATCTAGCAACTAATACATTATGTTGTACAGCTACTGACTCTTATCGTCTAGCAAAGAAGACAATTCCATTTACAAGTTCTGATAGCTTTCAATGTAACAATTCCTTCTAAGTCTTTAAATGAAGTAAAGGCTACAATGCTTGGTGATGATGGTGAAATTCAAATCTTCTTGAATGATAAGAAAGCACAGTTTGTAAAATGAAGATATGATTTTACAAACAAGATTATTAGATGGTGGATATCCAGAAACAGATCGTTTAATTCCTAGAGAATTTAAATATACATTAGAAATTAGTCGTAGCGATTTGATTCACGCAATTGACTCGTACAACTTTCATTAAGACAGATAATATGACAATCAAACCGTCTACAATGCTCTTCAGATGAAATTGTATTAACAAATAAGAGCCAAGAAATTGGTGAATCCCATGAAACATTGGTTGGTACATTTACTGGTGAACCTCTTGATATTAGTTTCTCAGGTAACTATGTCATGGAAGCTGCTAGATCAATTAGAGGAGATCAAATTAAAGATTGAATTTTGTAGGAGAAATGAGACCATTTATTCTTAGCAGTGAAGAAGATCCTACTATCTTACAACTTGTTCTTCCAGTTAGAACTTATAACTAATTAGAGTAGATAAAATCTACTCTATTGAAAAATCATAAGATTTTTATTGATTGATTTTTGAGATATAAAAAATGTTTATAAATGCCTTTGTATAAAGGATTTTTGCATTTTTATGATATAATTATATTGGTTTTAAGGTTTTTATGAAGGAGTTTACGATGGAAAAATCACAACAGAATACATTACTTTACAGCAATTTATGAAACCTCTGGCATTGTTTCCACTGGTAGTGAGGCAAAAGCTAAGAATTAAAGAAATGGATATTGTTGTGAATGGTGAAAAAGAGAATCGTAGAGGTAGAAAAACTCTATCCAGGCAGACAAAGTAAAAATTGAAGGAAAGACTTATGTGGTTTTCTAATGTATATCAAAAATATTCAATTAAGAAATTTTAGAAATTATGAGAAATGCATATATAGAGTTTAATCCAAGTATCAATTTAATCACGGGTGCAAAATGCACAGGAAAGACAAATCTATTAGAGAGTTTAGTTTATCTTTCATTAACACGTTCACATCGTATCGTTGATGATAAAAAATTGATTCGTAACGATGAAATGTTTGCAGGGAATTGATTGTAGATTTGTGGATACAGATGAAAAAGATATAGAAGTTATCATTCATCCGAATGGAAAAACTCTGATGATTCATAAAAAGACCACTCAAAAAGAGTAGTGAATTCATTGGTTTATTAAATGTTGTTTTTATTCTCACCAGATGATCTTAGAATTTTTAAATGATCAGCCAAAAGAGAGAAGACGTGTGATGAACCAAGAAATCACGAAAGTTTCTACGAAATATCTATTATCATTAAATCAATTTCAAATATTTTTAAAAAGATAGAAATGCTTTATTAAAGAGTGAAAAATTGATTTCAATTATTTAGATATTTTAGATGAACAAATGTCTAAAGTAGAAGCTTATATTATTCGTGAAAGAAGAAAAGTTTATTGAAGTGATTCAATCTGTGATTTCTAAGATTTATCAGGAATTATCAGTAGTCAAATTAAGTTGAAGTTATGTATAAAAACTTTCGTTGAGTAATATAGAAAGAAATTAGAAGAGAAGATTCTAGAAATTCATAGAGAATCACGTCAGAAAGATATTGAATATCATATTACGAAAAGTTGGTATTCATTTAGATGACTTGATATTTAAGATGGATGATCAAAATCTGATTTACTTTTTGTAAGTCAAGGTCAAAAGAGAATGGCAATGTTATCATTTAAATTAGCTTTACTAAATTACATTGGTTAATGACAGAAGAAACAGCCAATTCTACTTTTTAGATGATGTATTAAGTGAATTAGATTATAGTCGTCAAAAGAAGTTATTACAGATGGTACAGCTTGATTTTCAATGTATTATCACGACGACTGAAATTCCTGATTTTTTGAAACATGCAGACATGACGGAATTTCGTATAGAAGGTGGAAAAATCTTTCCACTTACAGGAGGTAAGTAATGAGCGATAAATTAGAGCAGGTAACTGAAGTATCTGAAAACAGTGAACTTGTATTAGGACAAGAAATGGATATGAAAGTTACACATACTTATAACGACTCTGATATTCAGGTCCTAGATGGATTGGAAGCTGTACGTAAAAGACCAGGTATGTATATTGCATCAACTTCTTCAAAAGGTTTACATCACCTTGTTTGGGAAATTGTTGATAATGGTATTGATGAAGCTATGGCTGGTTATGCTTCAACGGTTACTGTAACTGTTGATAAAGACAATATTATTAGTGTTGAAGATGATGGCCGTGGTATGCCTACAGGTATTCATGAAAAGACAGGTAAGTCTACAATCGAGACAATTTTTACTGTCTTGCACGCTGGTGGTAAATTCGGCGGTGGTGCTTATAAAGTATCTGGTGGTTTACATGGTGTAGGTGCGTCAGTTGTTAATGCATTAAGTAGTTGGTTAGAAGTAACTGTATTTAATGGTGGAAAAGAATATTTTATTCGTTTTGAAAATGGTGGCCATCCAGTTGGAACACTTGTAGAAAAGGGAACATGTCCTGCAGATAAGCATGGTTCTACAGTACGTTTCAAAGCTGATCCTACAATCTTTACTGAAACAGTTGTATATGAACATGAAATCTTACGTGATCGTTTACGTCAATTAGCGTTCTTAAATAAGAGTATCTGTTTGAAGTTTAATGATTTACGTGAAGAAGATGAATCAAAGCGTCATTATGTATTTAAGTTTGATGGTGGTTTAAAACAATATATTGAATTCTTGAATCGTAATCGTGATGTTGTAAATCATGAAATTATTTATAGTGAAGGTTATGAAAATAATATTCAGGTAGAAGTAGCTTGTCAGTATAATGATGGCTATAATCCTAATATTTATACTTTCTGTAATAATATCAACACAGGTGAAGGTGGTACACATGAAGAAGGTTTCCGTCTTGCATTAAACCGTGTTATTAATAAGTATGCTCGCGAAATTGGCTTCTTAAAGGACAAGGATGATAATTTAACGACAGATGACTGTCGTGAGGGTTTAACAGCTGTTATTAGCGTTAAACATCCTGATCCTCAGTATGAAGGACAAACAAAGACAAAATTAGGTAACTCTGAAGTACGTAAGATTGTTTCTGATATCTTTGGTACACAATTAGAGCGTTATCTGATGGAAAATCCTGATGAAGCAAAAGCTATCTTAGAAAAGGTTGCGTTAGCTTCACAAGCACGTATGGCAGCTAAGAAGGCTCGTGAATTAACAAGAAGAAAGAGTGCTTTAGAAGTTAGTCCACTTCCTGGTAAGTTAGCAGACTGCTCATCTAAGGATGCGTCTATCTGTGAAATCTATATCGTCGAGGGACAGTCAGCCGGTGGTTCCGCAAAACAAGGAAGAGATTCACACTTCCAGGCAATTCTACCGTTAAGAGGTAAGATACTTAACGTAGAAAAGGCTAGACAGTCTCGCATTTATGAAAATGCAGAAATTCGTTCAATGATTACAGCATTTGGATGTGGTGTGAGTGATGAAATTGATCTTGAGAAGTTGCGCTATCATAAGATTGTTATCATGACCGATGCCGACGTCGATGGTACTCATATTCGTACATTATTATTAACATTCTTCTATCGTTATTTACGTCCATTATTGGAACAAGGTTATATCTATATTGCACAACCACCACTTTATAAGGTTCAAAAAGGTCAGACAGTGCGTTATGCATATACAGATAACCAGTTAGAAGAAGTTAAACGTGAACTGGGTGATCGTCTCAGTATTCAACGTTATAAGGGATTAGGTGAAATGAATCCTGAACAGTTGTGGGAAACAACACGGATCCTAAGAATCGTACATTGATTCGAGTTGCAGTAGGTGACGCGGAAGCGGCAGACTATAACTTTACAATGTTGATGGGTGAAGAAGTTGAACCACGTAAGAACTTTATTGTAGAAAACGCTCACTTTGCGGAAAACTTGGATATCTAAGAAAGGAGATAAATTACAATGGCTTTAGATGATTTTATGGAATTTGACGAAAGTAATTTTGATCCTGGACATACATACGAAACAGAATTAACAAAAGAAATTCGTCGACTTCTTAGAGTATTTCGATGTCAGTTATTGTATCACGTGCATTACCAGATGTCATGATGGTCTAAAACCTGTACAGAGAAGAATTCTTTACTCCATGCATGAAATGAACATCGGACCTGACAAGGCATATCGTAAGAGTGCACGTATTGTTGGTGATACGATGGGTAAATATCACCCTCACGGTGACTCTTCTATCTATGGTGCATTAGTTTATTTAGCACAACCATGGAATATGAGAACTGTATTAGTTGATGGACATGGTAACTTTGGTTCGATGGATGGTGATGATCCAGCTGCGATGCGTTATACCGAAGCACGTATGTCTAAGATTGCGTGGTAGAAATGTTACGTGATCTTGAAAAAGATAGCAGTTGAATATGGTTGATAACTATGATGGTCAAGAAAAAGAACCTGACAGTCTACCATCACGATATCCAAAACTTAATTGTAAATGGTTCTTCTGGTATTGCGGTAGGTATGGCAACCAACGTTGCGCCACATAACTTAGGAGAAACAATTGATGGTATTTTTGCGGTTATGGATAACCCAGAAATTACAGCGACTGAACTCATGAATTACATGAAGGGCCCCTGACTTTCCCTACTGGTGCATATATTTTTAGGTAGATCGAGCATCCGCCAGGCATTTTGAAACTGGTCGCGATCAGTTATCATGCGTGCTAAGACAAAGATTGAAGAAATGCCAAATGGCAAATCTCGTATCGTAGTCTATGAATTACCTTACATGGTAAATAAAGCTGAGCTTGGTAGAGAGAATTGCAACTCTAGTTAGAGATAAAGTAATCGAAGGTATTACTGACTTTACGTGATGAATCTAATATGGATGGTATCCGTGTTGTAATTGAATTACGTAAGGATATCCAACCAGATGTCATGTTAAATCAGTTATATCGTTCTACACCTCTACAATCGAACTTTGGTGTAAATAATGTTGTATTATTCAACGGTGTTCCTCGTCAAGCGAGTATGATTGATCTTCTAAAGGGATATATTGCATTCCAGGGATGAAGTAATCGTCGTCGTACGCAGTTTGATTTAAAAGAAAGCCCAAGATCGTGCATATTTTAGAAGGTTTACGTATTGCGGTTGATAATCTCGATGCGATTATTCATACAATTCGTGATTCACGTGATCCTAATGAAGCAATGCCACGTTTGATGGAAGGCTTTGGATTAGATGAAATTCAAGCAAAAGCAATCCTAGACATGCAGTTTAGAAGATTAACAGGTCTTGAACGTGAAAAGATTGAAAATGAATATCAAGATTTATTAATAAAGATTGTGGATTTCAGGATATTTCTTTCTAACCATGCAAGAGTATTACAAATTATTCGTGATGAATTGAGGAAGTGAAAGCGAAATTTTAATGATCCACGTCGAAGTGAGATTATTGACGCAATCGCTGATGTTGAAGATGAAGACTTGATTCCAGTTGAAAATATCATTATTACATTATCTTCAAACGGATATATTAAGCGTCTTACAACCGATACTTATCACGTACAAAACCGTGGTGGTAAGGGTATCAAGGGTATGGAACTCCATAAGGATGACATTATTGATCAGTTTATCAGTATGTCTACGCATGATCACTTATTAGTATTTACGGATAAGGGTAAGGTATATCGTATCAAGGGATATAACGTACCTGAATTCAGTAGAACAAGTAAGGGTATTCCTGCTATCAACTTAATCAGTATGGATAAGACTGAAAATATTCGTGCTCTTGTACCATATAGCAAGGATCATGATTCTAAGTTCTTATTCTTCGTTACAAAGCAAGGTATTATCAAACGTACTACATTTGATGAATATGAAAACATCAATAAGAATGGTAAGATTGCGATTAAGCTAAATGAAGATGATGAACTTGCATTTGTAAGAAGTACAGATGGTAATGCGGAAATCATCATTGCAGGTTCAAATGGTAAGGCTGTTCGTTTCCTTGAAAATACAGTTCGTCCTCTAGGACGTACGGCACGTGGTGTAAAGGGATTTAATGTTGATGGTGGTTATGTCATCGGTCTAGCTACAAATCTTGAAGGTGAATATATCTTAACAATTACAGAAAATGGATTTGGTAAGAAGTCATCTCTAGAGGATTATCGTATGACACGCCGTGGTGCACGTGGTGTTAAGACGGTAAATGTTACAGAGAAGTCAGGCAAACTTGTATGTATGCGTGCTGTAAGAGGCGATGAAGACTGCATGATTATGACTGCTGGTGGTATTGTGATCCGTATCTCTCTAAACCAGGTATCTGTATATAGCCGTTCTGCACAAGGTGTAAAGGTTATCAATGTGAAGGATGATATTGTTTCATCTGTAGCAATCCTTGAACCTGAGGAAGATTCAGAAGTTGTAGATATCTCTCATAATGAAGTATTAGATGAAGGTGCCTTTGAAGAAACATCGGATGATGAAGATGACATCATTGAAAACGATGAGGAAGAAGTAACAAATTCTGATTCAGAGGAATAAAAAACAAGACAGAGTAACTAAAACACTCTGTCTTTTCTTATACAATACTTCCGTAGCGAAATGCAGAAGTTTTATTTAGAGACTATTTTTCTTAGTAGTCTTCTTTGCTGGTTTAGCAGCTTTCTTTGTTACTGGTGCCTTTTTGTTGCTTTTTCTTTGTAGTTACTGGTTTTGCGACTGTCTTTTTAGTAACTTTCTTTGCAGCAGGTTTAGCAACTGGCTTAGCAACAGCCTTCTTAGCTACTGGTTTTGCGACTTTTTTAGCCGGAGTAGTTTTCTTGGCAATTTTCTTTTCAGCCTTTACTGGAGCCTTTTTGTGCTTTCTTTGTGGCAGTCTTCTTTTCCATTCTTTTCCATATCTGCAAGAATTAGCTACATAAGTAACCCTACAGATTCTTTAGCTTCAAGCCAAGCGATAACTGTTTTCCAACTTTATTGTTAAAGCGGACTGAGAATGAGCGGTAGTTGTTTCTGCTAGAAGTTGTTGTTATACTCTAACTTCTGTTTGTACTGCGTGACTCTTTTTCTGCTATACCTATTCTCCTTATTATTAAAACAACTATGTTGTTTAATCACCTTAAATATATCACATGTTTTGTAACATTGACAAATTTCTATCAAGATGATTAAATAATTTTATAAAAACGTCGATAGAGAATAGTAGTACAAAAAGCATTTTCAGAAAGGTATGGATGATGTGAGTTGCCATTGTGATGTATGCGAACTGCCTTGAGTGAAACTAATACTTTCCGGGTTGTCCCGTTATCGTTGATGAAGTGGTTAAATTGTTTCACGTGAAACAATTTAACAAAAAGGGTGGCACCGCGTTGACATCGTCCCTTTGATGGATGATGCTTTTTATTTTTTAGAGGAGAGGTAAATTATGATAGATATTAATCTAATTCGAGAAAAATCCAGAACTTGTTAAAGAAAATATCACAGAAGAAGTTCCAGATGAAAGTTAGTACTTGTTGATGAAGTATTGAGTATGGATGCTGAATATCGTGCAGCGAAAACACGTGGAGATACTCTACGTGGAGAAAGAAAATAAGATTTCACAAATCGGTCTCTATATGAGAGATAAGAATATTGAAGCTGCAGAACAAGCTAAGCAATCTGTAAAGGATATGGATGCCGAACTAGAAAGTTTAGAAGTAAAGGAAGAAAAGCTTGCTGAAGAAATTAAGAATAGAATGATGGTTATTCCTAATATCATTGATTCTTCAGTTCCAATTGGAAAAGATGATTCAGAAAATGTAGAAATTCAAAAATATGGCGAACCAGTGATTCCTTCATTTGAAATTCCATATCATACAGATATCTTAGAGAAACTTGCAGGTATTGATATTGATAGTGCAGGTAGAACATCTGGTAATGGTTTCTACTACTTACAAGGAGATGTAGCTAGATTACATTCTTCGATTCTTGCATATGCTAGAGATTTCATGATTAATAGAGGATTTACATACTTTTATCCCTCCATTCACGATCCTAGTAGTGTTGTAACAGGTGTTATGAGTTTTGCGGAAATGCAGAATATGATGTCAAGATTGAAGGTGAAGATTTATATCTCATTCGAGTACTCGAGCACTCAATGATTGGTCGCTTCATGACAAATTTCTAAAAGAAGAAGATTTACCATATGCTTTAACATCTTATAGCCCATGTTTCCGTAAGGAAGTTGGTGCACACGGAATTGAAGAAAGAGGTCTCTTACCGTGTACACCAATTCAGAAAACAAGAAATGGTAGTAGTATGTAAGCTCAGAAGATTCTATGGAATGGTATGATAAACTATGGCAGAATAGCAGCTGTGACTCTTCCGCTCATTAGATATTCCTGTAAGAACTTTGGAATGCTGCTCTGGTGACTTAGCAGATCTTAAGGTAAAGAGTTGTGATGTTGAGGCTTGGTCTCCACGTCAGAAGAAATACTTCGAAGTTGGAAGTTGCTCTAACCTAGGGGATGCACAGGCTAGAAGACTTGGAATCCGTATCAAGGGTGAAAAGGGTAACTACTTTGCACATACACTAAATAACACTGTAGTAGCTCCTCCACGTATGTAAATGCATTTGTTGAAAATAACTTAAATGAGGATGGATCACTTAATATTCCAGAGCCACTCAGACCATATATGGGTGGACAGGATAAGATTGTTCCTCCAACAAAGAAGAAGAGTTTCTAAAATTACAAAGGATTGTTTCACGTGAAACAATCCTTTTAAAATACACTCTTGGACAAGTAAGATAAATTTGTTATAATCATACATGGCACAGCATATATACATTGAACCTGGTCAGGGCCGGAAGGCAGCAGCCATAGATGTCCCTGTATCACGTGTGCCACTTTTATTTTATGAAAACACACGAAGAATATATGGAACTAGCTCTAGAAGAGGCTAGAAAAGCTGAAGAAATTGATGAAGTGCCTGTAGGATGTATCATAGTATGTGGCGGAGAAATTATTGCACGTGGACATAATCTTAAAGAACAACTAAACCAGGCATATGCACACGCTGAAATGATGACTATCCAGAAGGCAGCAGAAGTAAAGGGGAACTGGTGTCTGAATGACTGTGATTTATATGTAACACTTGAACCATGTATGATGTGTACAGGGATTATTAACCTTTCTCGTATAAGAACGGTATATTATGGTACAACAGATCCAAAAGGTGGATGTTTAGAGACAGTAATTGATTTAAAGAAGATAAATAGACTCAATCATTGCCCAAATATAGTTGGGAATATTCTCCAAAAAGAGTGTAGTGAGATACTAACAAATTACTTTCGCAAAAAACGAGAAATCACAAAAGAGAAAAAACAGAAAAATAAAGCCAATATACAGTGAATTCCTACATGTGAAAGTAGGAATTTTGTTATAATGAATATACTGGGAGAAAAATAATGTCAAAGCAAGCGTTATATCAAAAATATCGTTCTGCAAACTTGAAGAAGTAGTAGGACAAGAGTATATAGTTCAATCAATTAAGAATGCAGTGCGTGAACATAAAGTAGGACACGCATATCTTTTCTGTGGTCCAAGAGGAACAGGAAAGACAACAATGGCAAGACTTCTGGCAAAAGCAGTAAACTGCGAACATCCAGAGAAGGCTCCATGTGAAGAATGTGATAACTGTACAGCCGCAACTAACGGAACTCATCCAGATATTATTGAGATTAACGCAGCAAATGAGACTCACGTGGAAGATATCCGTGATTTAATTGATCGTAGTAAGCTAGCACCGATGCAAGGTCATCATAAAGTGTATATTGTCGATGAGGTACATCAGCTATCCAGTGCTGCATCTAGTGCATTACTAAAGACATTAGAAGAACCACCAGAAAATGTTATCTTTGTACTAGCTACAACAGATCCACAAAAGCTACTACCAACAATCATTTCAAGATGCCAACGCTTTGACTTTACGAAATTACGTAAAGATCAAATTAAAAATCATCTATTAGATATCGCAAAGAAAGAAAATATCTACTTAGATGAAGAAGCAGCTGAAAATATTGCGGTGTTATGTGATGGTGAAAGGTGTGATGCCTAAGTATTACGGATCAAAGTGCATCCTATACGCTGATCAGTATTACAGCAGCAGTGATCGTATTGCTGGACTAGCATCTGTTGAAGAGAAGATAAAGCTAATACATCTAACTATGCAGGAAATTTAGAAGACATCCTAACAAGAATTAAGGAAGTATGAACACCAAGGAATCGACTTCCAAAGAATTTTACAGATGGAATGATAGATATTCTAAAAGATAGTTTGTCATCCTACCATTCTACTGAAGAAAGATACTTTTGCTCAAACTTATTACAAAGAGCAAGCAGAATCTTTATCAGACATGAAACCACATGTATGCATATAGAATTGAGAAAAGATGTTTGATTCGAGAAGATAAGTTTAGAATTGCAACATCTTTCTGCAAAGATGTTTTAGTATTTGTTTAGGTCTAGCAATCCATCCTACTACAGAAACGGTGGCAGTTCAGAAAAACATGTAGAAGTACCTGTTCAAGCAAAAGAAACTGGTTATATTGTTCCTACAGTAGAACTAAAAGAATCAGAGAAACTGATAGAACAACCAAAGGAAAATAAGGAAGAACAAAAGCCTGTAGAGCCAGTAAAGACAAAGGTTTCTATAAGTTCTAATGAATTATCGGTTGAAGAAATATTAACCCTACTTGTGCAATGCCAAAAGGCTATTAAATTTGAAGATGATGAGAAGTTCAACAAAATTCATAACTTATTTTGATATGGAAAGCAAGAAGTACAATCAATTCTTCTTGAAGAAACAAGAATTGTCGCAAGCGGACTTGATTGTGTTGTATTAGCTACTGATTCTAAAGTGCTTGCAAATCGAATGAATGAACCAAAGATGAATCAAGAGTTATATCAATTTGCAAAAGAAACTTTAGGTATTGATAAGATGTTGTATATTGCGACAAATGAAGCAATGAAAGATGCAACTCTTAAATTTATCGAATTAAAAGAAAGCGGGTAATTCTTACAACCAAAATCAATTGTTCGATACACAATTGAAAACCACAAGAAGTATCAACAGAAGATAAAGTAAAAGCAATTTCTCAATCCAGAAATATTAGAAATAGAGGAATACAAAAAGATATTCAGAAATTAATGGAACAAGCTCCCGCCAGATGTAAGATAATCTTGGCAAAATTGAAGAAGAACTTAACGCGACCGAGTAATCAGAAGGTAGCTGGAGGAAATGGTGTTAAGGTTGTTGTAAATGGAAGAAACGAAGTTCAATCTGTAGAAATTGCAGATGATTCATGACTGTAGACAACAAAGAAATGTTACAAGACTTAATTTTAATCGCTGTAATGAAGCGTAGAAAAAGCATTCCAAGATAGAGAAAACAAACTTGGCTCTGCTACAAGTGGATTAAATCTTTCCGATGTAAAGGGAATTATCCAAAAGTTTAACCGAACTAATTGAACGTTTAAAATTCTTGCCCTGCGTTGGTGAAAAAGACAGCAGAAAGATAGCGTTTTCTATTATGGAAATGAATCTTCAAGAGGCAAAAGAATTTTGCGCAGGCACTAATGATGTTCATGAGAAAATAACCCATTGTAGGACATGTGAGGAATCTTTCTGAGAAAAGATGAATGAAATTTGTTGTGATGAAAAGTCGTAACCAAAAACAGATTTTTCGTAGTACAGTCTCCTAAAGATGCTATCGCAATGGACAGCAGAATACCGTGGTAGCTATCACGTATTAAAATGGTTTGATTTCCTCAAGCAAAGGAATTATGCCAAATGACTTAAAATATTGAGTCACTACTTGCAAGACTGCCTGAAGCAGAAGAAGTGATTTTAGGTACCAATATCACAATTGATAGTGAAACAACAGCGATGTATTTAGATGAAACTCATTACATCTCGTTATCCAAATATAGTGACTCGAATTGCGCACGGTCTACCATCAGGCGGAATGTTTCGATTACGCAGATGAAATGACACTGCGCATCGCCAGCGTATCGTCGCAAGATGGAGAGAGAAAAGAGGTAAGCTTCTATGAACTGCAGATTTAAAAGATTGCACAAGCAGCTGTCCTGGAGCCAATTGATACAAATTTGGTGCAGAAAGCTTAGGAATCCCAGAAAGAGTACTTTGGAACTGTATGGCAAAGGCTAGCTAAAAGTGAAACATTAAAGCTCATGGAAACACTAGCAGACAAGCGGATGGAAAACTGATATTAGTAACTTGCAATCAATCCAACAAAAAGCGGGTGAAAGGAAAATCTCACAACTACGAGTGGTCTGGCAGATGGTTTACGCAAAGAGATAAATAAAAATGTTATGGCATGTTTACGCGAGACCGTCTTTAGGACGTACTTTGGTTTGAGGGTGGCGCAACTGGTGGAGGAGGATATGCAGCAAAGTCTCAATGGAATCTATCAACCCACACCTCACAGGTGATATGCATGCAATCACAACAGCCAATAACTTGATCGCAGCAATCTTAGACAATTCAATCTTTCCAAGGAAATCACCAATATCGATCCAACAAGAGTGACATGGAAGCGCTGTCAGATATGAACGATCGTACATTACGCGATATTACAATTGCGCAGAAGATCAAATGGTGTTGAAAGAGAAGACCACTTTTGTAATTACAGTAGCTTCTGAAGTAATGACTATTCATGTCTCTCAAAAGACTCTACAAGATTTTGAGGAAGAGAACTAGTAGAGCGGTTGTAAGCGTACTACATATGACGCATCAACCAGTAACTGTAAATGATATTCAGTTGCTGGCGCATAGACAGTCAGTTATGAAGGAAGATTAATCCCAAACTTAGTTCAAACTTTAGAGCATACTCCAACATCTATTCATGGTGGACCATTTTGCAAAATATTGCGCATGGATGTAATTCAGTTATCGCAACTAAGATGGCACTTTTAAGTTTAGCTGATTATGTTGAGACAGAAGCTGGCTGGTGCAGATTTAGGTGCTGAAAAATTCTTAGATATTATGCCGCTTAGCAGAATTCAAACCCTTCTGCAGTTGTAGTGGTCGCAACAATTCGTGCCCTAAAGATGCATGGTGAGTTGAGCAAGAGAAGTCTCGATCAACCAAATGGTAAAGCTGATGCTTTCTGCAGGTGCGAAGAAACTCACATATTGAAAACAGTTCCAAAAGTTTCAAACTTCCATTCATTGTCGCTATCATAAGTTCTCAAAAGATAGTAAAGAAGTGGAAGCTCTTACTTACATGGGTGTCACGAAAATAACTATCCAGTTGCGGAAGCAGCTGATGGATGGAAAGGTGGCAATGGTATAGCCGGGATCTAGCAAATAAGGTTGTAGAGATTACATGACCATGCATGCAAAGTCATCAACCAATCCTGTATGATGAATGATTCCATTGAAACTCAAAATCACAAAAGATTTGTGAAACAGTATATGGGTCACCACTAGTAGAGTTTAGTGAACTAACAAAGACAAAGATTCAGGACTTTAGTAAACATGGATGGGATAAACTACAGTATGCATGGCAAAGACGCCATTATCACTGAGTGATGATCCTACTCTAAAAGGGAAGACCAGAAAACTTTTGTAACACATATTACAGAATATCTCAGTATCTGCTGGTGCCAGGCTTTGTTGTTGTTTATACAGGCAATGTACTCCGATGCCAGGACTTCCAAAAGTGCACACAGCAGCAGTGAATATGGAATTGATGAAAATGGAGAAACCTACGGCTTATTCTAATTAAGATAGAAGGAGAATCATATGGGATCTATATGATATGTAACAGATGAAAAATATGCTGCATATCATCGTTTGTGTCGAAACCAATCGATACTATCTTTTTGGGATTATCCAACAAGAAGTTTACAGATTTCCACAAAGGAGATTTACTGTTCTTCTTTTGCAAGACCGAATCATGGACGTGAGAGGCATTGATTAGCTATGCATATGATTCGAAATAAATCTTTCACTTACGGATGTGGAATCAGCTGGCGATTCTAACTGGATGACACACAAGATGGATCTCTATACAGCGATGAAAAAGCATCCCGTGAAATATACCACCACAGATGAACTGTTTATATCTAACAAACGTTGTGTTCTTTTCTTTTATCACCCTGTTTATCCAGAAGATGTAGGTATTTCTATACAAAAACAATCTTGAAAAGCTATTGTTATCTAGATAAAGATAGTCCAAAGATAACTGCCAAGATTTTTACAACAAGCACAAAAAGCATGGCATCGACCTCTGGAGCGCAAATCCAAATATCACTCCAGAAGACAAATCTTAAAGAAGATGCCACAAAACACATTATCTAGCAGTTATCTCTCAGAGATTGGCCAAGATAGTGGAAATGAAAGACAACAACGTACGCTTGAAAAGTATGCAAAACAGAAAGCGAAAGAATCTGGGTTGGGAGTCATCGTGGTAGTAATACAGAATGTATCTGTTTTGGACGGAAGTGAAATACAAATTGCGATTCCATTTGTATCACAAGTAAAAGAACAACCCCAGAAGATTCGAGAATATATAGAAGGGTTAACGATGTATCGCTTTGGCCAAGCATCAGGGTTTGGAAGGCAAAACTCAGATTTTGAAAGACTTTCATACCTGGACGTATTAAAGGAAATGGTGGAAGAAACAAACAACGAGTGATTTGATATTAATGTCGCTGGTGGTGGTCACGCGCAGGTATTGAAGGCACTGGCTGCTGCACGACTAAAAAGAAACAAGGCCTAACACCGAAGATAGAAAATATTGAAAGATGCCATGTAAACCCATCCGTAGGCGGACCAGCAGCGATGTTCGTAAGAGAAATTGACGCCTCAGGGCGGACAAATGGCGACGCGCCGCCGATAAGATACAGCAACGCAATTCAAGATGTTAAATGGCGCAAAAGGTCCAGGTGTACGTGCACTCCGCGTACAGTCAGATAAACTTGCATATAAACGTATGATGCAAGATATCTGTCTACATCAAGAAAACCTAAGTGTGATTGAAGGCATGGCTAGCAGACTTAACGTAACAGACAACAAAGTTACAGGTGTTACGCTAAAAGATGGAACTGTGATGAATGCCAAGATTGTGATTGTAACAACAGGCATACATATGGCGGGTGTACATGATTTCATCAGAAGTCACCAGGTGGTCCAGATTTAGAACCAACAACCAGATCTATGCAAAGTCTTTACGAGAGCTAGGATTAAAACCTTTAGATTAAAGACAGGAACACCGCCAAGAATCCTGCGTTCATCCATTGATTTTAGCAAAGCAAATTAGAACCAGGTACAGAAGGTTTCTTACACTTCTCAGAATTAACGACAAAAGAAGATGTATTACCATATGATAAACAAGTATCTTGTCATATGACCTATACAACTCCAGAAACACATGAATATATCTTAGATAACCTTAATAAATCCAGTATGTATTCTGGTGTCGTAAAGGGAGTTGGACCTCGTTATTGTCCATCAATTGAAGATAAACTTGTACGTTTCCAAGATAAACCAAGACATCTATTATTCTTGGAGCCAGAATCGCTAGAATTAGACACCATCTACTTACAGGGATTCTCTACATCACTTCCAAGAGATATCCAAGAACAGATGGTGCATTCATTACCAGGCTTCGAAAATGCAGTAATTAAAAAATATGCATATGCAATTGAATACGATGCAATCGATCCAATTCAAATGAAGCCAAGTTTTGAATCAAAGGTGATTGAAAATCTATTTACAGCAGGTCAAGTTAACGGAACTTCAGGCTACGAAGAAGCTGCTGGACAAGGACTACTTGCAGGAATAAACGCATGTATGAAACTTGATGGAAAGAACCACTCATTCTAGCAAGAAATGAAGCGTATATCGAGTCATGGTTGATGATTTAACAACCAAGGGCACATTAGAACCATATCGCTTATTAACATCACGTGCAGAGTTTAGATTGTTGTTAAGACATGATAATGCTGATCAAAGATTAATTGAATATGGACGCCAAGTTGGACTTGTCAGTCAAGAAAGATATGATGCATACCTTGAAAAGATGGAGAATGTGAAGAAGTTAATACAACATCTATCTGAAACAACATTCGTACAAGATGAGGAAAAGATACATGCATACCTTACTTCACTAGGATATGAAAGTGATGCACATATTGGTATTAATGGAATTGATTTAGTAAAACGTCCAAACGTAACAACAAAAGAACTTCTCGCTACGATTGGAGAAGAAGTAGATGAAGAAATTGCGAACCAATGTGATATCGAACTAAAATATGCAGGTTATATCGATAAGGCTAAACGAGAAGCCAATAAGTTAAAAGAGATGGATGGCATTAAGTTGGGTGTTGATTTCAATTATGATGAGGTTGATAACCTATCTATTGAAGGTAGACAGAAGCTAATGAAGTATAAACCAGCCACGATGGGACAGGCATCCAGAATTTCAGGTGTTAACCCAGCCGATATCGCGGTACTTGCGATTGCCATTAAACAAGGAAAAGGAAGATAAGAAATGAAATATACAGATGTAGTATCAAATGTAAATGTCTATGGTATGGATTCAGCAGTTATGGGTTCAAAATATCCTATGGCAGTTGATTTAACAAAAGTAGATGGAACAATCGTTCCACGCACAGCACTACGTAAACGCAAAAACCAGGAAGTGGACATGATAACTTCTTAAATGGAATTATCGTCCCAGTTCTGACCTCACATTTACAAATAAAGGCATGTGGTGGAGGCGGAGCGTTATCTTCCCTCGAACTTTATTAGTTTCTCAATCACAATGCACCGTATCACAAAAGTTCAACTTAGATGAGGTTTATATCTCTTATACAGATCCACGTATTATCAGAAATCATGAAAAGAAAAGGTTAATTCCTATAATGAATTAACACAGAAGATTTCTGATAAGAAATTAGCTGGAGAAGACGTTACAGAATTAAAACGAAGAAGCGAAAGTAAAATATCTTGAGATTCTCTATTCTAATCCAGCAGGTTTTAGAATCACTGCACATGTAGCAACAAACTACCGTCAGCTCAAGCACAGTTATGCAGCGTAAGACACACGCTTTACTCAGCATGGCGTGCATTCTGCGACTGAGTAGAGACATTACCTAATGCATCATTTATTGTAAATAGTGACTTAAAATAAGGTTTATTTGCAATTTGTGGAAAACTATTTTATCCACAAATAACACAAAAATTGTCTATAAGATGTGGAAAAATAAACTATCCACAATTGTGGATAAAAAAGTTATCAACATATTTTCATCTTTCACAGGGGACGTGATGGTGATAGAATAGGTCACACAGAGATTATGACAATACAAGAACTTATAGAAAAAGCAGCAGAGCTACAAATTTCATTGTCAGAAACACAGGTTAAACAACTTGAACAATACGCCCAACTTTTAGTTGAGTGGAACGAGAAAATGAATCTCACAGCCATCACGGAACATGGTGAAATATTAGAGAAAACATTTCTGATGATTCTATCTTGCCATTAGGAAAAGGTAAGATATTTGGAAAAGTAGCAGATATTGGAACTGGAGCGGGGTTTCCAGGACTGGTTTGGAAAATCGTCAAACCAGAATTAGATGTGTCACTCATTGAACCAACAGGGAAACGGTGCACATTCCTACAAGAAGTAATTGATCAACTGCATTTAGAAAACATCCATGTTTATAACACACGTGCAGAAGAACAGGTCAAAACAGACCGTGAAATGTACGACGTGGTTACTGCTAGAGCAGTCGCAAACTTACGAGTCTTATCCGAATTATGCATTCCACTAGTCAAAGTAAATGGATTATTCCTAGCGATGAAGGGTGTGCAAGGTAATGCGGAAGCGAAAGAAGCAGCACATGCGACCAAGGTGCTTGGTGTAGAGCTAGAAGAAACAGGATACATCTTTATATCAGGAGATATGCGTGCAGACTATACTACCACAAAGCTAAGTCACGCCACAACAATATCCACGCAATTACGGGCAAAATAAAGAAAGAAGCCTTTATAAGGAGGGTTATATGCCAAGTATTTTAAGTATATTTCGATCGAAAAGATACCAATCGTATCGTAGATATCCAACGGAAAAAATTGTTCCATCAAGATACCAACCAAGATTGGTATTTTGATAGAAGAAGCTTTACGTGAATTAGCACTATCGATTAAAAGAGAATGGATTAATTCAACCCTATTACAGTTCGAAAAGTGTAGATGATATATCGAGAATTATCACAGGGGAAAAGAAGATTCCGTGCATGTAAGATGATTGGTTTTAAAGAAGTGCCATGTTATATCATGTCACCAAATGAAAGCCAAGCAGCACAAATGGCTCTGGTTGAAAATATCCAACGTGAAAACTTAACCGCCATTGAAGAGGCGAAGAGTTACTTACAAATCATGCGTCAATCTGGATTAACACAAGAACAGGTTGCACAAAAGGTAGGTAAGCTCAATCCGCAGTAGCCAATAAAGATTCGCTATTAGATTTCTACCAATCGAGATTCAGGATGCAGTCATGGAATCAAAGATTACAGAACGTCATGCTCGTGCATTATTAACTGTGCCAAGCGATCGACAAAAAGAAGTATTCCATCATATCGTCACAGCTGAATTTAATGTAAGACAAACTGAAGACTTTATCGCAAGTCTAGATGATATTCCTAAGAAGAAACATACACGTCAAAAGACAAAAGGTTTCTCAAGAAATACACAGATTGCGGTAAATACAATTCATCAAAGTATCAAGATGATTAATAAAATGGGTATTCAAGCAAAAGTAGAAACGGAAGACAGACCAGAAGAAGTATGCATGATCATCCGTTTCCCGAAGAATTCATAAGGGAGAAGTATTATGGGAAAAGATCATGCAATCGCAAACCAAAAGGGTGGTGTAGGTAAAACAACTACATCTATGAACTTAGCATCAGGTTTATCATATATTGGCAAAAGAGTCCTATTAGTAGACTTCGATCCACAGGGAAATGCGACTCATGGCATCGGAGCACATAAAGTAGGCTTTGAAAAGACGGTATACGATATCTTGATGAGAGATGAAAATGTGGAAGATGTAAAAGTTACACTACAAATGCCACTCACTAGATGTACTACCATCAACCATCGACTTATCTGGTGCAGATGTCGATATGGCACAATACGAAACAGGTCGTGAACAACTATTAAAGAGAAAACTAGAAGCGGTAAGAGATCAATATGATTACATCATCATTGATTGTCCACCAGCACTAGGTCTATTGAATACAAACGCGTTAACTGCAGCAGATTCTGTGATGATTCCGTACAGTGTGAATACTTTGCACTAGAAGGATTGACACAGCTATTAAGTACAATACGTTTGGTTCAGAAATTATGGAATCCAAGACTATCTATCGAAGGCGTACTTTTAACTAATGTTTCGACGTACGTACCAAGTTATCGGTAGAAGTGCAACAGGAAGTACGTAAATACTTTAAGGAAAAAGTTTACCACTGTTTTATCCCACGAAATGTACGCTTATCAGAAGCTCCATCTCGTGAACAATCAATTTTTGAGTATGATACCCGTTCGGAAGGTGCTCGTGCTTACGCACAACTTGTAAAAGAAGTAGTTACACAAAAACGAAAAGCGATCAAAACGATAGAAAATGGCAGAGAAAAACAAAAAGGCTTAGGACGTGGTTTAGATTCTATCTTCGGATCGAATGTTGAGCAGTTCCTGACGATATTCAAAGTAGCAAAGGAAGTGCCAGGAGAGAGAAGTAGAAATCGCAATTGAAGAAATTAGACCAAATCCTTATCAGCCAAGAAAAGAATTTGATCAAACTGCGTTAAATGAATTAGCAGATTCTATTCGAACACACGGAATCTTTACACCATTACTCGTACGCAAGAGTGTCAGTGGTTAGGATCTCAATCACTGGTGAAAGACGTTTACGTGCAGCGAAGATTGCTGGACTTAAGGTTGTACCTGCAATTTCTGTAGATTTTACAGAAGAACAGATGATGAAATTGCCATCTTAGAAGAATGTACAACGTGAAGACTTAAACGCAATTGAAGAGGCTGCAGCCCTATGACTCACTTGTAAAAGAAAACTAGGCTATACACAAGAAAAAGCTAGCAGAGAGAGTTGGTAAATCTGTGAATATTGTGCAAATATCATGAGACTCTTAAAACTTCCTTCTGAGATTCAAAAATTAGTCGTAGATAAAAGACTAGCAATGGGACATGTTCGTCCACTACTTGGCTTAAAAAGATGAGATGGAAATGCTCGATGCGGCTGAGAAAAATCATGAAGGAAAAAGATGTCTGTTCGTGAAGTAGAAGCCTACGTTAGAGATATTAATGCAGAAGAAGAAAAACCAAACAAAAACAAAACCAGAAAAGAAACGTGATCCAATCATTCACGATTTAGAACATCAGATTTCTGTGAAGCTTGGCACAAAGGTAACAATTCAGAACAAGAAACTTACAATTCGATATACGGATACAGAAGATTTAAACCGTATCTTAGAGATATTGAATTGCTTGGATGAAGGATAAAATTCGTGAAAAAAATACTTTTTCACGCATACTTTAAAAGGAATATAATGCAGGTAGTTGGAAATAGAAAATGACAAATCATTCTTGGAAAATATACTATGCATTCGTTCTGATTAGTTTTGTTTTCTTGCCGTTCCACTGGCAATGGACGACAGGTTGGTTGTTGGGATCATTAGCCGCATTCATTATTTATAAAAGAACAGAGAATTTCGCAAGACAAGTAGTAAGTATGCAGTCCTCATCTGGAACATACGGAAACTTCGCTATCAATTATTTCTTGATGGCAGCAGTGTTAGTAGTCAGTGCAGTCTTTCCACAATATCTCAACGTTCTAACATGCGCAATTGGTCTTTCAACAATTAAATTAGCAATTATATTTCATGTGGCAGTCATAGAGAGAGGACGGTGAAGACATGACAATACAATCGGACGTATATGTAATCATTCTGATTACAATCGTCCTAGCAATCGCGATGATATTATTGTCAAAGAAAATCGAAAAGGCAGATCCATTAGAAAAACCAAAAGGTATCGTCGTACCAGTTGTCCTTGCGACAGAAGCAGTATATAAAACGGTACGCACAAATGTAGGTAAGAAAGTAGCGGATAAGTTAACACCATATATCTTAGCATTATGGTTCTACATCTTTGTCAGTAACACAATTTCGCTATTTGGATTAAGTTCACCGACAGCTAACTTTAGTGTAACCATTACATTATCATTCTTAACCTGGTTAATGATTCAGGTTGCAGAATTAAAATACGGTGGCTTTAAAGCCTACATGCATGCATTCTTAGAACCGATAGCACCGATGTTACCAATGAACATCATCGGTAAGTTCTCAACGATGTTATCAATGGCGTTACGTCTATTTGGTAATATCACCTGCGGTTCTATTATGATGTCCCTTGTATATATGGGGACAGCAAATCTATCAAATGCAATAGCAGGGCTAGTTGGTATCCAAGGAAATGTATTTAATTTCATGGCACCAATTATCGCTCCAGTATTACACATGTATTTCGATTTATTTGCAGGTTTTATTCAAACATTGGTATTTGTCACTTTGACAATCGTACTTTTAGGAAACGATATTCCTGAAGAAGAAAAAATTTAAAAAAGGAGAAAAAATTATGGAAAAGGGTTTAATCGCAATTGGTGCAGGTATCGCAGTATTTACAGGTTTCTTAACAGGTTTAGGTGAAGGTACAGTAGCCGCTCACGCATGTGACGCTATCGGTAAGAATCCAGAAGCAGAATCCAAGATTCGTTCAACAATGATTTTAGGTATCGCTTTATCTGAAACATGTGCTATTTACGGTTTGTTAGTTTCTATTCTTCTCATTTTCGTATACTAATTGAGGCTTTCAGGTAACTATGGAAGTCAATATTGTTGAACAGTTATTTCCAAATGTTTTGACAGTGTTGGTTCAGCTATGTAGTACACTTGTATTTATTTCTGATTGCTAAAACATTTTCTATGGGCATCTGTAAAGAATTTTTTAGATGCTAGAGCAGAAAAGATGCAAGAAGAACTTGCGTTAAGTCAACAGGCAAAAGAAGAAGCCTTGGCAGATCGCAGGGTTGCATTAGAGCAGTTGAATACTGCATCTACAAAATCAGAAGAAATCGTAAGTGCTGCAATTCAGCAGGCAAAGCAAGAAAAGCAACAAATTCTTGCGCAGGCTGATAAAGAAGCTGCAGCTGTAAAACAGCGTGCACAAGAACAGATCGAAGCAGAACGCAGAGAAATGTACGCATCCATGAAGAAGGAGATGGTCGATGTCGCATTCAGTGCTGCCGGTAAGTTAATTGGCGAACACGAAGGCGAAAAGGTTGATCGTCAAGCAATTGATGCGTTCGTAAAGGAAGCGGTTGGCGATGGTGAATGAGATAGCTGAACGCTATGGACAAGGACTGTTCGAGTTAGCAACTGAAAATAACACAGTTCGCGAGAAGAAAGCACAATGTGAATCATTGTTAAAAATCTTAAAAAGAAAAACAATGAAGTTGAACTATTCTTACGCGCAGTAAAAAATAACAAAAAGAAGAAAAAGAAGAACTTTATAACAAATGTATTTGGTAAAGTTGTTGATCAGGATATTTTAAATCTACTGAAATTACTAGTTGATCGTGGAAGAGTCACATATATTGATGAAAATTCTACGCAAGTTTGAAACACTCGCAAATGAGGAACTAGGTATCGTCAAAGCGGTGGTTCATTCCGCACGTAAATTAAGTCAAGAAGACTTAAATAGAATTCAAGAAGCTCTGATTCAAAAGACAAAGAAGACAGTTACAATTGAAAACCATGTCGATCCACAAATTATCGCAGGTATCAAAGTAACCGTCGGCAACAACGTTACAGATATCACAACAAAGACAAAAATTGAACGCATGAAGAATGCGATATTGAAAGGAGGACAGGCATGAGTCAAATCAGACCAGAAGAAATCAGTTCTTTGATCAAAGATCAGATCAAAAACTATGAACAAAAGATTCAGTCCGATGATGTCGGCTACGTCATTAGCGTCGGCGATGGAATTGCCATGGTCCAGGGCATCGATAAAGCAATGTCCTCAGAACTTTTAGAATTCCCACATGGTGTTATGGGAATGGTATTGAACTTAGAAGAAGACCATATTGGTGCCGTATTACTCGGTCACGATACTTTGATTCGTGAAGGTGATGAAGTAAAACGTACTGGTAGAATCGTTGAAGTACCAGTAGGCGATGCATTACTTGGAAGAGTCGTAAATGCGCTTGGTGAAGCAGTCGATGGTGGCGAACCTATCGTTAGCACAAAGTCACGTCCAATCGAAAGAGTTGCGCCAGGCGTCATGACGAGAAAAATCTGTATACCAGCCATTAATGACTGGGTTTAAAAGGTAATCGACTCCATGATTCCAATTGGTAAGGGTCAGCGTGAATTAATCATCGGTGACCGTGAAACGGGTAAGACTGCAATCGCAATCGACGCAATCATCAACCAAAAAGGAAAGAACGTAAACTGTATCTATGTCGCTATTGGACAAAAGGAAAGTACAGTTGCACGTTTGGTACAGAAGTTACGTGAAAGTGATGCGATGTCATACACAACAATCGTTAACGCCGATGCTTCCGCAAGTGCTCCATTACAGTACATTGCGCCATATGCAGGTTGTGCAATTGGTGAAGAATGGATGGAACAGAGGTAAGGATGTATTAATTGTGTACGATGACTTGTCAAAACACGCAGTTGCGTACCGTACAATGTCCCTATTATTAAGAAGACCACCAGGACGTGAAGCGTATCCAGGTGATGTATTCTACTTACATAGTAGATTACTTGAAAGAGCTGCGAAGTTATCTGATGCCTTAGGTGGAGGATCATTACAGCACTTCCAATTATCGAAACACAGGCTGGCGATATCTCAGCATATATCCCAACTAATGTTATCTCAATTACAGATGGACAGATTTTCTTACAGACAGATCTATTCGCAGCTGGTGTAAGACCAGCCGTAGACTCTGGTCTATCTGTATCCCGTGTAGGTTCTAACGCACAGACAAAGGCGATGAAGAGTGTATCTTCAACCTTGAAGTTAGACCTAGCACAATACCATGAAATGTTGTCATTCTCACAATTTGGTTCCGACCTCGATCCAGTCACAAAGAAGATCTTAAGTCATGGTGCTAAATTAACAGAACTTCTCAAGCAAGGACAATACCAACCATTATCTATGACAGAACAAGTATTATCCTTGTTCGCTGCGAAGAATGGTTATTTGGACCCAATGTTGAAATCGAAGATATCGCAAGCTTTTGAAAAGAGTATCCACAGATACTTCAAAGAAAACGCAAAAAGACGTATGCGATCGAATTGAAACAGAAGCAGTCATCAACGATGAACTACGTTCTAAGATTACGGAAGTGATGGATAAAAGTAATCGAACAATACGTACTTGTTAAAGGGGTAAACTAAGATGGCACAATCCAGACAGGCTTTGCATGTAGCAGAATTAAGTCTGTCAACTCCACCAAAAAGATTACAAAAGCGATGGAGATGATTGCCAACGCAAAGCTTCTAAAACAAAGAAAAAAAGATGGAAGCCAACCGTGAGTATGCACAACGTTTACAAGATACAGTCAATGATATTGTCGCAAACAACCAAGATGTTGAAAGTGAGTATCTTGTACACAACAAGAACACACATACAATGACGATTATCTTCTGTTCAGATTTAGGCCTATGTGGTGGATACAACCAGAATGTCTTTAAGTTAGCAAGAGAAACATTGGATCCTGCTGACCCAGTATTCTTAGTTGGAACTGCAATCCATCACCAGCTGAAAGAAGCAGGATTTAATATCATTAACGAGGAACAAATCTCCTCAGATAAAATCTCATTTGCGGATTTAAAGAAATGTGTCGAGGATGGTGTAGCACGCTATCAGGCAGGTGAAGTTGGTAAGGTACAGATTTTATACACAAGATTTGTCAATACAATGACTTTTACACCTGAATTTGATGTGTTACTACCATGCACAATCAAACCGGGTCAAAAGAAAGAAAAAGCCGGAGAACATCAAGAAACACTATTCGAACCAGATCCAGCATCTATTTTGGATAGTTTGATTCCAATGATGATCACTGACGTAACTTATTCTGACTGGATGGAATCTACAACCGCAGAACAAGGAAGCCGCCGTGAGCGATGAAGGCAGCTTCAGATAACGCAGATGAGTTAAGCACAACGCTGAAAACTCGAATACAATAAGGCAAGACAGGCCGCAATTACCCAGGAAATAACGGAAATTGTTGGTGGCTCAAAGTGCCGTATAGAAAGAAGGTAAAACAATGAGTGTTACAGGAAAAATTGTACAGGTCATTGGACCGGTCATTGATATTCGCTTTGACCCGGAACACTTACCTTCCATCAATAACGCAATTAAAGTAAAGATTGACGATCAGACATCAATGACCGCAGAAGTAGCACAGCATATCGGAGACGACGTGGTTCGCTGCATCGCGATGTCATCTACAGATGGACTTGTTCGTGGCATGGAATGTACAGATACAGGGGCACCAATCGAAGTACCAGTTGGTGATGAAGTATTAGGACGTATGTTTAATGTACTTGGTGAGCCAATTGATGGATTAGGTGAGGTACACGCAAAACACAAATTACCAATTCATAGAGACGCTCCAACATTTGCACAACAACAGACAACTAGTGAAATCTTAGAAACAGGTATCAAGGTTATCGACTTACTCTGCCCATATTCTAAGGGTGGTAAGATTGGCTTGTTTGGTGGTGCCGGTGTAGGTAAGACAGTCTTAATGCAGGAATTAATCCACAATATCGCAATTGAACATGGTGGTCGTTCTGTCGTTGCGGGTGTCGGTGAACGTACTCGTGAAGGTAATGACATGTATCATGAAATGGAAGAGTCTGGCGTATTAAAGAATACAGTTCTTACATACGGACAGATGAATGAATCACCAGGTGCGAGAATGCGTAGCACTATCCGCACTAACAATGGCTGAATACTTCCGTGATGAAGAACATCAAGACGTATTGTTATTTATCGATAACATCTTCCGTTTCACCCAGGCAGGTTCAGAAGTATCCGCACTACTTGGTCGTATGCCATCCGCAGTAGGATACCAGCCAACCCTTGCGACAGAAATGGGTAGATTACAAGAGAGAATTACATCAACCGATCAGGGTTCTATTACATCTGTACAGGCAATTTATGTGCCTGCCGATGACTTGACAGACCCAGCTCCAGCGACAACATTCTCACACTTGGATGCACGTCTAGTATTAGACCGTTCCATCGCTGCGCTAGGTATCTATCCAGCGGTTGACCCATTAGGATCTTCTTCCCGTATGTTGGACCCACTCGTGATTGGTGATGAACATTATGAGGTAGCTCGTCAAGTACAGCAGATCCTACAAAGATATCGTGAACTTCAAGATATTATCGCAATCTTGGGTATGGAAGAGTTAGGCGAAGAAGACAAGAAGATTGTCGCAAGAGCACGTCGTGTTCGTAACTTCCTATCACAACCATTCTCCGTTGCGGAACAGTTCTCAGGAATTCCAGGTGTATATGTGCCAGTCAGCAGATACAGTTAGAAGTTTCAAAGAAATTCTTGAAGGAAAATACGATGATTTACCGGAAGCCGCATTCCTAAGCGTTGGAACAATCGAAGACGTTGTTAAGAAGGCAGAGTCACTGAAATGAGTATGATTCATTGCCGCATCGTAACACCACACGGTGTATATAAAGAGGTAGATACATCCATCCTCAATATTGAAACACAAGATGGACAAAGAGGTATCTTACCTGAACATATGCCAATTATGACAATGTTGCGAATAGGTAAGATGACAACAGTCGAATCCGGCAAACGAATGGAATATGCGGTGACTGGAGGACTATTCTACTTTAGAGATAACAACGCAGAAATCATGGTCGACGCAATCGAAAATAAAGATGAGATTGATGTTGAACGTGCAATCGCTGCTAAAAGCATCCGAGCAGAACAACGTCTACAGTCAAATGATAAGAACGTCGATCAAGTTCGTGCAGAAATCGCATTAAAGAAAGCACTGAACAGATTAAACGTCAAAGGATAAAAGAAACAGATAGTGAAGACATTCTTCATTATCTGTTTTTTAGATATGGTATGATAAGACCATCGAGGTAACAATATGATTAAAAAATACTATCAGTCACTAAATAGTTTATTGTATGGACCATTCATGACACCACTTGTATTCCTAGTATTCGCATTAGCGTTTTTCTATCAAAAAAAGGGAATTCAAGAATTACGTTATGCCATGATGGTAGGTACAGCAATCTTAGGAGTAATCCTTGTGATGTACTATACACAAGAAATTTAAAATATCAAAGGCACTAAAATCAATTCACAACATCGAAGAATACGAAAAAGGTGGTGTGATTGACCGAAGCTGGATTTTAAACGATCGTATGATCGCATGCATCGGATTGGACATGCATGAAGAATCCACAATGGATATCCAAGTCATGAAGGTAGAAGAAGGTGCACATGGCAAGTTGACCATCTATCTTACAAAACAAAGAAAAACCTTCTCACTTAGCTGCCGAGATAGAAAGGAAGCGAGAAGATTTGCAGGGATACTTAGCAAAAGAGAAACCCAAATATCAAACTAGAAAAATATTCAACCAGAAGGGTAATGGTACATTATAAGATTTAGGCGCATTATAGATAAAACTCTGATGCATATAGTTTTGTATTTGTTGAAAGAGGAGAAATGATGAAAAACTATATCATGTCTATAAATTAAAGAAAGATACATGGAAAGGAACACTGTTACCTATTGAATACACATCGAAAGAATACTACGATGTAAATATGCAAAAGAACAGATGATGGTTTTCAGATTTCAATTCAAAAGAGAAAAATTCACGAAACCATTTTATACATAGTTTAGAGGACTGCGAATATCAGGATAAGCTTTTTACGAAGACTGGTGGGAAGATGCGGAAGCCTTTGGTATTACAGAAGATAACAAATTACTTGCGGCAATTGAAATTTGCCCAGAGAGTGGACAAATCGATTGATTATTACAGAACTATTTGTTGATGAGAAGTTGAGAGGTCAAGGGTATGGTGAAGTTGTTGATCATTGCCAAAAGATTACAGTAGAAAAACTATCGTACATTGATTTTTAGAGACACAATCATCAAATATAAATGTAGTTGACTTCACCTGCATGCAGGTTTTACCTTAATCGGTTTTGACAGTTGTTGCTATACAAACTACTGATTTAGGAGCGAAAAGGGAATTCGTCTTAATATGGGATGGTTTCTATAAAGACAAAATAATGTAACTTAAATAGCGAACCTCCTAAGTTTATTATAGATAACTTAGGAGGTTCGCTTTACTAATTGCATGATTATTTTTGTGGTAAAATCAATTTTGTGTAAATGGAACATTACTAACCAAACTTGAAATACTAAAAGAAACTAGATTTCCATTTATCCCTACTGGAACAGAAACAGTATCGTGATTTATGGTCATGTAATATTTCTTATCCTTTGTTTGAATATAGTAAGAGTTCGTGTATTGTGTCTGGTCGTGCTCTAAAGTCACCCTTCTACATAAACCTTATCTAGGAAAAATCTTCACAGAATGATCTTCATAGATTTCCATGTTGTAGCACCGTTTGTGTTTTGCATTCATCGCAAGATAATGCCCTTTTCCCTATAGAAATTGTTGCGTTAAACTGCATATAAAGATAAATACTAAAATACAGATAGACGCAAATAAGATGAGTAAAAACCTGAGATTAAAACCTTTTGTGCTAGTTTTATGCATGCGTTTCACCTCACATTTCTAAAAATAATGATAAATAGTAGATGTATTGGTATCTTTTAGTATATCGCTTTTTAGATAGAAATGTAGAAGCAAACTGCAATTATTTTCAGAAGCACAAAATCTTCAAATTTACTCGATTCAACAATCGACTTTTCTGCGTTTTCCTTTGACTAGTAAAATTTTTCGAAAACGAGATAAAAACTATCATCCTCTTTTGCAAAAAGGATTGTGACTAGTTGAGAAGCGGTCTTGAATTTCAAATTAGCCAATTTCATCAAAGGAGAATATAGTACAAAGTGCACCGATGATATCTTTTGGACGTATCTTATCATTTCTACCTGCACGAATAGGGATTGTGTTACTTGCGTGGAAGGTGCAGCTTTTTGTATGGAATCGATAAATCAACTGGAATGTGCGTCTTGTAGAGTGCTATATGCTTGACTAGTGCATGCGGATATATGCCAACTTCAGACCTCATCTCTTCGGCTGTAGTAGTGAAACAGAGATGCCTTCATCACCCTTGATGTGCAGTCTGGCAGAGCGATGAATGAATGTTTCCGTATCGATAGAATATCATAATGAATCACATGAGACAGCTCACGGATATCAAGTACCTCTAGCAGCCGCATCGGTCGCAACCAATACACGCATATCACCTTTGCGGAAAGTCGCTCATGATGGCGATACGTTTTCCTCATCAAAATAACCCGGAGAAAGCAGAACTAGAATATTATTTCTTTAGTAGTAGATCGGACATCCAATGGCGGTACTGCGATGATTTACAAACACAATCGCTGATGTGATAGGAAGCGATTGTAGGAAAGAAAGATAAAATTGTCTTTTATCTTCTGTCTCAAGATAGTAAGAATAAATCTTTCATTTATCGCTACACTTCCTTGCAGCACTTCTTCAAATGGAGTATCAGAGTGCGTTTGAATTGTATCATTTCTTTTGTGGCAGATAGACAGATTGTTTGAACACCATGAATTTCTTTTCGTAGATTGCTTACTTCTTCTGATTGGCCAGTTGAGTAAACTCTGATCCCGACTACATCAATCGATAAACGGTGATAATTTTCGAAAGATCGAAAAGGCACCCTGTTAGGAAATCTAGATAATCGACCTGGGAGTTCCGATGATGATAGTGGACGATGGCGTAGTGCGTTGAGTTGTCTATCGGAATCCATGCACCAATCATAGCGTTACGATATGATCTTTATAGGGAAGCTAGTAGCTTCGCCTCTAGTGAATTTGAATTGCGAGTTCTCGTGTCAGCGACACATAAAACAGAAGTAAATCATTCGTTGTCTTGGACTTGCTTCAATCGCAGGAATGAGATAGGACGATAGCTTTACACTACCGTTTTGCTCAGTACAATAAACTTTTTCCCTTCTTGAATCATCGGAATGACAGTTTCTGAATCGGTAATAGGAATGATAGCCCATTTTCATTTGAGGCATTTTGATAGAAGTTGATAGTTTCATGACTTAATCTAGCACAATACTGAGATTAACATGCAAGGATTGATGAAAACTAGTGATAATAGTTGAAAACCGAGGGACAGCATCCAGGATACTATAGCCGCAATTGCCACTGCCGATGCGATGAGCCATCTCCGTCATTCGTATTTCTGGTAGTGACGCAATTCAAATCGTTACCGACTTAACAGGAAAAGATTTTAGTGATACCAAGGGATATACAACTCATTACGCAACCATCAAAGAAGGAAATGAATCTGTTGACGAAGTACTCGTCAGCCTTTTCCGTGCACCAAAAATCATATACTGGTGAAGATGTTGTGGAAATCTCTTGCCATGGTGGCGTCTATATCACAAGAAAAGTATTGTCCCTGATACTTGGTGCAGGTGCACGTATGGCACGACGTGGAGAATTTACGGAACGCGCATTCCTTAGTGGAAAGATGGACTTTGTCCCAAGCAGAAGGTATCAATGACTTTAATTTGGGCAAAGGATGAAATTAACGCAGAAGAGCGCAGTCCATTCACTAAAGGGTCTGTCGCAAAACTAATGTCGACCATTGAGAAGAAGATGACACAAAATTATTTCGAATATCGAAGTAAATATTGATTATCCTGAGTATGATGATGTACATCAATTACGAGGAAGAAATTTTCACCAAAGGCAGAGGAAGTGATTGATGATATTCACGATCATCGTAACAGCTCAACAATCGGCAGTGATTAAAGAAGGATTAATACTCCGGTTATCTTTGCCAAATGTTGGTAAGTCCTCCTTATTGAATGCATTGTTGGAAGAAGATAAAGCTATCGTTACACGGATGTGGTCGGGAACGACAAGAGACCTTTGTGGAAGGAACTGTAGACTGAATGGAATCACATTAAATCTAATCGATACCGCAGGTATTCGTAAGAGTGATGATGCGATTGAACAGATTGGTATTACCAAATCCTTACAAGCATTAGAAAAGGCACAGCTTGTGATTGTTGTATTGGATGGTTCTGAAGAATTAACCGAAGAAGACCAAGAACTATTAGAGAAAGACAAAGAATCATAATCGTATCGTTGTATACAATAAGAAGGATAAAGATAGTATGCATGCGGGTATATCTATCAAAGCGCTATCCAAAAGGATATTACAGAATTAACAAACGCGATTGTGGAGAAATATCAAAGTGAGTATATCGCAGCCAATAGCGATACATTAAATAACGAAAGACAGATTGGTTATGCATTACAGGCAGAACAAGCAATGAACGATGGCAAATGCATTGCATGCCACAGCGTGGAGCTTGGCTTAGTAACAATCGAGTTCGAAGCGTGGACTGCGTGCACATGATGCATCACTGGAAAGGCAGGCAGGAAAGACCTCTTAGATGAAATTCTCACGCTTCTGTAGGAAAATAAGACGAGCGAATTACATTATGCTTAGATACCCATTGTCATTTTCTGATGGGAAGAAGAGTTTCAAGAAGATTTGAGGAAGCAGTTATCGCACGCTGTAAAGAGAAAGCATGTGGATAAATTACCGATGATTATTACATTATCACTAGAAGAAACGAAACAAGCCATCGAATTTGCTAGAACGTAACCTGAAAACCATAAGGTTGCGGCTTGCGTATCTTCCCAGAAGAGTGACGAAGATAGATGAGAGCATTGGAATGCGTGTGGGTGATAGGAAAAGCACCGATGGTAACTGCAATCTGGTGAAATTGGGCGAGTACCACTGGGCTGCAGAGACTGGAAGCTGATGCGTGCTGCACCAGCGTGAGTAACTTTGCAAAGTTAATCCAGACACTTGTTAGAGAAGTAACAAACCAATCCTGGTACATTCTAGAGGATGCTGTAGCAAGACACCTTCGACATCAAGGAAGAAACATCACTGGAAGGGATTATTACATTGCTTTCCCTGGCTCAAAAGAGATGGCAAAAGAATTTGCACGAGAGTTGATACAATACATCGCACTGGGTGGTGCGTTAACGTTCAAAACATACGCAAGACGATGCTGCTGTAGGATGTATGGACTAGAGACGATCGACTTTAAACCACTTTACTCAGTGAAACAGATGCGCCATATATGGCACCAGTCTCCAGCGGCCGTGGTACTCACGAAATGAACCATCGAATATTCCATACATCGTAGAGGAAGATGGCAGAGGATTCGGAAACATGCCAGTTGAAGATATGGCTGCACAGCGATGAACTGGACAGATTTCCTGGAGGAAGCAGACGATCGCATTCAGCGAGGATAATCGTTGTGGAAGTGAAGGCATGATACACAACAATTAAAGAAAATACTTTGATTGTGAAACGATAGAGACAGGTGGAGTAGTATCGATGATAAAGTCATTGAACAGATCTGCTATGCCGCAGGCACACGAGGTGTAATTGTCTTCATCGATCCAGATACACCGGTAACCAAATCCGACATATCATTAATCAACATAACTCTAACTGTAAGAATGCATTTGTGAGATAAGCATCATGCACGTACAGAGAAGAAGGTTGGTATTGAACATGCGGATAAAGATACATTGTGGAACGCATTACAGAATGTCGTAACGATAACCAATGAACCAAAAGGTAATTTAACGATGAGTGACCTATTTGAACTTGGTCTAAGCGGTCAATCTGATAGTGCAGAATTACGACGTAAAGTTGGAGAATACTACCACATTGGAGATGGCGCAATGCAAGCCATGCTTGCAAGGTTAAACTGTCTTGCGATTAACAAAGAAGAATTACGAGAGTAAGGAATAAAATGAAAGAAATTAATTTCAACACCGTCTCGCACAGAGATACTAGATCAATTTGGATTACGAGCGAAGAAAGGATTTGGCCAGAACTTCTTGGTTGATCCAATTATCGTAGAACGCTGTGCTGAAATGTCACATTGCGAGGGTGCGGTAATCGAAATTGGTCCAGGCATTGGAAGTTTAACCGAACAGCTGGCGATGCATGCACAACATGTACTTTGCATTTGAGATAGATGAAGGTTTTAATTCCAGTACTACAACATACTTTAGAAGACTATTCCAATGTAGAGATTATCTTACAGGATTTCTTAACATGTGACGGATGAAGTTGTACATGCATTTGGGAAAAGAGCATAAAATGTATCAGTATGTGCAAATCTTCCATACCACATTACGACACCAGTACTATTTAAAGATATTTTGAAAATCCAGATATCTCTTATATTACGCTGGTTATGGTACAGAAGGAAGTTGGTGATCGCTTTTGTCGCAAAACCAAAGAGATCCTGAATACAACGCCCTATCTGTAGAGGGGACAATATTCTATTCGATATCAAGCGTTTATTTACAGTTCCAGGGAAGATCCTTTAATCCTTCCCCTGCTGTTGATAGTGCTCATCATTCAATTTCGCAGAAAGAATCAGAGGAAGAAGTAATGAAGAGATTGAGACTTCTTTCGAACTGGTAAGAGCCTGCTTTCAAGCAACGTCGTAAAACTATTTATAATAATCTGAAAGAATATAGATGATGGTAATAAGGCAACAGAGATACTAGAGCAGCTAATATTCCAGCCAATAAACGTGCACAGAATTAACCATCGATGAATTAAAACAAATTCATGAGGTCAGGAAATGAAAGAGTACATACGCAAAAATTAATCTATGCTTAGATGTTGTAGGGTAAACGATGAAGATGGTTACCATGATTTAAAAATGATTATGGTTCCAATCAATTTCTATGATGTTTTAGAAAATGGAATTTGCAAAACAAACAACACTGAGTTAAATCGAGACTACTCTACCGATCAATGATAAGAATACACCACGGAGGTGATTCATATCATGCAGGAAAAGTACAGTACCTCAAAGAGGAGTTTTCGCTGTCGTTTGGAGAAACATATCCTACAAGAGCTGGTCTTTGGGTGGTAGTGCAGATGCGGCTGCCGCAATACGTATGATTAATCGCATGTGTAATCTAAATCTTACAAGAAGAGATGATTGCGGTGGGTAAAATAGTTGGCAGATGTACCATTCTGTATCTCAATCGACCTGCATTTCGTAGGAAGGGGATTGGATGAGAAGATCACAACCTTCTCATGTAAACCAGATTTCTCATTATTGTTGATTAAAACCACATAAAGGTAGTATCGACTGCAGAAGCTCTTCCATATCGTGGATGAACAAGAAGGAATCATCCTGATTGTAGAAGCAATGCAAGAAGCACTAGAAAACAGTCGATTATGACGGCATTATCCATTGTTTAGGTAACTCCATGGAAAAATGCCGCAATGACATTGGTTCCGGAAACTGAAAGCACAAACAAGACTTTATTGGATTTAGCTTTGATGAGTACTGATCGTCGCAGTGGTTCAACAGTGTTTGGTATCACAAAAGACACAGAGTTGTTAGAACGTTCCATCGATGTATTAAAAAGAGCAGAGATACTTTTGTTAGAAAGACAACAGTATACACACGATAAATCATGCTAGCATGTAAAATAGGAGAAAATAAAATGAAGAACGAATTATTATGGCGGGTGGTAGCGACACCCGCTGCATGTCTACCAAAGGTGTACATAAGATTCTAGAAGTACCAATGTTAGTATGGTAATCAATAGCTAAAGCAGTCTGGTACAGAAAAATTGTATGTGTAGTTGTTATAAGCACGAAGAAGTTGAAACTGCGATGGCTGGAAAAGTGCGAGTTGCGGTACAAGAACCACAGCTTGGAAACTAGATCATGCGGTCATGCAGGCTCAACAGCTCGCAAATGAAGAGGTATTACTCTAGTCGCTAGTGGAGATACACCATGCGTAAAACCAGAAACATACCAGAAATTATATGATTTGATTGGTGATGCGGATATGGCAGTACTCACTGCAATTCCAGAAGACAATGGAGCGTATGGTCGTGTCATTCGTAATGCGGATGGAACCGTTGAAAAGATTGGCAGAGTTCAAAAGACGCAAATGATGCTGAAAAAGGCATGCATGAAATTAACACAGGAATCTATGCCTTCAATAACTCAATCCTATTTGAGGGCTCAAAGCATTTGAATAATAACAATGCCCAGAACGAATACTATCTAACGGATTTAGTTGAGATTTTAAAGAAACTAGGTAAGAAGGTTGTCGCAATTCCATGTGATGATTGGCAAGAAGTACAAGGTATTAATGGAAATGTGGAATTAGCACATGCCGCAAAATATATGCAGAGAGAATTAATACAGAGTGGATGAAGAAGGGTGTTACAATCTACGACCCTAATACAACAGGTATATCAGGACCAAATGTAACATTTGGACAGATGTACATTATCCCATCCATACGTATCTCTATGGAGATATAACTGCTGAAGATTATGCAGAAATTCTACCAGGCACATGGTTAGAAGACACAAAGTTTCAAAAAGCAGCAGAATAGTAGGGCCATTTATCGTAAGGGTTGACGAATAGTTATAAACATCTTTAATTAATAAGGATAAGCAACATTAATATGGGAGAAGAGAAAAATCATGGTTAAAGGAAACTGTCGTATTCGCTCCAACATCTAGCACCGATCTAGCAGCGTTATCTCAGCATTTCGGGATTACCTTTAGGTAAAATCAAGGTTGAGCATTTCTGCAGATGGTGGAGATTTTAGTCGAACCACAAGAGTCAGTCAGAGGTCGTTCTGTTTTCATCATTCAGTCAACATGCAAACCCAGTATCAGAGCGTTTAATGGAAAGTTCTCATCTGCATCGATGCATGTAGACGTGCAAGCTGGAGAAATTAACGTTATCATGCCTTATTACGGTTATGCTCGTCAGGATCGTAAGCAAAAACCACGTCAACCATACATCCAAAGTTAGTCTGGAAACCTAATACAGGTTGCAGGAGCTCACCGTGTTATAACATTTGACTCTACATGCAGCACAGATTCAGGGTTACTTCGATATTCCTATCGATGATATTACAGCAGTACCAATGCTCGCTAGTTACTTTCAAGGGCCTACAAATCAAAGGATGAATTAGTAGTTGTTTCACCAGACCATGGTGGAGTTACACGTGCTGAAGAGTGGCTGACGTATTAGATGCACCTATCGCAATTATCGATAAGCGTCGTCCAAAGCCAAATATGGTGGAAGCTGCAGAAATATCATTGGTGATGTTAGGATAAAACATGTATTGTCATTGATGATATTCGTGATACAGCAGGTCACTTGTGGCTGGATGCGATCTTTGAAGCGCCATGGTGCTAAGGATATCTACACTCGAATTACACATGGTGTATTCTCACGTGATGCGATTGCGAAGATTGAAAACTCACCAATCTACAAAGATGATAGTACAGATACAATTCCACCTCGTGAAGACCAGAAGACGTACAACAAAGATTCATGTACTATCTATCGCAGAAATGCTTGGGAAATACAATCGAATCAATCGAAAATCATACACCTGTATCCAAGGTATATGAAGAATACTCATTCGACAGTTTTAAATAAGAGATATAAAAGATGGCACACTGCCATCTTTTTCTTGAGCTTATCAATAATAGAACGGATAAACCGTTCTTTGTTCGTACAATGTTCTTAATTAGAGCTTGTTACGTTGGAAGCCTGTGTCCACGATTAGACTCTGTGATGTCGAAGCTTACTGCAGCGCCTTCATCAAGTGTCTTGAATCCTTCACTCCTGAATTGTTGAGTAATGAACGAGAAACGTCCTTACCTATCAGTGCTGGATGAATCCAGCCCTTTTCAGCATTAACCATTTTACCTTGCCTGTTTGCTATTGTGCCTTTGAATCTCCTATTCTATGATACGAAGTAAATCCGTATTCTCTATAATGATATACTGGCAATGTATACACAAGGTTTATTTATGTAGAAACGCTTGTATAAAGAGGATAGAAAAAGGCTTTTAAAACAACACAAAATATACATTCTGTGTATTTGCAAAACCTACTTTCAACGTATAATAATACCGATAACAGCAATGAAAAGAAGAGTACATTTTCTTGATTCGTAGGAGAAACGTGTGTAGGGTGAAAAAGCATGCATGAAGGGAGAAATGAATATGGTCTTGGAGCTGGTCATGGAAGAGTATGACCGAGACGTCCGTTACAACGAAGAGGGGCAGATGATTGAATTCATCCGCAAGACAAAGGTGGTAACGCGATGCAAGACGTCCTTTCATTTGGGATGTCTTTATTTTGAGGAGGTACGCAAAAATGGAAAACAAAACCGTATTACATTACAACCGCAATCGCTATACATCAGGAAAAACCACATATCGGAAATGTATATGAGATTGTACTAGCAGACGCAATCGCTAGATTTTAAGCGTGGAAGGCTATGATGTACGTTTCAAGACAGGAACAGACGAACATGGTCAAAGGTAGAGAGAAGGCAAAGGCTGCAGGTAAGACACCCAAAACAATCTGTAGATGATGTACATGCGGTCATCAAACAACAGATGATGTCATGAATACTTCCTATGACTACTTCATCTGTACAACGAGATGAACCACATGAAAGACAAGTACAAAAAGATCTTTCAAGAAGTTCTATGACCAAGGTGATATCTATAAGGGATATTATGAAGGCTTTATATTGTCATGAAGATGAAGCCTTCTACACAAAGAGTCAGTTAACAGAAGAGAAGCAAGTGCCTGTTTGTGGTGGAGAAGTTGTGCCAATGAAGAAGGAAAGCTTACTTCTTTAAAGGTGAGTAAGAATACCTGTGACCAGTTGATGAAGTATGATGATGAACATCCACACTTTCATTCAGCAGAAAGCCGTAAGAATGAAAATGGTGAAACAGCTACCTGAGCCAGGGTTACAAAGATTCTTTGCATGTATCAGCTGCACATCCTTTCAAGTGAATTCCAGCAGAGCTCGATCCAAAAGCACGTTGTATATGTTTGGTTGATGCAATATCCAACTATATTACAGGTGCTTGGACATGATGCGGATGGTAATCATGCTTGAACTCTGCAATGCTGGCCTGCCGATCTTTTCATTTTGATTAGCAGGACATTATCCGTTTCATACGATTTATTGGCCAATCATGTTAATGGTAAATGGGCGAGCCACTGCAAAGCAGGTATTTGGAGCTCACCATGGCTATTGATTGCGATTCTAAGATGCTCTAAAGTCACATGGTACGTGACTCTATGCGGATGACTTAGTAGAAGCTATTTCGGTGTAGACGCTGTACTGCTCTCATCATGTGCATGGGATGCCATTTGCACAAGATGCATGCGACATATGTACACATGACGATGATTGGACGTATTAATAGTGACCTTGCGAATAACCCTGGGTAACTTAGTCAGACCGCACAATCTCCATGCAGAATAAGTACTTCGGGTGGCAGTGTAGCCAGATCCAAAGTGTTGAGTGAACCAGTTGATGATGGACCTAAGCAAATGGCTGCGGCACGTGAAGAAGGTTATCGAGGAGAGATGGGATGAAGACTCAGAGTGGCTGGCGCAGTCCAGACATTCTTAGAGTTTATTCTCTAGATGTAATAGAGTACGTGATGAGACGACACCTTGGACCAACTTACCAAGGACTCTGAAAAGATTGAACGTCTTGCGACTGTTCTCTATAACTTATTGTAAATCTGTACGTATCTGTGCATGTCAGCTGTGATATGGAGACCATTCTTCCCAGAGACATCTGAGAAGATTTCTAGATGAGACTTAAATACACAACAAAGAGACTCGCAAACAGCTTTCTGAGTTCGTGAAGCTTGAAACTGCATCCATGTTGCAGAGAAGCGAAAGTCTTATTCACTTGCACGTATGATGACAAAGGCACTCAATCTCAAGATTGACAATGATCAACTGAAATCAATGCGAAAGCACGTCAGAAGGAAATTGAAAAGAAGCCAACTGTTACAGTAGAGCTGCGGAAAGATTGACAGCAAGTGTGCAAGGTTCTCTCTTGTGAAAGACATCCTGATGCGGACAAGCTCTTTCGTCCTAAAAGTGGACTTGGGAGATGGCGAAGTGCGTCGATTGTTTCTGACGGCACAAAGCTATACACTGATGACGTTATCGGTAAAGAGTATTGTGACAATGATTGCTAACCTACAGCCAACAGTCATCCGTGGTGTTGAATCACAGTGCATGTTGCTTGGCTAGTAAGGAAGACAAGACAATCGGACTTGTTGAAGTCGTAGACGCTTTAACTCCAGGCACAAAAAGTTCAATAAAGTACTAGACCTGTGTGTGGGAATAACCTGATACGGGTTTCTTTTGTTTCAGAAATATGAGAAATCAAACATATAATAGATATGGATTCCAGAGGAGAAATCTTCCATGGTCGCACTATCCACGAAAGCAAAACAATCGGACATAAAAGACTAGTAGAATTATCTTGTGATGTGGGAAAAAGATAGAGCTGGTACAGGACATCGAGCCAAGACAGAAAGATGACTTGAGAGATAGTACATCCTAGCAGCCTGTGATGATGAACTAATAGCATATGTTTTGGCAAAAGAGGAAGTACAAGATAAACAATTACCAGTGTGATGGAGAAGTAAAAACATGCATTGCTGAAATAGAAGAGAACTTTTCACAGCATCCATCTTATCGCTCACGTGGGATTGGGAAACAATTGATGAAAGCCTTGAAAAGAACTGACAGAAAAAGGGCTGGAAACGATGGTGTTAAGTACTGCTACAAAGAAGCTGCAGCAATCATGCACTTTTGATATTGATAGAAATAGAGATGAATTTCTGGGAGCGCAAGATTATATAAAGCGTCTATAATCCACTTTTGGATTCAAGCAATGCCAAATGCATAATACAAACAAGGAAGAGAGTTTATGGAAAATTTTGACAATCACGTAACAAGATTTGATGAACTGTCAAAACGAGATTGGTGACAAAAATCAAACAAGTATTACAGCCATCAATATGAGATAACGAAGAAAATCCAGATACAGATCTCGTGGTTGGAGGAGATGGTACTTTATATCAAAGCCATTCATGACTACATGGAACTTATACCAGCTGTAAAATTCTTGGGTTTACGTACAGGGACACTAGGTTTTACAGACTATCAAGATTTTCAATGAAGTAGATGGCTCTAATAGAGATGTGCTTGTCTCGTAAATATGGAAATTAATGAGATATCCGTTACTAGTAACAGAAGTGAATGATATTTATCATGCAGTAAAGTGAAATCCGTGTTGAAAGAGCATTGCGCGATACACAGATCTTGGATGCTATCATTTATCCTAAGGAGCGGTAGATATCGAGGAAACATTCCGTGGTACTGGTATGTGTGTATGCACACAACTAGAGTTCTACTGGCATATAATCGTTCATTAGGTGAGCTGTCATTCAAGAAGGTTTAGATTTAATTGAACTTTCAGAGAGTGCTGGTATTCATCATGGTAAATCCCGTTCACTTTTTAGCACAATCTGTACCAGTGAGTAAAGACACGAAGGTAAGACTGAGTTCGCGAAAGTTTTGAGCTATATCCTTGGTGTAGATTCAGATGTCTATCCAATTGCAGTGAGATTAAAGAATTAGAGATTCGTGTATGCGATCAAAAACGTGTACGAATGAGTTAAAAGGAAAGAAAGTATCCTATTTTACGGAAGTTAAGTTCACTCATTTTAACAGGAGGCTAGTATGCAATACATGCATTCTATATTTTCCAAATTTTGAAATTCCACTCATTATGTAATTGCATTTCGCATGCTTTCTGTTTACGTGGTGTATCAAACACCAATCCTCTACATCCTGCATATGGATTGAGTCACCATCATCGCAAATGATGGGTGATCTTCTTAGTAGGGGAATTGTGAGAATTGCTGCACGAACAGTCTATGATGTATGCAATGCATTACTCATTCTATTGAGACTATTAACCCAAAAGACAGCTCGGTAACTGTTGGAGACTGGTATCATTGGTTAGCTATGCATTCCACACCGCTACGATGTTTGCAGCCTTAGCATCCAGTATTACCATCTTAATGCGTATAATGCACCATTCAATATAGGTATCGCGTCTTCATCTGTTAGTTAGTTTAACAGGTTCTGCGAGACTATCCATTATTAACAGGAATGGTCGGCACAATTATCGTAACACAGTCACGTATGTCGCTTTGTCGAGACAGGAGCCATCGTAGAAGATCCGCAAGCTTCACCCATTAAAACATTAGGCTTGGATGCGCGTTATTAGAAAACGGTTGTATGTGCTTACATGAGCAGGTGCATGTGTTGGTGTTATATGGCCATACTTTCATCCTGTTCGTTGTTACGTTTGCGGCAGTAAACTATATCTCTTACTGATCGAGGTAGCCCATTTTAATACGATTCTCTGTATGGAATCTACTCGATCGTTTTCTGCTAACTGTTCCATTTTCGAATGCGCTCATCCGACAAACCATCATTGGTATTCATCATCTGGTGGAGTGTGGACAAGATATCGCAGGTGCTATGCGGTTGGTGACGTGACATGGAGTGATGGACCGGCACAGCTAGGCGCAGGAACACATTTACATCTGGGGCCCGGGAGATTATTTGCACCATATTATGTTATGAATATCTTTGCGATACCTGCAATGATTTGGGGAATGTACAGTATCGGTACATCAAAGGCACTAACGTGCAAAAGTACAAAATTATGTATTGTATGTACACTCATTTCCATGATCTCAGGGTACAACGATACCACTCACAAATTATGATGTTTATGAGTTAGTCCATTACTATTCTTTTTCCATCTTGGATATAATGGATTCTTATACGGATTATTTTCAACATTACATGTAAATCTTGGCTATCTCACAAGAGATACCAATACCGTTACTGCAATTCCAGGAACACTGCCAGAACTATTATTAGCTACTTAAAATATACAAGTTTATATCGTAACTTGATTATTGTAGTCATTGTTTGGTGTGATTTCTGCGATTGTCTACTTCTCAGCTACAAGATTATGCTTCCGACATCTATCTACAGGTTTAATTATTCGTGATGAAGGCGAAAGATGAGTAAAGCAAATCATCAAAGTATATTGGTGCATGAGAGAACATCAAACATGTAGATGCCAACGCTACATCACTTATGATTACGGTATATGATAAAGAAATTGTACATGAGAGAACTTATGGATCTTGGATCAATTAGTATCACACGCGATGAAAAATGTATATACTTTACTCTATGAGTAAAATCAGTCATTTTCTTGCATCAAAGGAATTATCAATTCCTTGCGCACAGTGGTGTAGGAAAATAATAAATCAATGACTCTACAGTGAATTCTAACTGTAGAGTTTTTATATTAGATACTAGGTTCATGTTTGACTACTAGTCGAAACATTTCATGATTTCAGCTAGTATTTCGATTATAGTCGAAATAGTAAAAATATATCTAAGATGATACTGTCAGCATAGTCTTTCGGCCATGATGAATGGGCATAAATTAACTATAATACATATGTTTTGAGAGGCGAATATGGCAGAAAATTATACACCGATGATGCAGCAGTATCTTGCAGTCAAAAAGAATATGAAGACGTAATCTTGTTCTATGCATAGACGATTTTATGAGATGTTTTTGATGATGCGAAGATTGCTTCAAAAAGGAATTAGACCTTGTGCTAACAGGAAAGAATGCGGGTGTTGAGGAACGGTACCGATGTGTGGTATTCCACATCATGCGGCAGCTGCGTATATCCCAAGACTTGTGTCACGTGGTTTTAAGGTTGCGATTTGTGAACAGACACGCATCCAAAAGTAGCGGTTGGTCTAGTTACACGTGATGTTATTCGTAGTGATTACACCAGGTACCGTCATGCAAGAAATCTCGATGAAAAAGGCCTCTGTATATTTAGCTTAGCACGATTACGGATATGGGTATTCGCTAGCGATTGTAGAAAATGAGTACTGGTGAAAACTATGTACAGAATATCGAGCATAAAAGATGTGTTGTTAATGCAGACAATACCGCGTTCGAATGTACGTGAGTTGTAGTAGTTAGTGATTTTAAAGAAAAGACACTCAAGAGTTTTAGAGAACTGCAAATTGTCATTTCTTACGTGATGAAAACACGTATCAAAAGAGGAGAATATTTACCATTAACAGAAGGTATCCTCGAAAGATTTAAGGACACGCAAGCATATGGACGTATGTTAAACTACATGGAAAATACCCAGAAGCTAACATGTTAGGTCACTACAGGTAACGCGCATCGAATGTGAAGATGAAGTATTATATATGGACTTTGACACGTCAGAATCTAGAACCCGTGCAATCCCACACGAAAATGGTAAAGGCAATTACACTATGGTCATTTTTGATACATACAAGTCTGCGATGAAGGCTCAAGACAACTACGTAAGTGGATGAAAAGCCACTTGTTTCAAGAGAAAAGATTAGCGCGCTTTAATAAGACAGAATGTTCATTCCAAAACTTCATAAAGAAACAACAGTTACATGATAGTTTTATATTACGAATCTTCAAAGACTGATTGTAGATGTGCAAATGAATAGCAAATGCGGTGGATTGTCAACGTTTGACAAAGACTTTAGCAGAAGTGCCAGCTATCATGCATGCATTAGAGACTGTCTTTGATGAAAAGCGTAAAAGTCGATCCAGCGCAAGAGCTTTACCAGAAGTTGAAAGATGCGTTTAGATAATCCACCTGTGCAGATTAGTGATGGTGGAATGTTTAGAGATGGCTATAATGCCGAACTTGATGAAGCAACGTAAATCCAACATACGGGTAGAACTTACTGCGGAATTAGCAAAGGAAAGAGAAAGAACCGGTATTAAGACACTCAAAATCGGCTATAACAAAGTCTTACAGGTTGAATTTCTAAAGCAGCTGCACAGCCGAACAGGATGATTAGTTATATCCATAATCAAACATTAAAATAATGAGCGCTTTTATCTCCAGAATTAAAAAGAAAGAAGACAATTCACATGCGGAAGAAATGCATTGCATTAAAACAAATTATTCAAATGATATTAGATGTCCGTGCATACTTACCAAGACTTCAGAAATTAAGTAAGTTTTAGCAGAGGTTGATGCAACAGGTTGCCATGGCAGAAGTATCACCAAGTATGGTTATATAACGTCCACAGTTTGATGAAGACCCGCTTTTCATTGAAAATGGTAAGCATCAATCTTGGATGACATGATGAAAGAATCCAAAGTATGTCGCAAACTCACAGATATGCATAAAGACCAGGATATCTTACCGATTACGGTCCAAACATGGATAGTAATCTACCTACATGCGTCAAACCACATTAATCGTTACCATGGCACAGATGGATGTTTCGTTCCAGCAAAGAGTATCATGCCTATCTTCGATAAGATTTTTACACGTATTGCTTCTGATGATATTCTCAGTGGGCATCTACATTCATGGTAGAGATGTCAGCTAACCTTGCAGGAGGCGACTTCCTCATCCTTGATTTTATTCGATAAGATTGGATAGGTACATCTACTTATGATGGTATGGCATTGGCACAGGCCATGATTGAATATATCGCAATCCGTATTCACGCTAAAACAATGTTATATTAATAACTATCATGAATTAACTGTGATTTTGGATAATCTTCCTAACGTGAAGAATATGCA
>BNJS01001045.1_pt1 | contig 158316 bp, 235 predicted proteins | sample 8540461 | NCBI WGS metagenome assembly BNJS01 (sample SAMD00202454, study PRJDB9452) | human saliva metagenome | isolation source: human saliva | place: Japan | reverse complement strand
AACCAGAACCGCCGGTGATGAGAATTCGCGTCATTAATAGGCCCCTGTTTTCTTACACACCACTTTAGCTGTTTTAAGTAAGATCACAATATCATTCCATAGAGACCAGTTTTTAGCATACCAGGTATCGAAATAAACTCGCGTATCATAGCTCACATTATTTCGCCCACTGACTTGCCATAAGCCAGTCATTCCAGGTTTTGCCATAAGGTAATAATCAACGTCCTCTTGATAATAAGACAATTCCTTTTTCACTATTGGACGAGGTCCGACTAAACTCATTTCACCTTTAAGTACATTCCAAAGTTGAGGTAGCTCATCTAGGCTTCTCGCTCTTAACCATCTGCCTATTGGTGTAATGCGTGGATCATCTTTAAGTTTGAAGTCTTTTTCCCATTCTAATCTAGCACTTTCATCCGTTGCCAAAATCTTTGCTAACACTTCATCTGAATTATTCACCATTGTTCGAAACTTCAAACATTTGAATTTCTTTTTGTGCTGACCAATTCTTGAATGCTCGTATATGAAATTACCGCCATCTCTTGTGATTATAAAATATAAAGGAATACAAAATGGTAACAATAAAAGTAAGAGAAAAGATGAACCTAAGATATCAAAGGTTCTTTTAACAATCTTAGATGAACGTTTTGCTAAATTATTATTTACTCTAAAAAGCACCATTTCTTGGCTAAATAAAAAAGACATATCCGTGCCATAAAGTGGAATACCTCGAAAATCAGGAATCACAGAAATAGAACGGCATCCCTTGCGAATTAAATAACGCAACCAAAAATCTTGTTTGGCTTTATTTTCTTCATCAATCGCAAGAATAAACTGAGTAAATTCTGGCGACACTAATTTCATTAGCAACTCAGGGTTATGGCGCATGACGGGAATACCTTCAAGAAATTCTGAATGATAATCTTCCGTTGTCACAAATAATTTTATGTCAAATCCTAAATATGATTCATTATTTAAAGCGTTAAATACCTCTTTAGCATTTTTTCCATTGCCAATAATGATAGTTTCTTTTAGATACATTCCGCTTTTTATCAAAAGCTTTTTTACAAGAATCCGGAAAAAAGGAAGTCCAACAAAGATACAAATCCAAGTTACAGACCAGAAATAACGGGAAACATATAGACGAGAAAAGGCAACTATCGCCAATTCAATAATGAAAAGGATCAGTAAGGTACGGATAATTTCTTTTAATTCAAACCAAAACGGTTTGCGGTAAGTATAGTGCCGTAATCGTATCCAAAACCACAACACACCAACGAAAGATACACAGGCGTGAATCAATACATAGGTATTAAATTCTTCCAAAGGAAAATAAAAACGGCCGCCACGGGCGATATCTAACACTTCATAAGCAATAAATAATGAACTAAAAAGTGTTAAAAAATCAGTAGCTAACAAAATAAATTTACACCACGTAATTTTATGCATAGTGAAATCCTTATCTTAGAAATTTCCGTTTTAATAAATTAATCGCTTTTTTTAACAAATTCTCGCCTTCCAAATTAACTACCGGAATTTCACAAAACTTTAACTGATGATGAACCAACCAAACATTGAATAGGCGCTCGGCAATAAAACCAAACACTCTTTTTTGATAGTTATCATACTGGGTTATATCTATTCGCTTTTCTAATTCAAACAAAATAGGGAAAAGCCATTGACAGTATTCTGATGCGTTCTCTGATGACATGACAAACATATTATAAATATGAATCTTTCGGCCTTGCATAATTGCATCAAAGCTCGTTATATACTCAGGATGCAATTCAGAAATAATTTCCCTTGTACAATTCAGATCCTTAACATAATGGGCATGTTGGTAGTGAGAATAAATTGATTCAATAAAATAATTTCGTTTTTTCGGTAAAATTGCTTCATATTTTTCTAAAAGAGATAGCAACTCGCTTTCTGATGCAATATGCTGTTTCTTCAAACATAACTTTTTACCTGCAAAATAACGCCGATAGTGTACTAACCCAACATATTGGTTATTTTTAAAGATACCATTTTGCCAAGCCCAATAAAGTCCTGTTAACTCACAAAAACTACTATTTTTTTCAGCTATATTCACACCAACACTATCTTGGTAAAACCTTTCATTTTTTAGATCGCTTGTAGTCTTCCCTCCCACAAAAAGCGGGCAGTAGCATGCAGAATCTGGAAACTCATAGTCTTTATGCGCAATCACTAATACAGTAAGCTTTTGCATGTTATTTTAAGTAATCCTTATGATGAGAGAAGTCGCCCATTATGCCATGAAAAACTCCTCTGGCAGCAATGCTTAATTTAGAAAAACTCGGTTTGGTAAATAAATAAAACCACAGCGTTTTAAGTATAAATGCAGAAACATGCAAATAGCTACTATATTTTTTATGATTGGATATGGCATTTCTACACATGCAATAAAGCTTCAACTTCGATGGTGTATCATTAAAATGTAGTTTGTTAAAAAACATCGGCGTACCTAATGATTCATCTTTAGGGTGATAAAAATAAGCATCCACGATAGAAGCAATGTCTACACCATATTTTTTCATTCTTGCAGTGTATTCCATATCATCACCCCAAATAAAATACTCTTTTAAAGGGAAACCGACCTTTTCAACCACTTTCGATGAAAGCAGAATACCGTTAAATGGAATAACAATACCGTCTATTTTTTCTTTGATTTCTAACGTATTCAGATCAGCTAAAGTATCTAATCTTTTCAAAGTTGAAGGTAATCGCATAGGAAAACAAAAGTTATTTGATTGTTTAATATCAAGAACTAATGGACCTAAATAATTATTTTCTGTCGCAAATGGGAGTAACTTATCTAGACAATCTGCAGCTGGAACACCATCATCATCCATTAGCCAAATATAATCAAAGCCATGCTCAAAAGCATACTTGATTCCTTCATGAAATCCACCAGATCCTCCCATATTTTCAGGCAAAGTAATCAAAGTAAAAAAATCACTATTTGTCCAATTATGCTGTACTAAAAAATCTGCAGTACCGTCTGTACTAGCATTATCAATCACGACAATATGAGACAATTGGCGTGTTTGGGCTTTCAGAGCACCTAAACAATTTAGTAATAATTTTTTGCGGTTAAACGTCACAACCACCGCACAAATGGATTTTTCAGCGTGCATAATCAACTCATTTTATTTAAACAAAAGCCATACACGAAATCGTATATGGCTTTATTTCTAGACTCGCTATACTTTAGTCCATATTTACATAAAAAGGTTTAAGTGCGGTCTGTTTTTCTAATGATTCTTTTACAACATCAGCTGTTTCTAAGGCTTCTTTAATCGTCACATCCATATCTAAATAACGATAAGTACCTAAACGCCCTACGAAAGTCACTTGCGTTTCTTTGTTTGCCTTTTCAACATATTGTTGCAAGAGTGCTTTATCTTTCACTAAACGAATCGGGTAATACGGAATATCATTTTCACCACATAGACGGCTAAATTCACGATAACAAATTGTTTTCTCATGTTGTTCCCATGGTGCAAAGTGTTTATGTTCTGAAATACGAGTATAGGGTACTTCTTCATCACCATAGTTAATTACCGCATTACCTTGGAAATCACCTTCATCACGGAAAGCCTCGAAATCTAAGGTACGATAACCTAAGCGACCCAATTCAAATCCAAAATACGCATCTAACGGACCTGACCAGAAAATGTGTTCAAATTCTGCTTTCATTGATTCAGCAAATGGCGTATTTAAACGCACTTCAATATTTTCATGATCTAAAATCGCTTCGACAATTTGCGTATAACCGTCTTTCGGCATACCTTGGAATTTATGCGCAAAGTAGTTATCGTCATAGTTAAAACGCACAGGTAAGCGTTTTAAAATGCTTGCCGGTAACTCTTTTGGCTCAACACCCCATTGTTTTTTAGTGTAACCATAGAAGAAAGCTTTATACAAATCCTTACCTACAAAACGCATTGCTTGCTCTTCAAAGGTTTGCGGATCAGTAATAGACAAATCTGCTTTCGCCTCAATTAAAGCTTTTGCTTCTTTCGGTGAACACGTTTTACCAAAGAATTGGTTAATCGTATGCAAGTTAATTGGGAGAGAATACACCGCACCTTGGCTAATCGTTTTTACACGATTAACAAACGGCATAAACTCACCGAAATTGTTCACATAAGTCCATACTCTTTCATTATCTGTATGGAAAATATGTGGACCATAAATATGAACCATAACATTTGTTTCAGCATCACGTTCAGAGTGACAGTTACCTGCCACATGGCCACGAGAATCGACAACAACAGTTTTATAGCCTTTTTCTGCTAACTCGCGAGCGATAACAGCATTTGAGAAACCTGCGCCAACTAATAAAAATTTTTTCATAAATACATTTCCTATATTATTCTTTAAAATATTTAGCTCTTAAGCTCATAAATATCTTCGCGATAATGAACGACAATCATCTTATTAAAATAATCTCCATTAGCCCATCAAACCATACCCCAAATAGCACTAGAGCAAATAAGTTATAATCATAATTTCGGCAATTAAAGATAAATGAAAATCAAGATATCCAACCAAGTAATTTTTTAAATAGTCCTTTCTTGGTAGACAAGTACAATTCTCAAATTTCTCATTATCTCACATCAACAACCATCTTCTAATAAAAACTATATTTGTTTGATAACAATTTGGCGTGATAACTAAGCTTAACTCCACTCAATTTATATTTTTTTTCCATAGCATAATTACTAGCTTATCAACTTTAGAGAAACAAACATCTTTATTACAATCATATAACTCATTAACAAAGGATGAGTTAAGGATTTCATTAAGAATATTGTCTCTTTGTTTAATATTTTTTTCATGCCATAGATAATAAAATAGACAACCTCTTATTTTTAATATAAAGCCAATGAGATAAAAAAAGCCTGTTCAAACTCATTAAGTGGGTAGGTAGAAAACATTTTTCAATTGAGTTGATATAACTGACTTTTCATACTCCCAATATTTTTTTCATCATATTTATTAGTTGCCGAAGATGAATGAGGAACATAATGATACAATCTTTGTCTAATTGTTCTTATCCATCTACAATGCTTTAAGTAATCAGAAATAAATAAAGCATCTTCCCTAGTTTTAGGGTTGTATCAAATTTAATATTATTATCAATTAAAAATTTCTCTTTTAAAGAGTTTATTTACAGAAAAAAATTAGTATATTGAACATAATTATACATACTAGGCTTAGATAAAAAAAGATCTAATATCCATGTAACCATCTGATACTGGGAACCACTGTTCATCAATGCTACAAACAACAAGATCAGCGTTTCTTATATTTTTTATCAAAGAATAAAGAAAATTATTTTCAACAAAATCATCCGCATCGTGAAAAACAATATATTTCCCACTAGCAATCTCTATTCCTTTATTTCTAGCTGCTGACACTCCAAGATTTTCCTGTGTGAAAAAAACTTTTATTCTTTTTATCTTGAGAGTATTCTTTTTCTAAATGAGAATAATCTTTTTTACTTCCATCATTAATAAGCAGCACTTCAAAATTTATAAAGCTTTGCTCTAGAATAGAATCTATAGCCTTTCTCAGCATAAGATGAGGTGTATTGTAAAATGGTATGATAATAGATACATTGATAGACATATAACTACACTCCCTCGAAAATATTAATTTTTTTCTTTTTTTATCTCTAAAAAGTTTGGATCTTACCCACTATGCTATACCCTAGGAAACCAACTTTTCTTAAAAACTTAACAGCCCCATTTCCAATACTATTATAATAATCTGGATAATTCTCTTTTAATTCTCTGTCAAAGGCAATTAATGCATCTTTATGCTCTTTAGTACCACTTAAGGCAAAAAAGAATATATATTGCCACTCACACACCCAATATAATCTTTCTTTAAAAATCTTTTTAGTTCTCTCTGAGGTGATATTTTTCTTTTCATAATCTAACATTACCGATAGCATCTTAAGATGATCTCGCCAATTTTTTCGAACCCCCTCTATACTCATACTTTGACCATTTCTAGCCAATCTATAGTAATAAATAGGTAATTCATAATAAGAGAACGTCTTGCAGAATCCCATAACCTTCAATACAAATTCAACATCAGTATAGAAACATTTCTCTGTGATAGTGACATGATTCTTTTTTAAAATATCCAATTTTACGGTTACAGTATGCATAGCTGGACAAAATAAAGGTATTTCAGATATTAAAATATCTTTTCTCCAAGGGATATCCCACCCAGAGGATAGTGTTCTTAAAATAGCTCCATTCTTATCGGAAAAAGTTGTGAAAGGAGAATGAATCAGATCTGCATTTGTATTTTTGAGATAGAGAATAAAATCATCTAAATTTTCATGAGAGAAATAATCATCACCATCTAATTGTTTAAAATACTTACCCGTGCCAATCTCAATTCCTTTATTTAATGTTGATCCCCAGCCACCATTTTCCTTTGTAACTAATTTAAAAGTATTAGGGTATCTTTCTTCATATTTTTGGCTATCTCAGCAGTATCATCTTTAGAACCATCATCAACTATTAAGATTTCAAGTTCATCCTTATACACAGAATTAGTAAATGGTTCTAATGCTTCATCTAAATATTTAGAAACATTATATGCAGCAATAGATACAGTTAAAATTTTTTTTGGTTCATTACGTCCTCACTTTAAATAGTTTTTCAATATATCTATATGAAAAATTTAAAAAAATAGCCATTATTATAATACTCAATATATTAATTGCCTTAAACTTAGCTAACTAATATTAACTATTCTGAATATAACGGAATAACATCTTCTGCCTTTCCCATCGCCTTTACGACACCTTTATCAATCCAAATAACATTCTGACAAAGTTCTTTGACTTGGTCGATAGAGTGAGAAACAAATAAAAGTGTTGTTCCATCTGAAAGCATTTTCTCCATACGAAGCTTACATTTTTCTTGGAATGCTGCATCGCCCACAGCCAATACCTCATCTACAATCAAGATTTCTGGTTTCACAATCGTTGCAACAGCAAATCCAAGTCTCGCAGCCATACCCGATGAAAAGTTTTTAAGTGGTACATCTACAAAATCTTGAAGTTCCGCAAACTCAATAATTTCATCAAAATGCTGCGCCATGAAGGCTTTCTTGTGCCCAAGTAAAGCACCATTGAGATAGATATTCTCTCTTGCAGTCAGCTCACCATCAAAACCGGCCCCTAACTCAATTAATGGCGCAATATTACCGCGCACCTCTACACTACCTTTATAGGGTTTTAAAATACCACAAATTAACTTTAAAAGAGTCGACTTACCAGAACCATTGGTACCAATTAAACCCCAAGATTCACCTTTCTTCACTTCAAGATTAACGTCTTTTAATGCTAAAAACTCTTGGAACATAAGTTCCCCCTTTAGCATCTTAATCACATACTCTTTTAAGCCATTATATTGTTCGGTTGCTTTATTAAAACGCACTGTAGCATTAGTGACTTTAATTACTGTTTCTTTATTCATTAGATATATAAAATAAATTCGTCTTGTTTTTTATTAAAATACCAAGCCCCAAGGACAAGAACCAAAATAGCTGTACCAAAACCGATTAGAATCGAATCAGTCTGTGGAAATTTTGCATGTAAGACAATATCTCTGAATTGCTCAATATATCCATACATTGGATTAGCATTTTTGTATAACTCTTGGTATTCCTCAGGAATAATTGATACCGGATAGAACAATGGAGTAAGGTACATCCACATTGAAATAAATACCCCCCACAAATATTGAACATCTCGGAAAAATACTGTTATCGCTGAAAGCCATAAACCAAGTCCAAGGCTAAAGATAAAAACCTCAAAAATAATTATTGGGAAAAATAAAAGATTCCAAGAAAACTCAGCATTAGTAAAAACCATAACTAGCAATAAAGCACCAAGTGAGAAAAGCAAATTTACTAATGAGCTTCCAACTTTAGAAACGGTGAAAATATACTTTGGCACATACGTTTTTTTGATCAAGGAAGCATTTCCTGTAATTGAAGAAACGGACATATTTGTTGCCTCAGTCATAAAACTAAAAAGAAACTGCCCCGAGATCAGATAAAGTGGAAAATTAGGAATGTCAAAACGAAATAGATTAGAAAAAATAACGACAAGAACCATCATTAACATTAATGGGTTCAAAATACTCCATAGATACCCCAAATAACTGCGGCGGTACTTGAGTTTTACATCTCTTATGATAAGTTGTTTTAAAAGTTCATCGAATGCATAAAATCGGCGAAATTTGCCTACAAATTTATTTAGCATAATCTAGTCCTATCTATAATCGGATTTCGATTATACACGAATTCAACGTGATATCACATACAAAAAGTGCGTCCAAAAATGACCGCACTTTCTCATTTAGCAACTAGAAATCTATCGTTTCTTATGCATAATACATCTCAAACTCAACCGGATGTGGTGTCATATTTAAACGTTCCACGTCTTTACGTTTAACGCTAATAAATGCTTCGATAAAGTCTTTAGCAAATACGCCACCTTGAGTTAAGAACTCATAGTCTTTTTCTAATGAATTCAAGGCTTCTTCTAGCGAGCTTGCAACTGCTGGAATATCTTTTAATTCTTCTGGTGGAAGATCATAAAGATTTTTATCCATTGCATCGCCTGGATGGATTTTGTTTACTACGCCATCAAGGCCTGCCATCAATAACGCAGCGAATGCAAGATATGGGTTTGCCAATGGATCTGGGAAACGTGCTTCAATACGAATTGCCTTCGGATTGGTTACTGCAGGGATACGGATTGAAGCAGAACGGTTGCTTGCAGAGTAAGCCAACAATACTGGCGCTTCAAAACCTGGTACTAAACGTTTATATGAATTCGTACTTGGGTTAGTGAATGCATTTAATGCTTTAGCATGCTTAATAATACCGCCAATGTAATAAAGTGCGGTTTCAGAAAGACCTGCATATTTATCACCTTGGAAAATATTTTTACCGTCTTTGTTTAATGACATATTACAGTGCATACCCGAACCATTATCACCTGTGATTGGTTTTGGCATAAAGCAAGCGGTTTTACCATGTTCTAATGCAACGTTTTGCACCACATATTTATAGATTTGAGTTTCATCCGCTTTCAAGGTTAAGCTATTGAATTTCGTTGCAATTTCATTTTGACCTGCAGTCGCCACTTCATGGTGGTGAGCTTCTACTACTAAGCCCATTTCTTCTAAAATCAAACACATTTCAGAGCGAATATCATGTGCTGTATCAATTGGAGCAACCGCACAGTAACCGCCTTTTTTCAATGGACGATAAGCGTTGTTACCATCTTCGTATTTTTTGTTGGTGTTCCAAGCCGCTTCAATGTCATCAACGGCAAAAGAAGCGCGATTCATTGATACATCAAAACGTACATCATCAAATAAGAAGAACTCTGGTTCAGGACCAAAGAATGCTTGATCCGCAATACCGATTGAACGCATATAGTTTTCGGCACGAATAGCAATTGAACGCGGGTCACGATCATAGCTTTGCATAGTCGTTGGTTCATAAATACTACAACGAATAGAGAGGGTTGGGATCTGCGCAAATGGATCGACTACCGCAGTTTCAGCGATTGGCATTAAAAGCATATCGGCTTTGTTAATGGTTTTCCAACCTTCAACAGAAGAGCCATCGAACATTTTGCCATCTTCAAACATATCTTCATCGATAAGGCTAACCGGGATAGAAACGCCGTGTTCTTTACCTTTAATGTCGGTGAAACGAAGTAGCGCGAACTTAATATCGTTCTCTTCGATCAGTTTGAATACGTTGGCAATTGCATTTGCATTTGGCATAAGGAGTCCTCTATTTTGCTATGTATATAATCTTTATAAAAATTAAAAGAGCATTATAACGCAACCGCTTGCTCTTTTCATGGGATTTATTTTAAACACCAGCATAGCAGAGTAACGAAATATCGTGTATAATTTTTGCCCTTTCGAGATTCTCGTAGGGTGAGTTTGACTCACCAATTTAAACTACTTGGACTATTCGGTGGCATAAAAATTCCACCCTACAAAACTTAAACTTTAAGAACGTAATAAATGAAAAACGACATTGATATTAATAAATTGCGCAATATCGCAATTATCGCTCACGTTGACCATGGTAAAACCACCCTCGTTGACAAACTCCTTCAACAATCCGGTACATTTGAATCAACTCGTGGTGATGTTGATGAACGCGTAATGGACTCAAACGATCTTGAAAAAGAACGTGGCATTACCATTCTTGCAAAAAATACTGCAATTAACTGGAATGGCTATCGCATTAACATCGTAGATACTCCAGGACATGCCGACTTCGGTGGTGAAGTAGAACGTGTGCTTTCTATGGTGGACTCTGTACTTTTAGTGGTAGATGCTTTTGATGGCCCAATGCCACAAACACGCTTCGTGACCCAAAAAGCCTTTGCTCATGGTTTAAAACCAATCGTAGTTATCAACAAAGTTGACCGTCCAGGCGCACGTCCTGATTGGGTTGTGGATCAAGTATTCGATTTATTCGTCAACCTTGGCGCAACCGATGAGCAATTAGACTTCCCAATTATCTATGCTTCAGCATTAAATGGTGTCGCAGGGCTTGAACACGAAGAATTAGCGGAAGATATGACGCCGTTATTTGAAGCGATCGTTCAACACGTTGAACCGCCAAAAGTAGAACTTGATGCACCATTCCAAATGCAAATCTCACAATTAGACTATAACAGCTATGTGGGAGTTATCGGTATCGGTCGTATCAAACGTGGTGCAATCAAACCAAATCAACCTGTAACGATTATTGATGGTGAAGGCAAAACTCGCCAAGGTCGTGTAGGTCAAGTATTAGGTCACCTTGGTTTACAACGTTATGAAGAAGATATCGCTTATGCAGGTGACATCATTGCGATTACTGGTTTAGGTGAATTAAATATTTCTGACACCCTTTGTGATATCAATGCGGTTGAAGCCTTACCTTCATTAACCGTTGATGAACCAACCGTAACCATGTTCTTCTGTGTGAACACCTCTCCGTTTGCGGGTCAAGAAGGTAAATATGTGACTTCTCGTCAAATTCTTGAACGTTTAAACAAAGAGTTAGTTCACAACGTGGCACTACGCGTAGAAGAAACACCAAATCCAGATGAATTCCGTGTTTCTGGTCGTGGCGAATTACACCTTTCTGTATTAATTGAAAATATGCGTCGTGAAGGTTATGAGCTTGCGGTTTCCCGTCCTAAAGTAATCTACCGTGAAATCAACGGCAAAAAACAAGAGCCTTACGAGCAAGTTACCATCGACGTAGAAGAACAACACCAAGGCTCTGTCATGGAAGCATTAGGTATCCGTAAAGGCGAAGTTCGTGACATGATGCCAGATGGCAAAGGTCGTGTACGTTTAGAATACATCATCCCAAGCCGTGGCTTGATCGGTTTCCGTGGTGAATTCATGACGATGACGTCAGGTACTGGTTTACTTTACTCTAGTTTCGATCACTACGATGACATCAAACCAGGTGAAATCGGGCAACGTAAAAACGGTGTATTAATTTCTAACGCAACGGGTAAAGCATTAGCTTATGCGCTATTTGGTTTACAAGAGCGTGGTAAATTAATGATCGAAGCTAACGTAGAAGTTTACGAAGGCCAAATCATCGGTATTCACAGCCGTACAAATGACTTAACCGTAAACTGTTTACAAGGTAAAAAACTCACCAATATGCGTGCATCAGGTAAAGATGATGCCATCGTATTAACTACGCCGGTGAAATTCTCCCTTGAGCAAGCTATCGAATTTATCGATGACGACGAATTAGTAGAAGTAACACCTGAATCGATCCGTATCCGTAAAAAACTCTTAACGGAAAACGATCGTAAACGTGCAAACCGTACGACAACCAGTACGAGTACTCACTAATTAAAAACGTGCGGAAATTTGGCCGCACTTTTAAACAAACAAAAGGCGAACATGATGTTCGCCTTTTTATTTCATGATTAAAACTAACCTAATCTTACTTTCTCACCACCGAATTCATCGAGTAAGTTTTCTGTCAGTTTAGATAAAATACCCGTCATTAATACAAAATCAGCATCAAAGCGTTGCGCATAATCTTCTTTTAAAATATCCACATTTTTCTCACGCACGGCATCAGCAAATTTTAAGCGTTTGAGCGTACAATCTTCATTAAATACAAAAGTCAGCGTATCTTCCCACTCCAATGCGAGCTTGCTCACTACTTTTTTGCCATCTTGTAAAAGCGCGAGAATCTCTTCATTTTCTAAAGGCTGTTTCTTACAACGGATCATGCTATCTTCTTGGCTTCCTCGCAATTCTGCTTCTTCTAATGCCATCAACCAATGAGGAATTTTTTCCTGCACAATCCAATCCGTTAAAATGGTCGAAGGCTCATTCGCAAAAGCTAACGGCACAACGGGTAACGAACCAAGTGATTTACGCAATAGCGCCAAGGCCTCTTCTGCTCGTTTACTGGATGCCGCATCGACATGAACAAGGTTATTCTCCGTATCAATCCACACAGAAGTTTGCTGATTTTTAGTGAATGCACGAGGCAATAAATTCATCACCACATCATCTTTTAACGTTTGTTTTTCCGTTTTCTTCAATTTGCGGTTTTCTTTTTGCTCAAGGCTTTCAATGCGTTCATCTAATTCACGTTTTACCACATTAGCCGGCAACATTTTTTCTTCTTTTTTCGCAACTAACAAAATGTGTTTACCCACTGAAAAATGCAATAGTTCACTGCCTTTCAACGGATTCGTCCAACCAAATTTACTTTGATCTTGTGAGCCACAAGGATGAAATTCACAATCTGACAACTGGCGTTGCAATTCATTAAGATCCCAATCTAGGGGCTTAGTCAGCCTATATGACATTAAATTTTTAAACCACATCGTAACACTTCCTTCATAATAGGGTAAAATACGCGACATTGTAGCCCATAAACTCACGGGAAAAAATGATGCAACAGAAATTAATTGCCTTCATCGGTGGTGGCAATATGGCACAAGCGATTGTGTTAGGCCTATTAAAACAAGGTTATCCAGCCGATAAAATTATCGTTAATGATCCTAATGAAGAAAAACGTGCTTTTTTTGCTCAATACGGCGTCGCGGTTTCTACGGATAACGAGCAATCCATCACACAATCTCAAGTTGCGTTATTTGCCGTTAAACCGCAAGTCCTCGCTGATGTTTGCAAGCCATTAAGTGCGGTTGATTTTTCTAATAAATTAATCATTTCTATTGCTGCAGGTATTTCGACTGCTCGATTAGCCGAACTCATTCCAACAGCAAAATCTATTGTTCGCGTCATGCCAAACACGCCTGCATTAGTGGGTAAAGGTATGGCTGGCTTATTTGCTGACAAAAACACACCTGAAATTGACCGCACTTTTGCGGAAGATTTACTTTCTGCAGTAGGGAAAACTACTTGGGTGACGGATGAAGATCAAATGCATGCGGTAACGGCAGCATCTGGCAGTAGCCCTGCTTACTTCTTCCAATTTTTAGAGGCTATGCAACAAGGCTTAATAGAAATGGGCTTGGATGAAAAGCAATCTCGTGAACTCGTACAACAAGCTATGTTAGGCTCGGCGAAGCTGGTGATTGAAAATCCACAGACAGCCCTTTCGACTTTACGAGAAAATGTCACCTCAAAAGGCGGTACTACGGCAGCTGCGTTAAATGTATTTAATCAACATCAATTTAACGACATCATTAAACAAGCGATGCAAGCCTGCGTGGCACGCTCACAAGAAATGGAAAAATTATTCTAATGCAAGTTCGTCCTTTTACCTGGCTCACCCTGAGCTTTTTTGGTTACTATTGTGCCTACGGTGTGTTTCTTCCCCTTTTCCCTGCGTGGTTGAAAACGCAATCTTATAGTGAAGAAAGCATCGGTTTATTGTTGGCCTGTGGTTATATTTTCCGTTTCAGCGGCAGTATTTTATTTTCTGGCTTAATAAAACGCGTTTCCCTTTTAGTGAATGGCTTACGTTACTTAGCTGTTGCCAGCGCTGTCACCATGGCGTTAATCGGGCTCATGTCGCATAATTTCTGGTTATTATTTATTGGACTTGCCTTGTATTCCATGGTGAATGCGGCGGGCATGCCGATTGGTGATAGCCTCGCTAGCACGTGGCAACAACAAATTCATTTAGATTACGGCAAAGTACGCTTGATTGGCTCCTTTGCATTTGTTGTCGGCGTGATGGTGTTTGGGTATTTAGCCGGGATAGTTGGTGAACAATACATCACATGGATGATTACGGGCATACTTATTTTCTATAGCATTGTGCAATTACTTCATCCTAATCCAATGCCACAAGATGAGCCACAAAGTGCGGTTGAAAATTCCGTTGGATTTTTAGGCTTACTCAAAAATAAAACCACCCTTCGTTTATTTATTGCTATTGCACTGATTCAAGGATCGCATGCCGCTTATTACTCATATAGCACTATCTTCTGGACAAGTCATGGTCACTCTGTTTCCGATGCAGGCTTATTTTGGGGAATCAGCGTATTAGTAGAAATTGTCGTCTTTTTCTTCTCCACCCGATTATTCAAAAATTGGAGTATTACTGCCCTTTTCTATCTCACAGGCATAGCCGCCATCATACGTTGGCTTGCTTTCGGTTATGCTGACACCTTTGTTGAAATCGTTCTATTGCAATGTTTTCACAGCCTCACTTATGTGGCTGGGCATTACGCGACTGTGCGTTATATCACGACTCAACCACAAAACCATATTGCGAAATTACAAGGTTTATACAATGCCTTAGCAGGATGTGCAGCCATTGCGATTTTCACCGCACTTTCTGGCGTACTTTATCCAATTTCACCGGTTTATGCCTTTAGCTTAATGGCTGCCTTTGCATTCATGGGTTTATTTATCACTCCGCGTGGCGTGAAAGCCTTTTTGGTACATAGAGTGTAAACATGAATAATCTCACGCTAGTCGATTTGTTCTTGAATGAATATTGGATTGAAAAAGGATTGTCTGAAAACACCGTGCAGTCTTATCGTCTCGATTTGACCGCACTGTGTGATTGGTTGGATAAACAAAATTTATCTCTCGAAACCCTCGACCCCTTAGATCTGCAACAATTTCTAGGCAGTCGTTTAGAGCAAGGTTACAAAGCCACCAGCACTGCGCGAATGCTGAGCGCGATGCGGAAATTATTCCAATATTTATATCGTGAAAAGTATCGTACGGATGACCCGAGTGCTGTACTGAGCTCGCCTAAACTACCAAGCCGTTTGCCTAAGTATTTAACCGAGCAACAAGTCACAGATTTATTAAATACGCCAGATGTAGAAATTCCACTCGAGTTACGTGATAAAGCCATGTTGGAATTACTTTACGCCACAGGATTACGTGTCACGGAATTGGTCACGCTCACTATTGAGAATATGAACCTGCAACAAGGTGTCGTGCGAGTGATTGGTAAAGGTAACAAAGAACGCATTGTGCCAATGGGAGAAGAAGCCACTTTTTGGGTGCGACAATTCGTACTTTACGGTCGTCCTATTTTGCTTAATGGGCAAAGCTCTGATGTGGTCTTTCCAAGTCAACGAGCTCAGCAAATGACTCGCCAAACCTTTTGGCATCGCATCAAGCATTATGCGGTGTTAGCGGGAATCGATACGGATGCCCTTTCACCACACGTTCTTCGTCATGCCTTTGCGACGCATTTAGTGAACCACGGTGCGGATCTCCGTGTTGTGCAAATGCTCCTCGGACACAGCGATCTCTCCACCACGCAAATCTATACTCACGTGGCTAAAGAACGCTTGAGACACCTTCATGAACGATTTCATCCAAGGGGATAAAATAAAAAAGTGCGGTCAAATTTATCGTTATTTTTGATCGTACTTTAGTATGAAAAGCTTATTTCAATGACAACAATCTCGCCACATTTTGAGCTGTCAAAATCAAATTCTGCTCGCCTTGCTTGAGAATTGTCGGTAAATCACCCAGATTACGGATAATTGGGAACACCGCATCAATGCCATGTTCATACACCACTTCATAATCCTCACGTAAACAACCTACGATTGCGATGACTGGCCTATTAAATTGTTTCGCCGTACGTGCTACACCGATTGGAGTCTTGCCTAAAATACTTTGCGCATCCATACGGTCTTCACCAGTAATGACTAAATCAGCCTCTTTAACTTGTTCAGCAAGTTTCAAATTATCTAACACAATCTGCACACCCGCCTTGAGTTGCACATTGGGTAAGAGCAATAAACCTCCGCCCATACCACCTGCCGCCCCCGCGCCTGGCTGCTCTTTAATTTGTTTACCACAATCTCGCCCAGCGATTTCAGCAAAATGGGCTAATGCAGCATCGAGTTCTTTCACCATCTCAGGCGTCGCGCCTTTTTGTGGGCCAAAAATTGCAGAAGCGCCTCGTTCACCACAAAGTGGATTATTTACATCACAAGCCACTTCGATTTGCACGTATTGCAATCGAGGATCTAAATCAGTCATTTGAATTTCAGCAATTTTAGATAATTCTGCGCCACCAAAGCCAATGGATTGACCATTTTTATCCAATAAACGTAAGCCTAATGCTTGCAGCATACCCGCGCCACCATCATTTGTAGCACTCCCGCCAATTCCTAAAATGATATGTTGAACACCAAGGTCAAGGGCTTGCTTAATTAGCTCCCCCGTACCAAAACTGGTGGTTTGACAAGGATCGCGTTTATCCATTGGAACAAGATGTAATCCCGATGCGGCTGCCATTTCGATAATCGCCGTTTTACCATCACCTGATAAGCCGAAAAAGCTTTTTACTTGATTGCCTAACGGTGCAGTGACTTCCGTTTCAATCAGGCGACCTTGAGTGGCATCCACTAAGGATTGCACGGTTCCTTCACCACCATCTGCCATCGGTAATTTCACATATTCGGCATTCGGGAAAATTTGTTTAAAGCCTGTTTCAATTGCATTTGCCACTTCGAGCGCGGTTAAACTTTCTTTAAATGAATCAGGCGCAATCACAATTTTCATACACTCTCCTGACATCAATAAAACACACCGAAAATGAGCGTAGAAACGGCGGTCATAAGCAAACCGATCGCACTTTCATAAGGAATCAGTTTTAAGCGTTCTTTCATATTCATATTCACACTGCCGCCAGTCGCATGGAAGAAAGAACCGTGTGGCATATTGTCGAATACGATCGCCCCTGCGTGGATCATGGCAGCCGCCGCAAGACTGCTTACACCGAGTTCTAATAATGTTGAGCTAAATACATTGGATGCGACTGCCGTGCCTGCCGTCGTTGATGCCGTCGCAAGAGACATCAACACACCAGAAATTGGCGCAAGAATATAAGGAGGCAAACCAGAATGTTTTAAGCCTTCAATGAGCACATCTTTCATGCCCGAGTTGCCAATAATGCCCGCTAAAGCCCCTGTACCGAGCAACATAATCGCCACCGGTGCCATTTTGCCTAAGCCGCTAATCGCATAGCTATTCGCGTGGCGAAGTTTTCCCATACATAACGCACCAATTAAACCACCTAAAGGTAATGCAATGAGAGGATCGACTTTAATGTCCGCCAATGGACGCAGCGCCAGTAATAAGATAGCCACTAATGGTGCAGCAAGTGCGGTCAGAAATGAGGGTAAATGTTGAGTATCAACGGCAACGCTCTCTTGTTCGGATACAAAAGAGCCTTTATTTTTTAAACGTTTCGCTAAGAAATAGGTTAAGGCTAGCCCAAAGATCCCAGGAATAATCCCCGCTACCATTACCGACGTTAAAGGCAGATGAAAGGTATCTGCGGCAGCAATCGCATTGGGATTCGGCGACATCAAGTTTCCTGCTTTACCCCCACCAATCATCGCCAATAAAACGGCTGATTTTGATAAATTGGTGCGACGAGCTAACGCCAGTGCAATCGGGGAAACCGTAATAACGGCCACATCAATAAACACACCGACTGCGGTTAAAATTAATGTGGCTAAGGCTAAAGCCAATAACGCTCTTGCTTCACCAAGTTTATGTGTAATAGTTTCGGCAATCGTGCTGGCCGCCCCTGATTCAATGAGCACACCTGCTAGTACGCCCGCCGCTAAAATTCGCATAACGGCTGTCGTAATACCCTGGGCTCCACCGATCATTAAGTTCACCGTTTCGGATAAATCAGCGCCTCCAACTAGTCCGCCTATCAAGGCCCCCGTCAACATACCATAGACTGGCGAGACTTTTTTCAAAATGAGAAAAATGGCCACAATAAGCGCGACTAATGCACCGAAGGACGAAACTGTTGTCATAAATACCTACTTATATCCAATACCGCTGAGATATATAAATGTTTGTGTACATTATACAAAAACGGCTTATGTAAAACACATAAGCCGACATTTTTACTTAAAATTGACCGCACTTTAGAAAAATAAAATACTTCCCCAAACAACAGCAACGATACAAAGCGCAATAAATACCGCGGCTGAGCCTTGGTCTTTCGCTCTCCCTGAAAGCTCGTGGCGTTCTGTACCGATACGGTCCACCACCGCTTCCACTGCACTATTTAATAGCTCTACAGCCATCACAAGTAAAACCGATGAAATCATCAAGGTAATTTCAATTTTAGTCTCGCCGAGCCAAAATGCGAGCGGAATCAGAATGCACGCAAGAAAACATTCGTGGCGAAATGCAGTTTCATTTTTGAATGCACTCTTTAAACCTTGCAAGGAATATTTTGTGGAGTTAATTAAATGGGTTAATCCCGTGGTTTTATACATAAAAGTTCCTATGTTGTAATCTATAAACGTTTTGCTTCGATAACATCGTCTAACTTCGCTAATCTGGCCAGTATTTTACTTAAACTTTCGACATTTTTCAGTTCAATTTCCATATCCATCGTTGCCACTTGTTTTTTGGTGTCCGCACGGCTTGAAACACCTAGTACACTGACTTTTTCATTCGCCAACACAGTCGTAATATCGCGTAATAAACCATTACGATCACTCGCCACGATGCGAATATTAATATGGAAACCTGCCGCGTAATTATCCCCCCAAAGGGCTTCCACCACGCGTTCAGGATGTGCTGCTTGTAATTCAATAAATTGCTCACAATCGCAGCGATGAATTGAGATACCACGTCCCATAGTAATGTAGCCTGCGATTGCATCGCCTGGAATCGGTTGGCAACAACGCGCCATATGATGTAGTAAATTACCGACACCTTCAACAATCACATAGCCTTTTTTCTGCTGCTGGTCTGCTTTTTGTTGTGCCTTCTGCTGTGCAGTATTCGCACTTTTGCTTGCCACATGACGGAGAATTTCTTGATCTGCCTCTTCAGCCGTCACTTTAATCAATCGGCTTTGTAAAAAATTCACCAACTGATTTAAACGAATATCCCCGCTACCAATACCCGCATATAAGTCTTCAAGATTTTTTAAGTTATAACGAGGTAAGGCAAGCTGCTCTACTTGTTTTAAACTGATATTCAAACGCGCAAGCTCATTATCTAACAGCTCTTTACCCGCAGGAACGTTTTTATCACGATCTTGTTTTTTGAACCACGCTTGGATTTTCGCACGCGCTTTTGATGTATGCGTAAAACCTAAGTTTGGGTTGACCCAATCTCGGCTTGGGTTCGGATTTTTCTGTGTAATGATATCCACTTGCTCACCCATTTGTAGGTGATAAGTGAATGGCACGATACGTCCCCCGACTTTCGCCCCAATACAACGGTGTCCAATTTCACTATGAATCGCATAAGCAAAATCGAGCGGTGTAGAACCAGCTGGCAAGTCTACTACCTCACCTTTCGGCGTAAACACATAGACTCGGTCATCAAAGACTTGGCTACGCAATTCGGCCATCACTTCGCCAGAATCTGTAATATCATCTTGCCATGCAAGTAATTTACGCAACCAAGTGATTTTTTCTTCGTAAGCAGAAAGGCTACCGGTCGTCCCTTCTTTATATTTCCAGTGTGCCGCAACCCCAAGTTCAGCATCATCATGCATTTGTTGAGTACGAATTTGCACTTCAATCGGCTTACCACCTTTGCCCAATACTACGGTATGAATAGATTGATAGCCATTCGGTTTTGGATTGGCGACATAGTCATCAAATTCTTTTGGTAAATGTTTGAAATGAGTGTGCACGATACCAAGCGCGGTATAACAATCCTGCAATTTTTGCACGATAATTCTGACCGCTCTTACATCATATAAACCACTGAATTCCAAATGTTTCTTTTGCATTTTTCGCCAAATGCTATAGATGTGTTTCGGACGACCGTAAACTTCAACCTGCTCAATATTTTCTTTTAAATAACCGGTTAATTCTGTCACAAAATCAGTAATATACTGCTCACGATCTAAACGACGCTCATGTAATAATTTGGCGATATTTCGATATTGTTCTGGATGCAAATAACGGAAGCAGTAATCTTCAAGTTCCCATTTCAATTGACCGATACCTAAACGGTTCGCCAACGGAGCATAAATATTGGAGCACTCTTTGGCTGCCAACACTTTTTCTTCTTCGCAAAAATGATTTTCCGCATCGCGAAGAAAGGTAATACGTTCGGCAAGTTTGATGATCACACAGCGGAAATCGTCTACCATCGCAAGGAGCATACGGCGCACATTATCCACTTGAGAGGCATTAGCAGAATGACTGGCGTTGAGCTGACGGATGTTATCCATCTCTTCTACGCCTTTGAGTAATTTGGTGATTTTAGGACCAAAATCTTCTTGAATTTGTTCCCAATCTACGAGTTGATTGGCCACTAATGGGAATAGCATCGCAGTGAGCAAACTCTCACTGTCCATATTCATTTCATGCAGGATTTCCACCATTTCCACACCGGATTGCAATGTGAGCACTGCATTTTCCATTTTATCGGCGTGTTCAGCTATTTTAGCTTGAGCGTAATACCAAGCATCAATCAGGGACTTTTCAGTGGCGGCAGGAAGTTTAAGGCTCGAACACCATTGCTCGATCACAAAATCTTGCGGATTTAATAAGTGAGAACCACGAACTGCAACCATAATACCCCCTTGTTGATGAATATGGCTCGGTGACATCCTGTCAACCGAGTTGTCTTTTTAAGACAACAAAAAAGTCTGACTATTCTATCAGAATTTACATCTTATTTGATAAATAATGTCACCGACTCCAAATGACTGGTATGCGGGAACATATCAATCATGGCCGTTTTGATGATGCGATAACCGAAAGAGCGGAGAATTTCAGCATCTCGTACTAAAGTTGCGGGGTTGCAAGACACATAGAGAATTTTTTCTGCACCAAGCTCACATAACGCATTCAGCGCAAAAGCGGCACCACTGCGAGGCGGATCGAGAAGAATTTTATTGAAATGTTGTTTTGCCCAAGGTTGTTCTGAAAAAGCTTGGTCTAAATCGGCTTGATAAAATTCAACATTCTCAATGTGATTAAACTGTGCATTCGATTGGGCTTTTTGAACCATATCAAAAACACCTTCAATTCCAACCGCACTTTTCACACATTTGGCTAAAGGCAACGTGAAATTGCCCATGCCGCAGAATAAATCTAAGACATGATCATCCTGATTCAAATCAAGCCAATCTAAAGCAGTCTCAACCATTTGCTGATTTAAGTAGGTATTCACTTGAATAAAATCGCGAATATCAAAAGATAAACGAATACCATTTAATGCATAATAAGGCATTTCACCATGCACAAGTTGAATACTTTGATCATCTTGTAAAAACAAATTTACGGCATTTACACGAGCAAACTCGAGCAACAAAGTGCGATCAGTTTCAGTTAAATTTCCTTTATAGCGTAATAACATGCCTACGCCATTCTCTGCTGAAACTAATTCAATGTGCCCTAATTGTTTCGGGGCTGAATATTGCGCCCAAAGTGCGCTCAATTTTGGGATAAGATCATTGATTGCTTGCTCTGCCACTAAGCATTTCTGAATGCTCACTAACTGGTTGGAATTTTTCTGACGAAATCCCATTTCAATGATTTTGTTTTTCGCATTCCACAGTAAACTTAATCGTACTCGACGACGATAAGCCCATTGTTCGCCACAAATCATGGGCATTAATTGAATGGGCTCTGCTTGCAGTTTACTTAAACGAGAAAAAAGGGCGTTCTCTTTCACTTTACGTTGCATTTCCACCGGAATATGCTGACCTTGGCAGCCACCACAACGCCCATAATAACGACATTGTGGCTCAACACGCTGATTACTCTCTTGTAGCCATTTTTGTGCAGTCGCTAATCCATATTGACGTTTTTCATCGGTCACTACCGCTTCCACTTTTTCCGTTGGTAAAGCATTTTCAATGAACCAGGTTTTACCTTGAATTTTGGCGACACCTAATCCTTGATAATCTAAATCCTGAATTTCAGCGACGATTCTTTGTGTGATTTTCTGTTTTTTTTGTGGAGCGTAAAGTAAAGCCATGATGGTGTTTTAATCTATTTGTATCAACGAAAGGGATTATTTTAAATAAAGTACATTTTGCGTAAATAACTCTCGACTTTTCAGCGGTTTATCACCTAAATAAGGTTTAAGTGCGATACGGGTAAAGCGTTTTGCCGCTTGTAAGACTGCCTCATCGGTAAATTCCAAACGCTCAAAAGCGAGTAAATCTCGACCATAAAAGGTCAAGTTATCTTTCACTAACGAGGCGATAAAACCCTTTTCCGCACGATATTGGTAAGTCATCGATTCATCTACTGGTAAACCTGATCCTGCACAATGCAGAAAATCAATGCCATAACCTAAGATTTTAAGTAAATGAAATTCAAATAAGCGTAATGTAGGCTCAACCTGCGGCTGAGTTGCTAAGCCTGTTAAGCATTGAAGATAATGCTGAAAAAGTTGTGGATTGGCCGTTTCGGGCTCGATCACTCGAGTAATCAGCTCATTTACATAAAACCCGCTATATAAAGCCGTTTGCTGCAAAAGGCAACGTAATTGCTGCGGGCTCTGCTTTCGTGAGTGTTTTTAATGCGCCTTTCCCTGACCAACGTAGAAGTAATGGCGTAAAAGGCTGTAAGACAGATTTCCATGCCGAACGTTTCGCACGTGCGCCTTTTGCAATGACCGTTAAACGACCTGTTTCTTCAGTGAATAAATCCACCAAAAGGCTGGTTTCACTATAAGGACGACGATGTAGCACGAAGCCTCGTTGGAGATCCATAAAAGAATTATTTGCCTGCTTTTAATTTATTCGTTTTTTTCACACAGCGTTCCGCGAGCACTTCACCCTACACTGGTTTGTAAACGACTGAAGTCATCACGCTCCTGCCAGTACCAACGAATATTGGCATAATTTCTACCACGTTCAGAAATCACACGCGTCAGTTTTTCTGTCACATCATTATAGGTTACCGTGACCTGACTAAGTGTTTTTTTACTTTTCTGTTTTTGCTTGGTATGAACCACACTCACTTCTTTATTGTCTTTGCACAAGTAAACGGTTGCTAAACCCTTTTGGGATTTTTTATCAACGGTTTGCACTTTCATTTTCTGTGGTGTGGCTTTTGTTTAACTCAACATTCTGCGAGCATGCGGAAAGCCAAAGTGCGGTCAAAATTACGCTTAATTTTTTTAACATGAATCCTGTTTCCATCAAGGTTTGTTTATGATTGCTCACTTTATAAAATGAGCAAGGATAAACAATCTCAGCTAGAAAAATGGGCGATTGCTCGCCCACTAAAGATTATTTTTTATATTGGTATGAACCATCAGCTTGACGAATGAACTTACCGCCATTTGATAAACGAAGTTCGCTCACTCGGCCTTGACCATTCACTGAAACCTGTACTTTGTCACCAGGTTTAAAGCTACTTAATGCATTACCTGCACCATTTGCTTTGTCATCGCATTTACATCGGCAATATTCAATTTATTATCACGGAATACTTGCATCAGTGAAACACCTTGCGGCACAGTTAATGTTTTTGTTGCACCTGTTGAAGCTGTTTGAGCTACTGGTTCTGCAGCTTTCACAGTCTTGTTGGTTGCGGATTTCGCTTCCACAATTTGAACTTTAGTTTCTTTAGTCGCAACAGGTTTAGCTTCTTGAATTTTACTTTGCTCTTTTTTCACGGTTTGAGTCGGCTGAGCTGTCGCTTTTTCAGTTACTGGTTTAGGTTGTTTTTTCTCTTGAACCACTGGTGTATGTTCACGACGAGGTTCTGCTTTATGCTCAACCGTTGCAGTATGTTTTTCTACAGCTGGTTGTGCAGTTTTCACTGGTTCTTTAGCTGCTGTCGGAGCAACAGTTGGTTGAGTTGGAGCTTGTGTTGCAGGTTGTTGAGCAACAGTTTGTTGTGCAGGCTCTGCAGGTTGTGATTTAGCAGCATCTGCCTTATCACCTACATATTCCATTGCTGGAGGTGTATCTGATTTAGCATCATTTGCTGCTTGTTCTGTTTTTGCTGGTGCTACCGTATTATTGTTATCTAATATCGTCGTTTCAACTGGTTGAGATTGATCCAATGATTGGAATTGAACTGGTATTTCATTACCATTTTGTTGTTCGAAAAGACTCCACCGTATCTGAATTTGGTTTTTAGGGTGAAGAAAATGATCAGTAATACCACTAAACCCAAAATCGCAATAAATAAACGACGATGTTTTTCTGGTAACATTTGTAGAACCTTCCATTTTTCAGGTGATTTCAAGCTTGCAGCAGCGGCTGCCGGTGCAACTGTTTCTGCTTGAGTTGTCACTTCTTCCACAATCTCTTCTGCTGGAGAATTTTCAAAAATCACTTTTTCTTCCGCTATGTTTTCTACCTGAACATTCTCAACGGGCTCTTGAGTTTCGAAAGAGCTTAATGAAACTGATTGCTCAACATTTTCACTTTGGAATGCTTGAGATGGAGAAAAAGGTTGGCTTGCTGCCGCACCAAAAGTTGGTTCGCGACGAACATGGAATTGCGTATCTGGTTGCTCTTTTTTACCAAATAAACCTTTGGCTTTATCAAAAATTGAGCCACTTTGTTGAACCGGTTTTCTTGGGGTCACAGAGTCTGAATGATTAAATCCTAAATCTAATTCATTTTGAGATGAATTATCGTTAGGTTGATTTTTATTATCCACGGGATTACCTCGATTTGCTAAACTAAAGATCGCACAAAAAGTGCGGTGAAAAATTGGATCGTATTTTATCGGATCTTACGCTGTGTATAAAGTCTTATTTGGCTCTCCACCGATTTCTCGAGCTAATTTGGGTACTAAATAGCCAGAAGTGAGCGCCTGTAATTCTTTATAAATTTGTAACGCTTTCTCATCTGAAATATAGAAATGGCTCGCACCTTGCACTTTATCCAGCAAATGCAAGTAATAAGGCAGAATTCCTGCTTGAAATAGCTTATCGCTTAATACTTTTAATGTATGTGGGTTATCATTCACATCCTTTAAAAGGACCGATTGATTGAGTAACGTGACCTTAGCGCCTGCCAGTTTTTGCATAGCCAAAGCGAGTTCTTCATCAATTTCATTTGGGTGATTGATATGCGTCACAAACACTGTTTGTAATGGGCTTTTTAGCAATAAATCACAAAATTCATCCGTAATGCGTTCTGGAATCACGACCGGCAAACGAGAGTGAATACGCAAACGTTGTAAGTGCGGTATCTTTTCAAGGCGTTCTAATAGCCACGCCCATTCACTATCCTTCGCCATCATCGGATCGCCGCCCGAAAAAATCACTTCTTCGATTTCAGGATGTGCGGCAATATAGTCTATTGCTTGTTGCCAACTCGTTTTATTGCCTGGGTTTTGATCATAAGGAAAATGACGACGGAAAGCAATAACGACAATTGATTGCACAGCCCCCTTTTGCCATGAACAGCAAGCGATTTTGGTATTTATGCAGAATATTAGGCACCGCATTTTTTTGCTGCTCATCTAAAGGATCTTGGCTAAAACCCTTCGGCCTCAATAAATTCTTGTTGAGCCGTCATCACTTGTAAAAAAAGTGGGATCTTTAGGATTCCCTTTTTCCATTTTTTCAACAAAAGGTAAAGGCACTCGCATAGCAAAAAGTTTACGAGCGGCGATATCCTCGGCAAAATCTTCAACAGGCAAATTTAAGGTTTTTAATAAGATTTTCGGATCAGAAATCGCATTTTTTAGGGTTTCTAACCAATTTTGTTCTTCTCTAATCGCAATATTTCGGGTTAAAATACGCACTTTCAAACAATCTCTATTTTTTAGGATATTTTTAATATGGCTACATATACTACCAGTGATTTCAAACCAGGTCTAAAAATTTATGCAAGACGGTGAGCCTTGTGTGATCGTTGAAAAACGAATTCGTTAAACCAGGTAAAGGCCAAGCTTTTACTCGTACTCGTATTCGTAAATTAATTTCAGGCAAAGTATTAGACGTAAACTTCAAATCTGGTACTTCGGTTGAAGCTGCTGATGTTATGGATCTTAACCTGACTTATTCATACAAAGATGATGCATTCTGGTACTTTATGCACCCAGAAACATTCGAACAATACTCTGCTGATGCAAAAGCAGTGGGTGATGCAGAAAAATGGTTATTAGACCAAGCAGATTGTATCGTGACTTTATGGAATGGTGCGCCAATCAGCATTACTCCACCAAACTTCGTAGAATTAGAAATCATCGATACAGACCCAGGTCTTAAAGGTGATACTGCAGGTACAGGCGGTAAACCAGCAACATTAAGCACTGGCGCTGTGGTGAAAGTACCTCTTTTCGTTCAAATCGGCGAAGTGATTAAAGTCGATACTCGTTCAGGCGAATACGTTTCTCGTGTGAAATAATCTTTCATCACGAGATAAAAAGAGCGGTCAATATTTAATGAATATTGGCCGTTTTTTTATTGTTTGCGCATTAATTTTATGGATATAAAAAATGCGGTTATTTCTAACCGCACTTTGATTGATTATTTCGCTTTTGAGCCTTCTAATTCTAAAGAAGGTTTTCTATCTGAGTTCACACAAATGATTTGTGCCGCCGCATAAAGCGTTGTATTAGGCTTCAAGCTGATTGTGTATTTCTCTTGTTTTTTCGGTGCAGCACGCAAACCTTCACCCCAGAAATCATCATAAAAATCGGTACGAACTTGGGTTAAATGGTAGTTCTTACAGTTTAAGATTTTATATTGACGAACAGAACGTGCATAACGTCTAGTTTCGTTTGGATACACATATAAAGCCTTTATCCAAATTCACTACCGCATCAAAAATGCACTTGGTTTTAAATCTTGGTTATCGACCCAAATAGAATCAGCATCAATGTAGTAATTTTTTTATCTTTTTACCAATCGAACATAACCCACTCTATCTTTAGAAGGTGGGCTTAGTTTCACCTCTTCTTGAGGAAGTGGCGGTTGAACAGCTGAACAGCCTGCTAAAAGGGCTACACCTAAAAACGTTAATGCTAATTTTTTCATTTTTCTCTCCTTAAAGCTTACTGAAGCTTGCTGTTTACCGTTTAACACTATCACTTAGTATTTTTACGGTATGTCCGTATCCCTCTAAGATATTTTTTTAATATGCTCAAGCGACTCTTTTTGTCGGAGGCAATACATCTTCGAGTTCATAGTCAAACCCAAGGGTTTTTCCATTTTATGAGCGCCTAATCGATGATAAGGGAGAAGTTCGACTTTTTTTCAATATTGGTCATACCTTCAATAAACTGTCCGAGCAAATGAACATCATGATCGTTATCGGTATAACCTGGTACCACGACATAACGAATCCATGTACGTTGATTTCGTTTTTTTGCAGATATTTTTGCAAATTCCAACGTACGTTTATTTGGTACACCAATCAGATTTTGGTGCACCTGATCGTTCAGCTCTTTCAAATCAAGCAACACAAGATCGGTTACATCAAGCAATTCATCAATAATATGATCGTAATGACGCACAAAACCATTGGTGTCTAAACAGGTATTAATGCCTTCTGCTTTACAAGCTCGGAACCAATCTCGCACAAATTCAGCTTGAAGAACAGCCTCACCACCAGATGCCGTCACACCACCACCAGTCGCATTCATAAAATGGCGATAACTCACCACTTCTTTCATAAGCTCTTCAACACTAATTTCGCGACCACCTTCAAGATCCCAAGTATCACGGTTGTGGCAATATTTGCAACGCATTAAACAGCCTTGCATAAATAAAATAAAGCGAATACCCGGGCCATCCACGGTGCCACAGGATTCAAAAGAATGAATTCTTCCTAAAACAGACATAAATAAATTTCCAAAAAATGAATATAGCTAAATTTTACCAAAAATATCGTCTATAAAAAATGAGCCTGACTTAAATCAGGCTCATAATTTTTATGTTCCCGCTAAAGTGCGGTTAAATGTTATCGTGTTTTAGAACGATTCTGTGAATGTACGTGTGACGACGTCTTGTTGTTGCTCTTTAGTTAAAGAGTTGAAACGTACTGCGTAACCAGATACACGGATGGTTAATTGCGGATATTTATCCGGATTTTCCATCGCATCTAATAACATTTCACGGTTTAACACGTTCACATTTAAGTGTTGACCACCTTCTACTGCGGCTTCATGATGGAAGTAACCATCCATTAAGCCAGCAAGGTTACGACGTTGCGCTTCTGCATCTTTACCTAACGCATTTGGTACGATTGAGAAGGTATAAGAAATACCATCTTTCGCGTAAGCAAATGGAAGTTTAGCAACAGAAGTTAATGACGCTACCGCACCTTTTTGGTCACGACCGTGCATTGGGTTAGCACCTGGTCCGAATGGCGCACCTGAGCGACGACCATCTGGGGTGTTACCTGTTTTCTTACCATAAACTACGTTAGAAGTAATGGTTAATACAGATTGTGTAGGCACAGCGTTGCGGTAAGTTTTAAGTTTTTGAATTTTCTTCATGAAACGTTCAACTAAGTCACAAGCGATGTCATCAACACGGTTATCGTTGTTACCATATTGTGGATATTCACCTTCGATTTCGAAGTCGATTGCCACGTTGCTTGCTACAACATTGCCATCTTTATCTTTGATGTCACCACGAATAGGTTTAACTTTCGCATATTTAATTGCTGAAAGTGAGTCTGCTGCAACAGAAAGACCTGCGATACCACAAGCCATAGTACGATATACATCGCGATCATGTAATGCCATTAATGCAGCTTCGTATGAATATTTATCGTGCATGTAGTGGATGATGTTTAAGGCAGTCACATATTGTTTTGCCAACCAATCCATAAAGCTGTCCATACGAGTCATGACTGTGTCGAAATCTAACACTTCATCAGTGATTGGTGCAGTTTTCGGACCTACTTGCATACCTAATTTTTCATCGATACCGCCGTTGATTGCGTATAACAATGTTTTCGCTAAGTTTGCACGCGCACCGAAGAATTGCATTTGTTTACCAACAACCATTGGTGATACACAACATGCGATCGCGTAGTCATCATTATTGAAGTCTGGACGCATTAAATCATCATTTTCGTACTGAACTGATGAGGTATCAATCGATACTTTCGCACAGAAACGTTTGAAGTTTTCAGGTAATTGCTCAGACCAAAGAATCGTTAAGTTTGGTTCTGGAGAAGTACCCATGTTGTAAAGAGTGTGTAAAATACGGAATGTATTTTTGGTTACTAATGTACGGCCATCTAAACCCATACCTGCGATGGTTTCAGTTGCCCACATTGGGTCACCAGAGAACAATTGATCGTATTCAGGTGTACGTAAGAAACGAACCATACGAAGTTTCATGACTAAGTGGTCAACTAATTCTTGCGCTTCAGTTTCAGTAATTTTACCCGCTTTTAAATCACGTTCGATATAGATATCGATGAAGGTTGCAGTACGACCGAATGACATCGCTGCACCGTTTTGTGATTTGATTGCAGCTAAGTAAGCAAAGTACATCCATTGAATTGCTTCTTTAGCGTTAGTTGCTGGGTTAGAAATATCGTAACCGTAGCTTGCTGCCATTTGTTTCATTTGGCCTAATGCACGGTGTTGTTCTGCGATTTCTTCACGTAAACGGATAGTTGCTTCAAGATTTACGCCATCTTCTAAGTCTTTTTGTAAAGAAGAGAACTGTGCGTATTTATCTTTCATTAAGAAGTCTACACCGTAAAGTGCTACACGACGGTAGTCACCGATAATACGGCCACGACCGTAAGCATCTGGAAGACCTGTTAATACACCTGATTTACGGCAACGTAAAATATCTGGCGTATAAACATCGAATACACCTTGGTTATGTGTTTTACGGTATTCAGTGAAGATTTTTTTCACTTCAGGATTTAATTCACGACCGTAAACTTTACATGAACCTTCCACCATTTTAATACCACCAAATGGCATAATGGCACGTTTTAATGGAGCATCAGTTTGAAGACCTACGATTTTCTCCAAGTCTTTATTGATGTAGCCTGGCGCGTGAGAAATAATCGTTGAAGGCGTATGCTCGTCAAAGTCTAATGGCGCGTGAGTACGGTTTTCAACTTTGATCCCTTCCATTACGGTTTCCCAAAGTTTTGTTGTCGCTTCGGTTGGACCAGCTAAGAAAGAATCATCACCTTCATACGGGGTGTAGTTCTTCTGAATAAAATCACGCACGTTGACGTTTTCTTGCCAATCACCGGCAACGAATCCTGCCCACGCAACTTTTTGTGCTTCATTAAGTTCTGACATAGTCATTTCCTTTTTTAATTGATAAAAAATAAGTCTTGTTTAGTTCGTTAGTACATTAGTGAGCTTTGGTTAAATAACGTTGGAATAAGCCGATACAAACTGCGCCGCCCACAATGTTGCCCAACGTTACGGGAATTAAATTCTTCACAATGAAATGATAAAGATCTAAGTCTGCATATTTCATTGGATCCACACCAATTTGTTGCCAAAATTCTGGTGTACTAAAGTGTGCTGTAATAATGCCAAGCGGAATCATAAACATATTTGCCACACAGTGTTCAAAACCTGATGCCACAAATAAACCAATCGGCATAATCATAATAAATGCTTTGTCTGTAACAGTTTTACCGGAATAAGACATCCATACCGCTACACACACCATAATGTTACATAAAATACCAAGGTTAAATGCTTCAAACCAAGTATGATGAATTTTATGTTGCGCGGTTGCCAAAATGGTTAAACCCCATTGACCACTTGCTGCCATGGTTTGTCCCCCAAACCAAATCACCGCAGCAATAAATAAACCGCCTACGAAGTTGCCCAAATACACCACAATCCAATTTCGAATCATTTGGGTTGTGGTTATTTTTCCGCCTACGCGGGCAACTAAGGTTAAAGTAGAAGAGGTGAATAATTCCGATCCTAAAATCACCACCATAATTACGCCTAAAGAGAAGACTAATCCACCAACTAACTTGGTTAATCCCCAAGGCGCACCAGCGCTCGCTGTTTGAGTTGTCGTATAAAATACAAAGGCTAATGCAATACAAGCCCCAGCACTAATACCAGACATGAATGATAAAAATGGACGTTTTTGCGCTTTATACGCAGCGACGTTTTCAGCATAATCCGTTGCTTCAACTGGTGTGAGAGCAACAGAAGATTGATTTAAATTTTCTGATGCCATATCTTACTCCAAATAATTAATTGATTATTTTTATACTTCAACATAGGTATTTTCATACCTATCGTCATTCTACTCTCTTAAAAAACCTTTGCAAGAAATCCCCGACTTATTTCAAAAAAATTTGATATTTTGCAAGTTTTGGTAAATTTTATCTTCAAATACAAAAAAAGCGAGATATCACTATCCCGCTTTTTATGTATAAATAACGCAAATTAAAACGCGATACGATCGCGGTTTTTCTCTAACGTTGCTTTACCAATGCCTTGTACTTCAAGCAATTGCTCTGCCATCGTGAAATTACCGTGCTTTTCACGATACTGCACAATGGCTTCCGCCTTTTTCGCACCAATACCAATTAGCGCTTTTTGAATTTCTGATGCACTGGCGGTATTGATATTTAATTTATCACTCACTGCTTGTTGTGTAGTTTGTGATGCGGTTTGTTGCTGAACTTGCGCTTGAGGTTGAGCCTGTTCAGCTACCTTTTCTTCTGCAAACACTTGCGAGCTCAACATTGTGGTCGCAACAAATAATGAACTAAATAAATGTTTCATCAATTTCATAAAAATGCCCTTTATTAACAAAAAGTACCGTTGATTCATATCAACAGCGACATTTTTAAGAAACACCAAAAACACGCAAGAAATTGACCGCACTTTTGCGATCCTGATCGCAAAAATTACATTTAAGTAAATGAAAAAACGACCTTAGCGCACCACCACTGCCGTGCCACTTGCAATCACCATAAACATGCTTTTCGTACCTACCGTTGTGTAGTTAACTTCTACACCAACAATGGCATTAGCACCTAAGGCATGTGCTTTTTCTTCCAGTTCTTTCAACGCATCTTGACGCGCGCGACTAATACGGCGCTCATAAACACTAGAACGCCCACCAATCACATCTGTAATGCCAGCAAAGAAATCACGCATAAAATTAGCTCCTGCAATCACTTCGCCAAAGACAACTTGTTTGTATTCTACGATTTGTTTCCCTTCAACATTAGGGGTTGTTGTCACAATCATTTTGTATCCTTAAATTCTCGTTAAAAATTAACCGCACTTTAGACGCTTAATTTTGATTTTAAAACGGCTAATGCCTTCGCACGATGAGAGATTTTCTTTTTCTCTACGGTTTCTAATTCTGCAAAAGTACAGCCTTTTTCAGGGCTAAAAAAGAGCGAGTCGTAACCGAGCCATTTTCACCTTTTTCTTCATAAATAATCTGCCCGTCACATTCACCTTGAGCAATGATCGGGGAAGGATCACTTGGGTGCTGTAATAACACAATCGTACTCACAAATTTTGCTTGGCGACGTTCAGTTGATACATCGGCTAATTCTGCCAGTAATTTTTCACGATTTTTCGCATCAGCTTCCTCACCATCTACACCCGCATAGCGTGCAGAATATAATCCAGGTGCACCATTTAACGCATCCACCACGAGACCTGAATCATCTGCAATAGCCGGTAAACCCGACTTTTCAGATGCATAACGTGCTTTCAAAATCGCATTTTCAACAAACGTTAATCCTGTTTCTTCTGGACTTTCGATGCCTAAATCCGTTTGAGCAATCACTTCAAAACCGAAATCGGCTAATACATCTGCCATTTCTTTTACTTTGCCTTTATTACCTGTGGCAAGCACAATTTTTTGTTTCATGATTCTGTCCCTCATATCAAACATTGTCTTATTTTAGCATCTCACCAAAAATTTTCGGAATAAATATTGACCTTAACCTTAGGTCAAAGTTTATGATTGGTGCTCATTCAGTTATCACATAGGAGAAAAACATGAAAAAACTTATGACTTTTGTCACACTTATCGCTGCTGCAGTTTCAATTTATGCCCAAGCTAATGAACAACCGCATCAAGCACACATGAATATGCCAATGTCGACAGATTCTGCAATGCAACAAGAATTAATGCAAGGTATGAATCAAATGCATCAAGACATGATGGCAGCTGCGCAATATAAAGATCCTGATGTTGCTTTTGCAGCAGGTATGTTGCCACACCATATTGGCGCAGTAAAAATGGCGGAAGTTGAATTAAAATACGGAAAAGATCCTGAGATGCGTAAGCTTGCTGAGAATATTATTAACGCTCAACAGGCAGAAATTGAACAAATGCAAAAATGGCTTAAAGTGCACAATAAAAAATAAAATAACACAAAAAAAGTGCGGTAAATTAACCGCACTTTTTTAATAGAATTAGTTTACTTCTTTTATTCGTAGCTCTTTTGGCACTTCAAAGAACATATTCTCTTCTAAGCCTTGAAGCTCTTCGATACTATCCGCACCAAATTCTTTTAATCGAGCAATTACGGATTGCACCAACTCTTCCGGTGCTGAAGCCCCTGCTGTCACACCAATTGTTTCAACGCCTTCAAACCAATCTGCTGCCACATCATTTGGATCATCAATCAATTTTGATTTCACGCCCATACGCGATGCCAACTCAGCTAAGCGGTTAGAATTCGATGAGTTTTTAGAGCCTACAACCACGACTAGATCACATTGTTTTGCTAATTCACGCACCGCTTCTTGACGGTTGGTTGTGGCATAGCAAATATCGTTTTTATGTGGGCCTTGAATAGCAGGATATTTGTCTTTCAATGCACTAATAGTTTCTGCTGTATCATCAAGAGAAAGCGTAGTTTGTGTCATAAAGGTTAAATCATCATTTTCTTGAACCGGCAAACGAGCAATATCTTCCACGCTTTCAATTAAGAAAATACCACCTTCCTCGTTGTTGTACTGCCCCATTGTGCCTTCCACTTCTGGATGGCCTTTGTGTCCGATCAAAATCGCTTTCGTCCCTTTACGGCTCGCACGTGCCACTTGCATATGTACTTTGGTTACCAACGGACAAGTTGCATCGAATACTTTTAACTGACGATCTTTCGCTTCCTGACGAACGGCTTGTGACACGCCGTGGGCAGAGAAAATCACAATGGCACCATCTGGCACTTCACTTAGTTCTTCTACAAAAATCGCCCCACGCTCACGCAAAGCCATTTACCACAAAACGGTTATGCACCACTTCATGACGCACATAAATCGGTGCACCATGAATTTCAAGCGCTAATTCAACAATGCTAATGGCTCGATCGACACCCGCGCAAAATCCACGAGGGTTAGCTAAAATTATCTTCATTTTTGACCGCTCTTTTTATCATTTTTAAAGGCATCTAATGCTAATAAACCCGCACCAATACAAATCGCAATATCTGCCACATTAAATACCGGATAATGATGAATACCCCAATAAAAATCAAAGAAATCCACCACAAATCCGTTATAGGCACGATCTACCATATTGGCTAATGCACCACCAATAATCAGTGCATAAGCTGAGTTTTGTAATTTTTGTTCTGCAGAATTCTTTTTCATAAAGTAAGCTAGCATTAAGGAAATACCAATCGCGAGCACGATAAAGAAATACTTCTGCCAACCATCATGATCTGCAAATAAACTGAACGCAGCCCCGGGATTACGCACATAGGTCAGATTAAAAATAGGCAATATATTTACGCTTTCATAGAGATCAAAGCGTTGCACTACAATATATTTGGTCAGTAAATCAAGGATAAATGCGACCGCACTTATCCAAAGGAATGAAAGTCCTGTTTTATTTTTTGTCATAGGAAATTATCTGTCTTTATAAATGGACGATGATTTTAGCAACTCGAACAACCTTTATAAAGTAAAAGGCATCAAATCATAAAAGGCGAACACATTGGTTCGCCTTGCAATGTTAATTACTTTTTCTTCACCGGTCTTTGCCAACCTTGAATATGACGTTGTGGCACACGAGTGATCACCAACTCATCTTTCTCGATATTTTGAGTAATCGTTGAACCAGCTCCAATGGTTGCTCCATCTGCAACGGTAACTGGCGCGACTAACTGCGTATCCGATCCAACAAATACATTGTTACCAATGATTGTTTTAAATTTATTTGCACCGTCATAGTTACAAGTAATGACACCTGCACCAATGTTACAGTTCTCACCGATTTCGGTATCACCCACATAAGTGAGATGGTTTACTTTAGAACCTTTACCTACTGTAGATTTTTTAATTTCCACGAAGTTACCCACATGGGTTTCAGCCGCTAATTCAGCACCTGGACGTAAACGAGAGAATGGGCCAATCACCGCTTTCTCACCAATTGTTGCATCTTCTAAAACAGAATAAGGCTTGATCTCAACATCATCACCAATAGTCACGTTTTTCAATACACAACCCTGCACCGATTTTTACGCGATCACCCAAGCGCACATTGCCTTCCACAATTACGTTCACATCAATTTCAACATCTTTACCGTGCTCTAATGTGCCACGTAAATCAAAACGCTCTGGGTCAATTAACATCACGCCTGCAAGTAAAAGTTTTTCTGCTTGTTTACGTTGATAAAAACGCTCTAATGCGGCAAGTTGTAAACGGTTATTGGCACCTTCTACTTCCATAAATTCAGAGGCTTGAACGGCAGTAACCTGACAACCATCTTGGTTGGCTAAACCAATCACATCAGTTAAATAAAACTCGCCTTGTGCATTGTTATTTTTCACACGAGAAAGCCAGTTTTTGAAATGTGCGCCATCTGCTACTAATACGCCCGTATTCACTTCTTGGATTTTTAATTGCTCTGCGTTGGCATCTTTTTGTTCTACGATCGCCACCACATTTCCATTTTCACGAATAATACGACCGTAACCCGTTGGGTTATCTAAATTGACAGTGAGCAATGCAATCCCATTTTCTGGTTTTCGCTGCAATGAGTTTTTCCAATGTTTCTTTGGTCACTAATGGCGCATCACCATATAAAAATCACAATATTTTTCATCATCTTTGAAGAATGGTGCAGCTTGTTGAACCGCATGGGCAGTACCTAATTGTTCTGCTTGAACGACCCAATTCACGCTTTCATTTGCCAAACGTTCACGCATTAATTCACCACCGTGACCATAAATCAAATGCACGTTTTCCGCACCTAATTGATTCGCCGTATCGATCACATGTTTTACCATCGGTTTTCCTGCCACTTTATGCAAGACTTTTGGTAAATCAGAATACATACGAGTGCCTTTACCGGTGCTAAAATCACTACGCTTAATGCTTTATTTGTCATAAATTTTTCTCTTCTTTATATTTGGGCGTATTCTACCGTAGAAAGGGGGTTGAATGATAAGTTGTTTATCTTTTTCAAGAAAAGATTCTATAATACTAAAGACTCTTCAATCTACAGAGGTTTATATGCGCAATCGGGATGAAATAATCTTACAACTACTAAATCACCAAGGTAAAGTTAGCGTGCAAGAACTCGCTCAACAGTGTGAAATGTCAGTAGAAACTATCCGTAGAGATCTCAATCGATTAGAAAAAGGTTTTACTATATCGCACTCATGGTGGCGCTGTTAGCGGAAAAACGAGTGATATTGGATCTTTTTCAAATACGACAACATGTCAACTCCATAGCCAAACGCCATATTGCTAAAAACGCTCTTGAATTGCTCTCATGAAAATGCTGTGATTGGACTCGATGCTAGCTCTACTAGTTGGTATTTTGCATACCTAATGCCTGATATTCCTTGCACAGTTGTAACAAACTCAATTTTTAACATCAACGCATTAGTGAACAAGCCAAATATCAAAACAATTGTTACTGGTGGTGTCTACTCGAAAATATGAAGCCTTTTTACGGTCCATTATCTGAATATTTATTACAGCGTTTGCATATCAACTTTTCTATCCTGTTCTGGTATTGATAACGAAGGAAATATTTGGGAATCAAAATGAATTAAATGCGTCGCTAAAACGAAAGATGATGGATGCATCAGAAAAATGTTACATCTACTAGTAGATCAATCAAAATTTGAGAAAAAGCCTAATCCAATTAAGCGAATTAAATAAAAATAAACACTATCTTTACTGATTCAGCCCTCTCAACTCCGTTGCAACAATATTGTGATAAAAGCAGATATATTGACCGTTCTATAGATAAAAACGCTGATTTGACCGTTAAACATTTAAATATTGGTTAATCGGGCATTAATTTTATATAACACTTTTTGTGTGATCTTTCCTCACAAATATGAAATCAATTTTGGATTTTCTCCTATCTTCTCACATTCTTTTTATCAAAAATAATACCAAGTTAAGTTGATAGCAACTTATCCATATTTCATCATACAATGTTAAACACAAAAGGAGGAGCTTTTGATGACATCAGTCACTCAATCAAATCGAGTAAAAATCGGTATCCGTCCAACTATTGATGGTCGTCGCGTGGGTGTACGCGAATCATTAGAAGACCAAACCATGCAAATGGCAAAAATCAGTTGCCGAGTTATTGCAAAATAATATTCGCCATACAGACGGTTCCTTCGTGGAATGTGTAATTTCTGACACCTGTATCGGTGGTGTTGCAGAGGCCGCAGCTTTGCGCAGAAAAATTTAAACTCAACAATGTTGGTTTAACAATTACTGTCACTCCTTGCTGGTGCTATGGTTCTGAAACTATTGACATGGATCCACATATGCCAGCCATTTGGGCTTTAACGGCACTGGAACGTCCAGGCGCTGTTTATTTAGACTGCACGACCCTCAGCAGCCATTCTCAATTAGGGTTACTGTCTCTGTTTGTGGTACGGAAGTACAAGAAGCTGATGACACCAGTATTCCATCTGACGTTAAAGAAAAACTATTACGCTTTGCTCGTGCAGGTCTTGCGGTTGCTACAATTCGTGGTAAATCCTGCTTATCTATCGGTTTCGGTTTCACGCAGGGATTGCTGGTTCTATCGTGAATCAACAATTCTTCCAAAGAATATCTCGGCATGCGTAACGAATATGTGGACGTCGGCTGAAATCAAACGTCGTTTTGAATCGCATAAAATCTGTGATCAAGAAGAAGTAGATTTAGCACTTTCTCCTGGGTAAAACAATATTGCAAAGAAGGCATTGACGTAAACAGCCCAGAAAAATCAACGTACTCCTGAAGAACGCGCTGAACTTTGGGAAAATGTGGTAAAAATGACCACTATTGCCCGTGACTTGATGGTGGGTAATCCGAAATTAGTGAAATTAAACTTTGGTGGAAAGAAGCCTGATCATACATTCATCGTTGCGGGCTTCCAAAGTCCGTCATTGGACTGACCATTTACCAAACAGTGACCCATGAGCTATGCTGAATTCCACTCGACTGGAACGGTGTGCGCCCTCCATACATTCTTGCGATGAAAACGACAGTTTGAACGCAGATTTTGTATGTTGCTTGTAATCAGACTCACCGGTCAGGCCTAATCTTTCGCCGACGATCCGGACTTACTGGAGCCCAGATTCTGTAGAACGCGATTACCGGTTTCGTCCAGAACAAGGCTTCCTACATTTGAGTGCTCTGGTTCCCTCTGACGGTACAGGGTCAACATAAAGATGCCAGCCAACGTCAACCATCAAACCTGCATGGGAAGTCACGGAGGAAGACGGCAAACGTTGTTTTGGAACATACCCGTTGGTGTCCTGCAGTACAATCACTTCCGTGGGGGCGGTTTATCCTCCTCAGATGTAACATAAAGGCGGCATGCCGTTCACCATGCACCGCATTAACCTCATCAAAGGCTTGAGGCCCTGTGCTACAAATTGCTGAAGGTTGGTCTATTGAGTTACCAAAGTTTCATGATTTACTGGACCATCGCACCAACAGAAACTTGGCCAACCACCTGGTTTACCCCTCGTTTGACACGGTAAAGGGCATTTACCGACGTATATTCTGTAATGGCGAAGCAGGGGCTAACCACTGCTTAACCCACACTACGGACACATCGACACAGATCTCATCCCGCTATCTTCCATGTTGCGCATTCCAGTTTGCGCATGCGGGCGTGAAGATGCAAACGTGTTCCGCCCAAAAGCTCTTGGAACGGTTTCGGTCAAGAGCACAGGAAGGTCAAGTTACCGAGCCTGCACTTGGACCACTTTTATAAATAAACCCATGGTTGGCGCGAGTTTTCTGCCTCGCGCCATTATCCATAAAAATTCAAATAAAAGTGCGGTTAATAAACGAATAAATTCTTGACTGGACTTAGGAGAGCTTTTATGTCTATCGTACTGATCTTCGATTGCGGTGCAACTAATTTACGTACCATCGCCATGAATGATAAGGGCAAAGATCGTGGCATCCCATCACCTGCTAACAAAACCCAACAGGGCGAATCACCTGAGTATCACATTTGGGATTTTGAAGAAATTTGGCAAAATTGACTATGTGTGCTGATATTACGATTGCCTAACTAAAGCAACAACAAGTTAATTTTAAAAAGGATCGTGGGTATTTCCGTCACTACTTTCCGAGTGGACGGTGCACCATTTGGTAAAAAGTGAGCAACAACCTACCCGATTATTTCGTGGAAATGCCTCGCACCATACCCAGTAATGGAAAATCTCTCGCCACTGGACGCAAAGCCCTTTATCAACGCAACGGCACTGGTCAATATAGTTTCAACACTTTATTTAAACTACGCTGGTTGAAAAGAAAAATAAACCGATATTTTCCATGGATAAATTCGTAGTTCATTTCCTCCATGTTGCTAACGCTTAACCAATCAATTCACCACCGACCACCGTACTATGGCTGGCACTTCAATGATGACCAATCTCAATACTGGTGATTGGGATGAGGACATTTCAAACCTGCTCGGATTAAAGCAAAACCATTTTCCACCATTGCGTAACGCGGGTGAAAAAGCAGGGTGGTAACCGCGCACTTGCCGACCATTGGGGCTTAAATCGTATTCAGTGATTTTCCTGTGGTCACGACACCCAATTTGCGGTATTCGGCTCTGGTGCAGGATTGAACCAACCTGTAGTATCAGTTCTGGTACTTGGGAAATCTTAATGGCTCGTACGGCACAGGCTGAACCGCAATTTGATTTGTATCTAAGGTTTAACAACTGAATTCGATACTGTTAGAACTGTTTTAACCCCGCTGTACGATGGGTCGGCTCTGGCATGTATGGAATGGCTCGGTAAATTGTTCTCTGATGTATATGGCACAGCCAATATGTGCCGACCATGATCGCCGAAAGGTTCTACTGCGGCTGAAAAAGGCACACAAAAGTGCGGTCGATTTTCAGGTATTTTAGCCAACTTGGTCAAAGGTAATATCGTGGACTTTCCATGTTTACTCCACCCGTGGTGAAATTTACCGTTCTGCACTTCATTACATGGCTAATCAACTCAAACGGGGTTGGATGTGCTACAGCAAGTCAGCCGATTCAAAGCAAGCTTGCTTTGCGTTGGTGGTGGTTCGAAAAACCCACTGTGGAACCAATCCGCGCCGATGTTTTGGGTTTTACCCTATTGATGTTGTAGATGTCATGGAAAGCACCGTACTCAGATGCTGACAGTGTTCACCTTGCGGGCATTGGGATATACGAAACCCGAACAGGCTCAGAGATCTATGCAACCAAATAGAAAACGTGTTAATCCAAGCAGAGAAAAGTGAATTCTCCTCTTTATCTAAAAGGGAGAACAATAGGCTTAAAAATAATAGGAGAAATCAATATGTTAAAGGTATCCACCCTGCAATTTCAGAGCTACTCAAAACTCTGGCCGAAATGGGGCACGGTGATGAAATCGTACTATCTGATGCTCATTTTCCAGCACATTCATTACATTCAAAGTTATCCGCGCAGATAGCATCACTGTTGCTACTGCTCAAAGGCATTGCGCCACTACTTTGAGTTTGATGCTATGTGGATGCGCCAGTTAATCGCGATGCAAGCCGTTCCAGGAGATAGTCTTGATCCTAGCGTTGAAGCAAATGACTTGGACGCAATTAAAAGTGCGGTCGGATTTACGCCGAATTTAGAGCGTATTGAACGTTTTGCCTTTTACGATCGAGCCAAACAGGCTTATGCAGTCGTAATCAGTGGCGAAACAGCTAAAATACGGGCAACATATATCAGCAAAGGGGTTACCCCCGTTCTATAACAGCTTAGAGGTACTATGAACAGACAGAACTTGCACAAAAATTATTGATACTTGCCTTGAAATGACTCGACTAGGGTTAAACCAAGGTACGGCGGGAAATGTCAGTGTACGTTACAAAGACGGCATGCTCATCACCCCGACAGGAATGCCATACCATTTAATGAAACCGGAAAACATTGTGTATGTAGACGGCAAAGGTAAACACGAAGAAAACAAACTGCCGTCTGGCGAGATGGCAGTTCCATTTAACCGTTTATCAAGCACGCGCTGAAGCCAATGCGGTTGTACATAACCATTCTATAAACTGCGCAGGGCTTTCTATTTTGGAAAAACCGATTCCGGCCATTCATTACATGGTCGCAGTTGGCGGCATCGATCCTTATCCCTTGTGTGCCTTACGCAACGTTCGGTACTCACGAATTAGCATCCTATGTGGGCGAAGGCATTAAAAAAGCAAAGCGATTTTACTTTCTCATCACGGTTTGATCGCTTGTGGTGAAAAACCTGGACAAAAGCCTTATGGTTAGCACAAAGAAGTTGAAGTATTGGCATCTTGGTATTTGAAATTGTTATCAACAGGCTTAGAAATTCCATTATTAAGCAAAGAACAAATGAAAGTGGTTTTAGAAAAATTCCACACCTATGAGGTCGCGCATTGAAGAATAGTCCACAAACAAATTCATCACTTATTTAAACAAGGAAAAAAGATTATGAGCGCTAAAGTTTTTAGAAAAATATCTTGTGCTCTTCATTCTTATTACGAGCTTATTTGCATTATGGGGCTTTTGACGAATGATATTACCAATCCTATGGTCGCCGTATTTCAAAGCAGTAATGGAAATTCAGCATCTGAGTACGCTTTTAGTACAATTTGCTTTCTATGGTGGTTATGGAACCATGGCAATTCCGTCGCATTATTTGCCAGTCGCTATAGTTATAAAGCCGGTATCCTTCTAGGTTTTAGCGCTCTATGCGGTCAGGGGCATTCTTATTCTGTGAGCTGCTAAATATGAAGTGTTCAATTTCTTCTTAATTTCTCTTTATATTTTGACTTTTTGGCGGCATTTCTTGAAACCACTGCAAAATCCTTACATTTTAGCCATGGGCGATCCGCAAACTGCTACCCGTCGTTTAAACTTTGCACAATCTTAACCCGCTTGGCTCGATTACTGGGATGTTTGTTGCTTCCCAATTAGTTTTAACTAATTTGGAATCCGATAAACGAGATGTTGCAGGTAACTTAATTTTCACACTTTATCCGAAGCAGAAAAATGGGGATTCGCACCCCATGACTTGGCGGAAATCCGCGATCCTTACGTTGCTCTTGGTTTCGTGGTAGTTGCCGTGTTCATCATCATTGCCTTGTATAAAATGCCGACTGTGAAAAGTGGAAGAAAGCGGCACCCAACTTTCCTTTAAAGAAGCTGTAGGCCGTTTAATGAAGAAACCGAAATACCGTGAAGGCGTGATTGCTCAAGTATTCTATGTGGGCGTACAAATTATGTGTTGGACCTTCATCGTGCAATATGCTGAACGTTTAGGTTTCACCAAAGCGGAAGGACAAAACTTTAACATCATCGCCATGGGAATCTTTATTACTAGCCGTTTCATTGCTTTAGCTTAATGAAATATCTTAAAAGCTGAATTTATGTTAATGTTATTCGCTATCGGCGGTTTCTTCAGCATCCTCGGTGTGATTTTTCATTGATGGTGTGTGGGAGAGCATGCTGCTTAATTTTAACCTCGGGCTTTATGTCGCTAATGTTCCCAACAATTTACGGTATCGCACTCTACGGCTTAAAAGAAGAATCTACTTTAGGTGCAGCTGGTTTAGTGATGGCTATTGTGGGTGGCGCATTAATGCCTCCATTGCAAGGTATGATCATCGACCAAGGTCAAGTAATGGGATTACCAGCAGTCAACTTCTCATTCATCCTACCGTTAATCTGCTTCGTCGTTATCGCGATTTACGGCTTCAGAAGTTGGAGAGTTCTAAAATAATGTAGAAAACACGACCGCACTTCAATTAAAAAGTGCGGTCGTTTTTAGGTATTTTATCATCTTAAATAAAGGAGTATATTTTATGGCTAATCGGAATGATTCTTAATGAAACCAGCTATCACGGTGCTGGCGCTATTCAACATATTGTGGATGAAGTCCAAAAATCGTGGTTTTAAAAAGCTTTTAGTGGTGACGGATAAGGATTTGATTAAATTCAACATGTATGGAAAAAAAGTCACCGCGCTTTTTAGATAAAGTAGAGCTCGCTTACGAGATTTTTGATGAAGTAAAAAGCCAATCCGAGTGTTGAAGTAATCAAAAAGGTGTGGCCAAATTCAAACAAAGTGGCGCAGATTACCCTAATTGCTATCGGCGGAGGTTCGCCTACAGACTCTTCAAAAAGCCATCGGGATTATTATCAATAACCCTGAATTCGAGACGTTCTTTCTCTTGAAGGCGCTGCCCTACCAAGAACAAATGTGTACCAATTATCGCTGTTCCGACTACAGCAGGTACTGCCGCTGAAGTCACAATTAACTATGTGATTACCGATGAATCTAACAAACGAAAATTTGTTTGCGTGGATGTACACGACATACCAGTAGTTGCAGTGGTAGATCCCGACATGATGTCTAGCATGCCTAAAGGTTTTAACCAGTGCCACCGGTATGGATGCCTTAACTCATGCTATCGAAGGCTATACAACTAAAGCAGCTTGGGCGCTCACCGATGCCTTGCATTTAGAAGCTATTCGTTTGATTTCCAAACATTTACGCGGTGCGGTAGAAAACACCAAAGAAGGACGTGAAGGCATGGCTCTAGGCCAATATGTTGCTGGCATGGGTTTTTCGAACGTAGGCTTAGGCATCGTACACAGTATGGCACACCCTCTTTCAGCCTATTATGACACCCCACACGGTATTGCCAACGCTGTATGATTGCCTTATGTATTGGAATTCAACGCCCTGAAAGCTGGTGAAAAATTCCGCGAAATTGCTAGAGCAATGGGGGTTGAAGGCGTGGATAATATGAGCCAAGATGAATATCGCAAAGTTGCGATTAATGCTGTAAGACAGCTTTCTAAAGATGTCGGAATTCCAGAGAAATTACACACTATAGGTGTTCAAGAGAAAGATCTCGTTTCTCTTTCTCAAGATGCACTAAAGATGTTTGTACTGGAGGCAATCCACGTAATTGTACAGCAGAGGATATTTTAGAAATCTATGGATTGGCATTTAAATAATTCATCTATGAAAATTAACCCTGATCGATTATTCAATCATTGAGTTAATTCAACAAATAAGGTAGACTATCCTCCCGTCTTGATAGCTAATCATCTTTTCTTTTATTTTTGACCGCACTTTTCAGCATTCTGCACAAATTTGCATAAAAGATGATTGGCTATAATCATTTTTATCCCAACATTTTAGGTCTCTCACTATGGCTACAAATTATATTTTCGTGACAGGCGGTGTGGTTTCATCGTTAGGTAAAGGTATTGCTGCAGCATCATTGGCAGCAATTTTAGAAGCACGTGGCTTAAACGTGACTATTATGAAATTAGACCCTTACATCAACGTGGATCCCGGGTACAATGAGCCCAACCCAACACGGCGAAGTATTCGTGACACAAGACGGGGCGGAAACCGATTTAGACTTAGGTCACTACGAGCGTTTTATTCGTACCAAAATGACAAAACGCAACAACTTCACCACAGGTAAAATTTATTCTGAAGTATTACGCAAAGAGCGTCGTGGTGATTATTTAGGTGCGACAATTCAAGTTATCCCACACATCACCAATGAGATCAAAGATCGCGTGATTGCCGGCGCACAAGGCCATGATGTGGTTATCGTGGAAGTAGGCGGAACAGTAGGTGATATTGAATCACTTCCATTCTTAGAAGCTCTTCGTCAACTTGCCGTACAAGTCGGGTCGTGAGAATACTCTCTTTATGCACTTAACGTTAGTGCCATATATCCCAACAGCGGGCGAAGTGAAAAACCAAGCCAACGCAACATTCTGTAAAAGAATTACTTTCGATTGGTATTCAACCAGATGTGCTTATCTGCCGCTCAGATCGCATGATTCCACCAAACGAACGTGCAAAAATCGCCTTATTCTGTAACGTACCAGAACGTGCTGTCATCTCATTAAAAGATGTAAATTCAATCTACCAAATTCCAGCATTATTGAAATCACAAGGTTTGGATGAATTCATCTGCCAACGTTTCCACTTAGACTGTCCAGAAGCGGACCTTTCAGAATGGGAACAAGTGCTTTATCAAGAAGCCAACCCTGTGGGCGATGTCACCATCGGTATGGTAGGTAAATATACTGAATTACCAGACGCTTATAAATCAGTGAATGAAGCCTTAAAACACGCTGGCTTAAAAAACCGTTTAAGCGTGCATATCAAATACATTGATTCTCAAGATGTTGAAACCAAAGGTACTGACGTATTAAAAGGTGTCGATGGTATTTTAGTACCAGGCGGCTTTGGCTATCGTGGTGTAGAAGGCAAAATTTTGACCGCAAAATATGCGCGTGAAAACAATGTTCCTTACCTTGGTATTTGTTTAGGGATGCAAATTGCATTAATCGAATATGCGCGTAATGTTGCTGGTCTTGAAAAAGCGAACTCATCTGAATTTGATCGTCACTGTGAGCAACCTGTTGTGGGTTTGATTACAGAATGGCAAGATGCGGAAGGCCACATTGAAACCCGTGATGATAATTCAGATCTGGGTGGTACGATGCGTTTAGGGGCACAACAATGTCATTTAATTGAGGGCTCAAAAGCGCGTGCATTATATGGCAAAGAAACGATTGAAGAGCGCCACCGTCATCGCTATGAAGTGAACAATAACCTGCTTCCACAAATTGAAAAAGCGGGCCTTAAAGTGACGGGTTTATCGGCGGATCGTAAATTAGTGGAAATCATTGAAGTACCAAACCACCCATGGTTTGTGGCATGTCAATTCCACCCTGAATTTACATCAACACCACGTGATGGCCACCCATTATTCGAAGGTTTTGTCAAAGCAGCTAGAGAAAATCAGTTAAAAACTGAAAAGTAATTTACTGATGATTCCATAAACAAGTGCGGTCAAAAATTCTTGTGTTTTTGGCCGCATTTTGTATTAATAAGGAATAATATCATCTGAGCCTTATTCACTCATTTAATAATGGATAGCAAAAAATGAAACTTGCTGTTATTTTACCCGCATACAATGCAGAAAAATTTTATTACTGAATGTTTAGAGTCATTATTGAATCAGACATTTAGTGATTTTTGTATTCTTGCGGTTAATGATGCTTCTACCGATAACACAGGTAACATTCTCGAAGATTATGCGGCGAAAGATACTCGCTTACGTGTTTTATCACTTTTCTGAAAACCAAGGTGAACCTGCCGTAATGCAATTCACTATGGATATACTTAAAGAGATGGATGTTGAATATGTTGCTCGCATGGATGCAGATGATGTCTGCATACCACAACGTTTTGAAAGGCAAATTCAATATTTAGATAACCATCCAGAAATTGATATTCTCGGGAGTAATGCGGTACTCTTTTATGAAGGCCAAACGCGTGCTCCTAAATTTACCGACCATCCTCTGTTAGATAAAGACATTAAAGCTCATTTTTCTTTAGCTCGAGGAAATATTATTAACCCGACTACAATGTGGCGACATTCAAGTATTAAAGATCTCCCAATTAATTATGCAAAAACAGCCACCGCTCCTGATTTTCATATGTGGGTACAATGTGCCTTACATCAAAAGAAATTTGCGAATTTACCTGAACCACTATTAGTCTACCGCTTACATCCAGGCCAAGCGAGTAAAATACATGACAAAATTAGTGAATCTGTTCAATACTCTATGGAACTATGGATAAGTCATTTATTTCCAGAATTAACACCTAAAGAAGTCAGCTTACTAAGTCTTATACTGCACGGGAAAAGCATTAAATTACGTACTGAAGAGTTTGAAATCGCCTTTTCAGCTTATGACAAGGTTCGTTCCAATAATGGGGATTCGAAATTCGGAGAAGATCGAGAAACCATGTTTAGTATTTTAGACAGACATACGCAAGCTTTAAAAAGTGCATTCTATAAACACATATCTTGATATTTAACTCAGTCATTTTTAGCTAATTTTTATAAAAAAACGCTGTGAAACATCACAGCGTTTTAAATTATGATTACTTATCAAAAATAGCTTGTACAGATATTTCACTATAGTAATAACCTTTTTCCTTACTAAACTCCATTTCAAAGGTTACCCAAATAAACCGTGAAACTTGGTCCATCAATTTTTTTAATAAATCTTGGCTAAAGCGATTTAAGTTCAGCTTTAGAGATTTTTCATCGGGTCTAGCTGATGTTCTTTGAATACTTTATGAATATGTTCATCCATATTGGTACAATATCTGTCGTGATCTTCAATAAAACAAACCTCTGGTTTCTCTTCTTGTTTATCATCGCTTTCATCAGATTTCATATAAGCCCGAGGCTCTAGACGATAGAATGAATATGTCGGCACTCGAATCCATTTTTTTATACGAAGTCACATCAATCGATTCCCATTCAAATATGACTTTAGTAATAAAATTATTTTTCTGGGGTGCTAATACTTTCATCATTGAGGCGAATCTCATCACCATAAATGTAGAATGTAAAAAGTTCTTCGGATTTTTACCATATTTCTGCTTGAATGCCTCTTTTCTTTCTTCGAAAGGATCTTCTCCATAAGATTTAATCTCCACTCGATAAAAGCAAATAATCTGATACATTATCTAGTTCTTCCCAATCTTTAAGCTCGCTTTTCGGCATATTCTCTAAACGTTCGACAAAATCTATATCATCACGAATTTTTGCTGAGCCATCTGATAAATTAAGTTTTTTCAATAACTGTTCAAAACGCACGGTTTGGCTTTGGTAAGCAATTTCTTGTGGTTTAACAATCCAAGTCATCGCGAAAATTGCCACCATTACAACCCCAGAAATCAGGCGGTATTGACGTGCTTTTGGCACAATCAGGATCGCATAAGCAATCGTAATCGCTGTAGCTAAAGCCACTAAATAAATACGTTGTTCCGTCCAAGCATAGGCACTAATACGGCGATCAATCGCCAACCATAACAACACGATTGGCACAATAGCAAGATATGGATAGAACTTAAAAAAAGTTTCCCAGCGGGCTTTAGCGCAAATAGAACGTAATGCATATACGCCTAAACCACCAAGCAGGTAAGGCAAAGTAATATTAGCCAGCATCCCTTTTGGTAATACGCCTTCAAAAATAATTTGCACAACATAAGCATAAAGCAACACAGTGAAAATCATCAATGCTGGTGCTAATACAAAATTAACTAAGATCTCAAAAATGCGATTTAACGTCATTTCTGATTTAGCTTGGCGTTGTTGGAATACTAAGAAAAAGAGTGGCAAAGTAAAATGCCTAAAGATGTATAAATATGCTCATAGAAACTATCAAAAACTCGACATTAAAGAGCGTTTTTAATCGTAAATAAAATAGCCGCCACTAACCCAAACACCAACAACCATACCGCCGTCGCTAAGCCAAGATGGAATAGATTGGTAAAATTACGGTAGGTAAACCCTTGATTATTTTTCAAATGGAAAACCCAATAACACCAGTAACGCAATAAAATTTGCGCCCAGAATTTTGGACTCGTGAGATAAAACTCTGCACTATCATTAGTCGTGCCAATGATAGCCAGCGCTACCAATGGCACAATCCATGAAAAACGATACCAAGAATAAGGGCAGAGAGAGATAAACAAAGATAAACAGCATTGGCTCAAATACCCAATAAGCCAAATGATCATTTCCTTGACGAGGCTCTAATTCCATAAACCAAATTCCAATTGCAAATGCACTAATTAGAAAAATTGCAATCGGATGTGCAGACACTGCATTTTTTATCTGCGCTTTAGTCTTTTCGAAAAATGTTGAAACAGACATAATCATTCCTTTTTATTCTATAAAGTCTTAATTAACACTTAATAATTCATACTAAAATAGTATGAAATTTACTGGCACTTTAACGAACTTTTATGGATAAATCCACTAAAATTAAATAGATATTGGATAAAAACAGACAAAATCTCACCGCACTTGATTGAAAAATAAGATACAGATCAAAGTGCGGTCATTTTTCCAAGACAAATTTCCAAATTTGCTTTATTATATTCCCGTTTTAGGTTCGCCTAACTAATTTTAATTAACTTTAAACAGAGGAAAACAAAATGGCAAAAATCGTTAAAGTCATTGGTCGTGAAATCATCGACTCTCGTGGTAACCCAACTGTAGAAGCTGAAGTTCATCTTGAAGGTGGTTTCGTTGGTTTAGCAGCGGCTCCATCAGGTGCATCTACCGGTTCTCGTGAAGCATTAGAATTACGTGACGGCGACAAATCTCGTTTTCTTAGGTAAAGGTGTATTAAAAGCGGTTGCTGCAGTAAACGGTCCTATCGCTGATGTATTAGTAGGTAAAGAAGCGTCTAACTAAGCTGAAATCGACCAAATCGCGATCGATTTAGACGGTACTGAAAACAAATCTAACTTCGGTGCAAAACACAATCTTAGCGGTATCTTTAGCAAAACGCAAAAAGCCGCTGCAGCGTCTAAAGGTTTACCACTTTACGCTTACATTGCAGAACTTAACGGCACGCCAGGCGTTTACTCTATGCCATTACCAATGATGAACATCATCAACGGTGGTGAGCACGCGAGATAACAACGTTGATATCCAAGAATTCATGATTCAACCAGTTGGTGCGAAAAACGTTACAGTGAAGCACTTCGTATCGGTGCTGAAGTATTCCACAACCTTGCGAAAGTCTTAAAATCTAAAGGCATGAGCACAGCTGTAGGTGATGAAGGTGGTTTCGCGCCTAACCTAGCATCTAACGCTGACGCTTTAGCATGTATCAAAGAAGCAGTTGAAAAAGCAGGTTATGTATTAGGTAAAGACGTCACTTTAGCAATGGACTGTGCATCTTCTGAGTTCTATAACAAAAGAAACCGGTAAATACGAAATGAAAGGCGAAGGCCGTTCATTCACTTCTCAAGAGTTCACTCACTATCTTGAAGAATTAACTAAAACAATACCCAATCGTGTCTATCGAAGATGGTCAAGATGAATCTGACTGGGAAGGTTTTGCATACCAAACTAAAGTGTTAGGCGACCGCATTCAATTAGTGGGCGACGACTTATTCGTCACTAACACCAAAAATCTTAAAAGAAGGTATCGAAAAAGGTATCGCAAACTCTATCTTAATCAAATTCAACCAAATCGGTTCTTTAACTGAAACTTTAGCAAACGAATCAAAATGGCTAAAAGATGCAGGTTACACCGCTGTAATCTCTCACCGTTCAGGTGAAACCGAAGATGCGACTATCGCTGATTTAGCGGTTGGTACAGCAGACAGGTCAAATCAAAACTGGTTCTATGAGCCGTTCTGACCGTATTGCGAAATACAACCAATTAATCCGTATCGAAGAAGCATTAGGTGACAAAGCACCATTCTTAGGTTTAAAAGCGGTTGAAAGGTCAAGCATAATTTTTGCTAATTTAATGTAAAAATAGCACCGCACTTTGCAAAAAGTGCGGTGTTTTTCTATCTAATATTTAAAGGAAAAGAAAAATGTTACACTTAACCCTCGAAGATCAACTCTTTCTCGGTCAACCAAAACAAGTCGGCACACACTCGACTGTGCATGATCACCTAGCAGTGATGTTTGAAGATGACGGTGAAACCGGCTATTTTTATGCATTAGATATGCGTCAAAATGCGCAGCCTGTTGTCGATTGCTTACATGTTTATAATGTTGATAACACTCGCAATCACCCACGAAGCACGTAAATTAGAAATCTGCTGGGATGAAAGCGGTTATTTAGCCTTATTGCTCATTAACGGCTATCCGCATGCCGTATTTGATTTTGCTCATTTGATCGGCTATAACACCAACAAACATCCTCAGCCTGACTTAATGAGCATGTGGACACACGAAGAAATCACCAATGAACGTGCGACAGCATGGCTTGGTGTGAATACCATTAAATAGGATTAACTATGCGATTTTACCACGGTCTTCAGCCTTTCAAGGTCATGAGTTTTGATCTTGATGACACCCTACGATAACAGTCATGTCATTCGTTTGGCTGAAGAACGCTTTCTTCAATGTGTACAAGAACACGCACAACTGAGCGAGCTTACCTCAGAATATTGGCGAGAATGGAAATGGCAACTGGCGGAGAAAGATCCCTTTGATTGCTGAAGATGTGATTGCCTGGCGTGTCGAAACGTTACGGCACTTACTGACGCATCATGGTAAAAGTGCGGTTGAAATTGACCGCACTTTGGCCATCGCCATGGAAGAATTTATTGAATGGCGACATAAAAATTGATGTGCCCTGCGAAAGTATTGAAGTGCTGAATCAACTGAAAGATCGCTACCTGCTAAGCGTGATTACTAACGGCAATGTGATTTGCACACGGATCGGGCGGAGCACTTTCAGCTGAGTTTACGTGGTGGAGAGCAAGGCAGAGCGAAAACCTCATCAAGATTTGTTCCACCAAACCGCCGATCATTTTGGCGTAAAACCGAATGAAATTTTTACATATTGGTGATAACTTAACCACGGATGTTCAAGGCGCCATTCAGCCAGTATGCTAGCTGTATGGATTAATTTATCGGGCAAAGATCTCAATTCATTTATTGGAAGCAAGCGTTTTTGCCTACATTAGAAATCAATCATTTAACTGAATTATTAACACTTTAACCCTATGATGAAAAAGAAAAATCAAGTTCTCGTCAGCCTTTCTATTGTGGCTTTATTGGGCGGTTGCTCAGAAGAGCAAGTTCAACGAGATGTTTATAACAGCCTTGAGGATTGTTTAGCCGATTGGCAAAAAATTGAATTATGCGAAGCTGACCAATCTAGTGAAAATAGCAGTGGCACAACTGCACATGCTGGCTCTGGCTCCTCTCTCTCGGGCAATTTAAATACACGTCCAAGCAATAATAGCGAATGGTCAGAAGACAATCAGACCGTCAAACAAACCTTAAATCCAGATGGAGCAACTCACTCTGGCAACTCAAGCGGTTCCAGGAGGAGCAAGCCACCGAGCTCTGCAACAGGAGAAGGACACGGTAGTATGGGCAGTGCGATTGCTGGTGCTGCAATGGGTTATATGATCGCGCGTACGATGGGCTCATTTTTAGGTCCAAGCTACAATCCAAGTAACCGTGCCGTTTCAACACCAACTGGCCAAGTTATCCAACCGCAAACTAATCGTTCTGTCGGTAAAAGCCCTGTATTAGTGAAAGGTAATGCAGGCGAGCACTTACGAGTAAAACCGGTTTCACGCGGTGGCTTTAAAAGCTCTAGCTCAAGCGTGACGAGTAGCTCAGGCGGTTAAATATGAAACGAATTACGGGCTTTCCTACTCGCCCCAATATGGTGCAACAATTATTAGATGTGGGCTTTGATTGATTATAATCTGACCTTCTTCTGAGTGGCTCCTCATTATTGGTCGGATAATGTAGCGTATGAATTTACCTTAGCTGAAAATCGATCACGTGAAGATGCCACCAACGAGTGCATGCGATGTGTATGGATTTTCATTTTGCCGATGAAGTGAAACAAGGTGATTATGCCCATTATCGCTTCACCGATTTACAGAAAAAATCTGATTGAACAAACATGGGCTAAAAACGTACCGCACTTATATGGTCGTTTTGATTTTGGTTATGACGGCGAAAACCTCAAAATGTTTGAATACAATGCCGACACGCCAACTTCCCTGCTTGAAGCTCGCCGTGGTGCAATGGCAATGGTTAGAGCAAATTGAAGGCTTAGCGCATCGTGACCAATTTAATTGGATTCACGAAGAATTGCTCAATCGCTTTCAGTTTATTCAACAGCAAACAGGGCTAAACGATTTTCGCATTTTAGTGCTATGCAAGAAGCGGGTCGTGAAGATTGGGGCAATATCGATTACTTGGCGGATGTGGCTTACAACGCAGGTTGGCATATTCATCAGCTCGCTATTGAAGACGTGGGTTACGATAAAGACAGCCAGCAATTCCTCGATCTGAATAATCAACCTATTGATTGTTTATTTAAAAGCTCTACCCGCTTGAATGGATGATCTACGACAGAATATGCACCACATGCTTAATTCATCCAGTACTTTTATTGAGCCTGCGTGGAAATTACTATTAAGCAATAAAGTGCTATTAGCAAAATTGTGGCAAAAGCACCCAAATCACCCATTATTACTACCTGCTTACTTTAGTAAACATGATATTACCGATCGTCAATCAATATGGGTGAAAAACCGACGTTAGGCCGTGAGGGCGCCATGTTTCTTACTATGAAAAACGTAATGGTCTGAATTTTACGCCAAAGGCGCGAACATTCTGCCTTCTACGATCAAGCAGGCTACATCTATCAACAAAAAATTTGAACTACCGAATTTTGATGGTATGTATCCAATGATTGGTTCTGGGTAGTGGGTGATGGGCATGCGGCATCGGATTAAGAGAAGATTTTACCCCAGTTACTGGCAATGATAGCCACTTCATTCCACATTACTTTGTGGAATAAAACAACGCAAAAACTGCGACCGCACTGAACAGATAATAAGGAGATAAATATGTATCCATTTAGTTTTTCAAAACCCTACTCGCATTGAATTTGGTCTCGATAAAGAAAAGAGATGGGTAAAATATATGCACTGAATACGGTGCAGGCCTTAATTATCTATGGCAGTGAGCGAATCAAACATTCCGGCTTATTTGAAGATGTAGCGAAAAAGCTTATGCGTGAGCATGGCATTGAATACATTGAATGTGGCGGAGTAAAAAGTAACCCGACAATCAACAAAGTCCGTGAAGCGTTGTAATGGCAAAAGCCTTTGGTGCAGATGAGCGTGTTGAGATATCGTGGTGGCTCTTGCCTTGATAGTGCGAAAGCGATCGCGGCTGGTGCATGCTATGAGGGTGATACTTGGGACTTTTTAAAGGTACACCGGTGCAAAAAGCGTTGATAATTTTGATGTAATAACCCGCGCTTGCGGTAACAGGCAGTGAAATGAACTGGGGAGCCGTCATTACCAATGAAGAAACACAGCAAAAATATTCAATTCACAGCAATCATTTATTCCAAAGTATCTGTCATTAACCTAAATTGCAAGCGACCGTCAGTCGTGATTGTTAGTGTATTCTGCCGCAGATATTATTGCTCATTCTATTGAAGCCTATTTCACAGCTGAATATCGTCCTGAAATTATTGATTTCTTAGTAGAAAGCAATATTAAAACTGTTATTCGTACGACTGAAATCTTGCTCAATGATCCACAAGATCTCAATGCTCGTGGCGAATTTGCCTGGTGCTTGCTACGCTTGCGTTGAACGGTTTAACGCATTTAGGTATCTCACCTTACGGTTTCCCAAATCATATGATTGAGCATTCCATGAGTGCGATTTCAGATGTACCACATGGTGCAGGGCTTTCCGTGATTATGCCTGCGTGGATGCAATGGTATCAATCTCAAAGGCCTGCTCAATTCAAACGCTTTGCTAAAGAAATATTTGGCTTAGATAAGGCTGAAGATGGTATTCAAGCCTTAAAAGCTTGGTTTGATAAAATCGGCACACCAACTCGTCTTGAGCAACTCAGCATTGATGATAAAACCTTATCTGAAATTGTTGGAAATGCGGTTCAAACTGCGATTAAGGCGAAAATGGATAAGATTTACACCAAAGAAGCTATTGAAGCAATTTTCGCTTTAGCGAAGTAATCTCTCATAAAAAAGAGCGGTCAAATTCCATTGTTTTTGTGAATTTGACCGTTCTTTTTATATTCTCAATATTTCACTTTATTGAAAAAGAACATCATAACCGCATTTCAGTTACCCAAAGTGCGGTTAATTCTGACTAAGTTTTAACGCTTAATTATAGTGAAGCTTGATCAACAGCCACACCAGCACCCATAGTTGTAGAGATGCTTCATTTTCTGATAGAAGATCACCTTTTTGCAGTAGTTGGTTTTGCTTTGTTTAAAGCCGCCAATAATGCTGAAGGTTTTCTTTAATTGAACTTTCAGAGAAGTTTGCTTTTACTGGTGTTGTGTGGATTATACGTTTTTATCGTTACGATAACGGATCTCGACCAGATTTAGCATTTTTAACTGCTTCAGCAACGTTTGGAGTTACGGTACCAACTTTTGGGGTTTTGGCATTAAAACCGCGTGGGCCTAATACTTGACCTAATTGACCAACAACACGCATTGCATCAGGAGAAGCGATAACAACGTCAAGTTCATTTCGCCTTTTTGATTTGCTCTGCTACAATCTTCCCAGACCTACTAAATCAGCACCAGCTTTCTTTAGCTCGCATCTGCGTTAGCACCTTTAGGTGAACACAGCTACGCGTACTTCACGACCAGTACCGTGTGGTAGACAGTTGCACCACGAACGTTTTGGTCTGATTTTGACGAGATCGATACCTAAGTTTACTGCAACATCAACACTTTCAACGAATTTAGCCGTTGCGAATTGTTTTAATAACGCGATTGCTTCGTTGATTTCGTCATGCTTTAGTAGAATCTACGCCAGCTTTGATTGCTTTCATTTTTAGTCAATTTAGCCATCGTATTATTCCTCCACCACTAAGCCCATTGAGCGAGCAGTACCAGCAATTGATTTCATTTTGGTTTCGATAGTCGCGCCAGTCATATCTGCCGCTTTTAGTTTTCAGCGATTTGACGAACTTGATCTAAAGTTACTTTTACCCACTTTTATCTTTGTTCGGTTTACCAGAACCAGATTTGATACCCTGCGACTTTTTCAATAATACTGCCGCTGGTGGAGTTTTAGTAATGAAAGTGAATGAACGGTCTGCATATACAGTGATAACAACTGGAATTGGTAAACCTTTTCTAAGCTCTCAGTACGAGCGTTGAATGCTTTACAGAATTCCATGATGTTCACACCTTGTTGACCTAATGCAGGACCAACTGGTGGTGATGGGTTTGCCATACCAGCTGCAACTTGCAACTTAACGTATGCTTGGACTTTTTTTGCCATTTTTTAGTTTCCTCTAAATGGGTGATAACGCCGAAATCGGCTCCTGTTAATGAAAGGCCGTATTTTTAATTAATCGGCCCTCGAAATTTCAAGCAGAAAAACTACTGAAAAACAACCGCACTTTATTTTTAAGTACGTACATTAAATTTCTTATTTTGGAAAAGGGAAATTAACGTGTTTTTTCCACTTGACCAAATTCAAGCTCAACTGGTGTTGCACGACCGAAGATAGATACAGACACTTTTAAGCGACCTTTTTCGTAATCCACTTCTTCAACCGTACCATTAAAGTCAGCAAATGGACCTTCTGTCACACGCACTTCTTCACCAGGTTGATATTCTTTACGATGACGTGGTTTTTCAGCACTTTGCTCTAAACGATTTAAAATTAAATCTGCTTCACGTTTAGAAATTGGCGCAGGCTTATCTGGTGTACCACCGATAAAGCCCATTACACGTGGTACGCTTTTCACTAAATGCCATGTGTCATCATTCATTGCCATTTCAACTAATACATAACCAGGGAAGAATTTACGTTCGCTTTTACGACGTTTACCTGCTACGTTTTCAACGACTTCTTCAGTCGGCACTAATACTTCACCAAACTGATCTTCCATTTGTTGTTGTTTGATATATTCACGCAATGTGATTGCAACACGACTCTCAAAGCCTGAGAATGCTTGCAATACATACCAACGTTTTTTGGATACGTTTTCAGTTTCGCTCATTTTAGAATCTCAAATCAGTTAAGAAGTTAATCAATGCAATGATAATTGAATCAATTGCCCAGAAGAATAAAGAGGTAAGCACGGTTACCCCAATTACGATTAAAGTTGTTTGACGTGTTTCTGCACGAGTTGGCCATACCACTTTACGACCTTTCAACTTTTGCTTCGCTAAAGAATGTGCGAGCTTTTTGTACCTTGGTTGGTAATTGCGCCTAAAACCAAAGGCAATTAATAAAGCGACAACTACGCCTACTACACGCACAGGTAAAGAGAAGGCGTCTTTAAAATAAACGTTACCAATCGCTGCAGCAGTAAAAAATGCCACAGAAAGAATCCAAAGAAGAGTGTTTAAGCCTTTTGATTTTCCTTCTACGACTTGTTCTTGGTCGTGTTTCTTTTTCTCAACAATTTCAGTTGCCATAAGTGAATCCGTATAAAATAAGGGATAAATAATTTTTAGATTAATTTCAGAACGTGCGATTGTAGCATTTTCTTTCGGGATTGCCTATGAAAAATGTTAGAAAAAACAACCGCACTTTCTGTTAGTTTTTATATTCGAGCTTCGGTGGTTTGTTATCAACGATGGTTTCTTCATCCACAATCACTTTTTGCAAGTTTTCGATTGAAGGTAAATCATACATCGTATCTAACAATACAGCCTCAACGATTGAGCGTAAACCACGTGCACCAGTTTTACGTTCAAGGGCTTTTTTCGCCATCGCTTTCAATGCTTCTGGGGTGAATTCAAGTTCCACATCTTCTAAGCCAAATAATGCTTGATATTGTTTGGTCAGTGCATTTTTCGGTTGAGTAAGGATCTGAATTAACGCTTCTTCATCTAATTCGCTTAATGGTGCAATCATCGGAAGACGACCAATAAATTCTGGAATTAAACCGAATTTCATTAAATCATCCGGCTCAACTTGACGGAATAATTCAGAAAGATTTTCTTTCTCTTCTTCCTTCTCTACTTTCGCATCAAAAAACCAATTTCCAGTATCCGTTTGTGTACGCTTACTCGATAATTTTATCTAAGCCGGCAAATGCTCCACCACAAATAAAGAGGATTTTTGAAGTATCCACTTTCAACATTTCTTGTTGAGGATGTTTACGTCCACCTTGTGGCGGTACAGATGCGATAGTGCCTTCAATTAATTTTAATAAGGCTTGTTGCACACCTTCACCAGACACATCGCGAGTAATAGACGCGCCTTCTGATTTACGGCTGATTTTATCAATTTCATCAATATAGATAATGCCCTGCTCTGCTTTTTCCGTATCGTAATCGCAGTTTTGCAATAATTTTTGCAGAACATTTTCCACGTCTTCGCCCACATAACCGGCTTCAGTTAACGTCGTCGCATCGGCCATAGCAAAAGGTACATTTAAACGTCGCGCCAAGGTTTGTGCTAATAAGGTTTTACCGCTACCTGTTGGACCGATTAACAAGATGTTACTTTTACCTAATTCCACATCATTGCTTTGGTGGTTCGTGCGTAAGCGTTTATAGTGATTGTAAACCGCCACTGACAAGACTTTTTTCGCATAATCTTGCCCAATCACATAATCATCTAAGTGCGCACGAATTTCGTGCGGTGTCGGTAATTTTTCTTCAACTGCCAGTTCGCTAGGTGTTTCGATTTCTCCACTGTCTTCCAACATACTGTGGCAAAGCTCGATACACTCGTTACAAATATAACCATCTGTACCCGCAATTAATTTTACCCACTTCACTTTTTTCTTCCACAGAAAGAACAGTGAAGATCGTTATCATTTGTTGTCATGTTAAATCCTTTAACGTTTAATCAACACATCGTCCACTAAGCCGTAAGCTTTTGCTTCTTTCGCCGACATAAAGTTATCACGATCGGTGTCTTTTTCGATACGCTCGATGCTTTGACCTGTATGGAAAGCAAGACGCTCGTTTAAGGTTTGTTTAATTTTTAAAATTTCTTGTGCGTGGATCTGAATATCTGATGCTTGTCCACGGAAACCACCTAACGGTTGGTGAATCATCACTCGAGCATTCGGTAATGCAGCTCGTTTTCCCGTCGCACCTCCTGCAAGTAAAAATGCGCCCATTGAGCAAGCTTGACCAATGCAAAGAGTACGCACATCTGGTTTAATAAATTGCATGGTATCGTAAATTGCCATACCCGCAGTCACTGAACCGCCCGGTGAGTTAATATAAATATTGATGTCTTTTTTCGGATCTTCTGATTCTAAGAAAAGTAGCTGTGCCACGATCAAATTTGCCATATGATCTTCTACTTCACCATTCAAGAAGATCACGCCCTCTTTTAATAGGCGGGAATAAATGTCGTACGAACGTTCACCACGAGAGGTTTGTTCGACAACCATAGGAATTACACTCATTTTTGCCCCTAAATATGTGCTAAAAAATCGGGCAATATTCTACCCGAAAATCAGTAAAAACAAAATGCGGTCGCTTTTCATTTAAAAAAACGACCGCACTTTTCGATGATATACCTGTGAATTTAATTCACTTTCTATCAATTATTATGCTTGTGGATTCATGATCTCATCAAATGAAGACGCTTTTTCAGTCACTTGAGCTTTAGCAAGAACGGCATCAACTGCTTGTTCTTCTAATACTACATTGCGAATGTTGTTCATTAACTCTTCATTTTTGCTGTAATATTCAACGACTTCAGCTGGTTGTTCGTAAGCAGAAGCGATATCCGCGATCATTGCTTTCGCACGTTCTTCATCCGCTTTCAATTCGTTTGATTTGATCACTTCAGAGAATAATAAACCGACTTGAACACGACGTTTTGCATCAGCTTCAAAATAATTCACGTGGTAATTGTGCGACTTATGTTGTGCATTGCCACCCGAAACGTTGTCTCTGCTTTGGTTACGTAACACATTGATTTCTTCTTCTACTGCAGAAGCTGGAACATCAATTGGGTTTTGTTCGATTAAACCGTTGATGACTTGTTGTTTAACGCGAGAAACTAATGCGTTTTTCAATTCACGTTCCATGTTTTTACGGATTTCTGCACGTAAATCTGCCACAGTTTTGGTGTTTGGACCAAATTTAGCAACGAACTCATCTGTTAATTCTGGTAATTCCATTTCTTCTACTTTTTCAAGGTGATCGCAAATTTTGCATCTTTACCTTTTAAGTTTTCAGAATGGTATTCAGCCGGGAAAGTCACATTGATATCGAATTGTTCGCCTGCTTTGTGGCCTACGATGCCCTCTTCAAAACCAGGGATCATACGACCTTGGCCCATGAATAGAACGAAATCAGTTGCTTTTACCGCCTTCGAATTCTTCGCCATCTACAGAACCAACGAAGTCAATGGTTACACGTGAATCTGCTTTCGCTGCAGCTTTGCTTTCAGCCCAAGTTGCTTGTTGTTTACGTAACACATCGATCATTTTATCGATATCAGCTTCAGTGATTTCAACAGTTGGTTTCTCAACTTTGATGTTTTCTAAGCCTTTTAATTCAACTTCTGGGTACACTTCGAAAGTTGCAGTGAATGATAAATCTTTACCAGGTTCGAACGTTTCGATAGCGAAAGTTGGACGACCTGCGATGTTGATTTTCTCAGCGATTACTGCATCAAAGAAATGACGTGGTAATAAATCGTTTAACACATCTTGACGGATTGATGCGCCAAAACGTTGTTCAATGATGTGCGCTGGCACGTGACCTTTACGGAAACCATCAACACGTACATTTTTTGCTGCACGTTTGAATTCTTCACGAGTTGCTTTTTCTACAGCTTCAGCTGGAACGGTGATCGTCACACGACGCTCTAAACCTTGAGTTGTTTCAATATTTAATGACATTTGTAACCTCAATTAATGTTGCACTCGGTAAAAACCACACCGAACACGTTATTGTTTGTAAAAATAAAAAACCGCCAAATTATAGCGAAAGAAAATCAAACAGTCGATAGAAACTGGAAAATTCAATAGAAAACCCGCTAAAATTGCACAATTTATCAACAATTTTTGAATAAAGAAAAAAGTGCGGTCAAAAATAACCGCACTTTTTATCGAATTATAAACCTTTCGGTAAACGAATTTTTTGACCAGGGAAAATCTTATCCGCGTCTTTAATCACTTCTTTGTTCGCTTCAACGATAGCGGTATATTTCGCGCCATTTCCGTAAGCTTTCTCAGCGATTTTCCACAAGGTGTCACCTTTTTGGATTACATAGAATGTTTCATCACTGCCTAAGGTTTCACCGTTATTGATGCTTGCATCGCTCGTTACTGAGTGGATACCTTGAATGTTACCCGCCATTAATACTGCTTTTTCTAATGGTCGCGCAGTTGATGCCACACCTTGGATATTTGCTACACCATTTTCAACGGTAACAGATAAGTTTTCCACGCCTGGATTGTCTTCTGCGATGTGTTGAGTCACTGCTTTAGACGCCTCTTCTTCTTTAGAGAAAACTTTCTTACCAATGTCACTGACAAAATCAAATAAACCCATTTTAAAGTTCCTTTTGTATGTTTGTTTAAGGGATTATTACGATACTGAAATTCCCTTCAGAAGTCTATAAATCAGAGTGTAAAGCTATGTAAATATTTCAAGAAAACTGATCTAAAATTGACCGCACTTTGATAGAATACGCCGATTTTTAATTTACTCACTCAGAAAGGAAAAATTATGCGTTGGCAAGGTCGTAGAGAAAGCTCAAATATTGAAGATAGACGTGGCTCTGGCGGCGGTAACTTCGGTGGCGGAAGAGGCACTGGTGTTTTCGGTATTATTATCTTATTAGTTGGTGCTTATTATGGCGTGGATCTTTCAGGCTTAGTGGGCACACCGGATTTTTCAGGACAAAGCTCTCAACGATTAGAAACCCAAGAAGAACAGCAGCTTGCGAGTCTTTCTAAAGTTGTATTAGCGGATACTGAAACCGTTTGGGGACAATATTTTAGACAAATGGGTAAAACCTATAGTGAGCCAACCATGGTGCTTTACAATGGCGTAACCCCAACCGCTTGTGGTACCGGTCAATCTGCAATGGGCCCATTCTACTGCCCAAGCGATCGCAAAGTTTACCTTGATTTATCATTCTATAATGAAATGAAAAATAAACTGTGTGCAGCGGGTGATTCAGCCTTTGCTTATGTAATTGCACAGAAGTCGGTCACCACGTACAAAATATGCTTGGTATTCTGCCGCAAGTGAATCGCGCACAACAAAGCAGCGATCGTAAAACAGCAAATCAACTTTCTGTTCAATTAGAACTTCAAGCTGACTGTTTCGCTGGTGTTTGGGCGAGCCAAGCAGTGAAAAGTGGTTTATTTGAACGAGGTGATGAAGAAAAAGCGTTTAATGCAGCAGAAGCTGTGGGCGATGACCGTTTACAAAAACGCAGCCAAGGTTATGTGGTACCGGATAGCTTCACTCACGGTACATCTGCACAGCGTCTAGAATGGTTCAGAAAAGGCTTACAAAGCGCCAACCCTTCTGTATGTAATACCTTTAACCAATAAGATCTTTAAGGCTGATTAATATCAGCCTTTTTTATTTCTATTCATTTAAACATAAAAAAGAGCGGTCAATTTTGACCGCTCTTTTCTTCATGATTTTAAGCTTACGCGAACTGACGTACTTCGCCGTTACCCGCTACATTTTCCACACAACGTGGACAAAGTGTAGGATGTTCAGGATTCACGCCGATTTTGTCAGAATAATGCCAACAACGTGGACATTTTTCACCGTTAGAACGCGCTACGCTTACGGCAATTCCCTCTAACTCACCCGCAGCCACATCCGCAGGTTTGTCAGCTAATGCTTTTACTTCCGCTTTTGAGGTAATTAACACGAAACGTAATTCATTGCCTAATTGCTCTAACAATGCGCGATATTCATCATTAGCATAAACCGTTACTTCAGCTTCTAAACCACCACCAATCACTTTGTCGTTACGGGCGATTTCTAATACACGGTTCACTTCAGAACGAACTTTAATCAGTTGTTGCCAGTAAGCATCGTCTAATTTTTCGTTCGCACCTAAGCCAAATAAGCCTTCGTAGAATTCTTCAGTGAAGACAAATTCTGCACGTGTCGTCGCCGTTTGTGGCAAGTAGCCCCAAATTTCATCTGCCGTGAATGACAGGATTGGTGCCATCCAACGAACCAATGCTTCTGCAATGTGCCATAACGCTGTTTGGCAGCTACGACGCGCAAGGCTGTCTGCTTTGGTGGTGTATTGACGGTCTTTAATAATATCAAGGTAGAACGAGCCCATTTCCACAGAACAGAAACGCATTAAACGTTGTACGACTGTGTGGAATTGATAGTTATCGTACGCGTCTTTAATTTCTTTTTGCGCATCTAAGGCACAAGCCACCGCCCAACGATCTAAGCTAATCATGTCTTCCGGTTTAACGGCATCACGTTGCGGATCAAAACCATTCAAGTTAGCTAGTAAGAAACGCGCAGTGTTACGAATACGACGATAGCTGTCCGCGGCACGTTTTAAGATCTCATCAGAAACGGTCATTTCACCGGTATAGTCGGTAGATGCCACCCATAAACGTAAAATGTCGCCACCGAATTTATCCATGACTTCTTGTGGCGTCACGATATTACCGATAGATTTTGACATCTTACGGCCTTGACCATCCACGGTGAAACCATGAGTTAATACTTGTTTGTATGGTGCTTTGCTGTCTGTTGCCGTAGAAAGCATTAAAGAAGACATAAACCAACCACGGTGTTGGTCAGAACCTTCTAAATACATGTCGATATCTTGACCGTTAAATTCTGGACGATTCGCGACAACAGAAGAATAGGTTGATCCTGAGTCAAACCATACGTCAAGGGTATCAGGCACTTTGCGATAGGTTTCTGCGTCCGCACCTAATAATTCTTTTTCGTCTAAATCCCACCATGCTTGAATACCGGCTTTCTCTACACGTTTCGCCACTTCTTCAAGTAACGCTAAAGTACGCGGATGAAGTTCTTCGGTTTCTTTGTGCACGAATAAGGTCATCGGCACGCCCCAAGTACGTTGACGGGAAATACACCAGTCAGGGCGATTTTCAACCATTTTCTCGATACGTGCTTGACCCCAATCTGGAATCCAGCGCACTTGTTTGATTTCGCCTAATGCTTGTTGGCGTAAACCCTGTGTTTCCATGCCGATAAACCATTGTGGTGTCGCACGGAAAATAATTGGCGTTTTGTGGCGCCAGCAGTGTGGGTAGCTGTGTTTGATTTTCTCAACTTTTAATAAGTTGCCCACTTCTTGCAATTTTTCAACAACCAATGGGTTTGCTTCAAATACGCCTTTGCCCGCAAAGAATTCAGTTGTTGAAATAAATTTACCGTCATTCGATACAAGACCTGCCATTGGTAAATTATATTTTTGTCCTACAATAAAGTCGTCCAAACCATGATCCGGTGCAGTGTGTACTAAACCCGTACCGCCATCAGTAGTCACGTGATCACCTAAAATCACTGGTACAGTGAAATCATAGAACGGATGGTTGAAGCGTACTAACTCAAGCGCCTGACCTTTTACTGAACCTAAAACTTCAACTTGTTCTACGCCCACGGCTTTCGCTACGGATTCCACTAATTCAGCCGCTAAAATCACACGCTCATCGCCAAGTTGTACCAAGTTGTATTCTAAGTCTGCATTTACCGCAATCGCACGGTTAGATGGCATTGTCCAAGGTGTGGTTGTCCAAATCACCGCAGATAATTTGCCATGGCCTTTGCCTACTGCGTTAAATTTCTCTTCAATTTCAACCGCACTTACTGCTGGGAAACGAACATAGATAGACGGAGAAACTTTGTCTTCGTATTCCACTTCAGCTTCTGCTAAAGAAGAACCGCAATCCAAACACCAGTGCACTGGTTTTGAACCTTTGTATAAATGGCCATTCGCAATCACTTTACCGAGTGTACGGATGATGTTTGCTTCGGTGTTGAAGTTCATCGTTAAATAAGGATTATCCCAATCGCCTAATACGCCTAAACGGATAAAAATCTTTTTTTCTGCTCCTTCTACTTGTTCCGCTGCATATTCACGACATTTTTGACGGAATTCAGCTGCAGTAATTTTCTCGTTTGGTTTGCCCACTAAACCTTCTACTTTTAATTCAATTGGCAAGCCATGACAGTCCCAACCTGGGATATAAGGCGAGTCAAAACCTAATGCGGTTTTGGATTTAACAATAATATCTTTCAGAATTTTATTAACGGCGTGGCCGATATGAATATTGCCGTTAGCATACGGAGGGCCATCGTGCAAAATAAAGGATTTTTTACCTTTCGTTGCTTGGCGGATTTTTTGATACAACTGTTTGTCATACCAATTTTTTAACATTACAGGTTCGCGTTTGGCTAGATCGCCACGCATAGGGAAACCTGTTTCAGGTAAATTTAACGTGTTTTTGTAATCAACTGTCATGTTATTTTCCAATTTTATATTTCAATATAATTCTATTTTGCAAAAAATGCTTTCGCTGTTTTTACGTCTTGTTCAATTTGAGCTTTCAACGCCTCAAAAGACGGAAACTTTATCTCATCGCGAATCTTATGGCAGAATTCCACTTCGACCATTTGTCCATAAATATTCTGAGAAAAATCAAATAAAATGAACTTCTAATAATTGTATCGTACCGTTAATAGTTGGGCGTTTTCCCATGTTTGCAACGCCGTTAAAAATCTCGCCCGATTTTAACCGCACTTTCACCGCATAAACCCCTTTTACTGGATTCACTTGGCGATGTAAGCGAACATTCGCGGTAGGAAAACCAATGGTTCGCCCTAATTTATTGCCATGTATAACTCGACCAAAAATACGATAAGGCTTACCGAGCAAATTTTCCGCATGCTGTAAATCATCTTTAGCCAACGCTTCACGAATAGCGGTGCTACTGATACGTAACTCATCTAAACAGAAGGTGCGACTGTCTTCTACTTCAAAACCAAACTGCTTTCCGGCTTGTTGCAACATCGCAAAATTGCCTAAACGTTTCGCACCAAATTTGAAATCATCGCCAATACTGAGAAACTTCACATTTAATTTGCGTACAAGCCAATCTTCAATAAATTGTTCTGCGGGTAGATCAGCAAAAGAGCGGTCAAATTTCGCGACGATCACCACATCCACACCCGCCTGAGCCAAATAATGCAATTTATCTCTTAAACGCATTAAGCGCGCAGGGGCTTTGTCACCCATAAAATATTCTCGCGGTTGTGGTTCGAAAAGCATCACCGCCATGGGTAAATTCAGCGCATTCGCTTTCTGACGAAGATGACGCAAAATCGCCTGATGCCCCAAATGCACCCCATCAAAATTGCCAATGGTTAATGCGCACCCTGACAAATATGGCTGTGAATTATGAAGCCCACGAATTAATTGCATTACATCTTATTCCAAAAAACGAAAAATAATCGGTGCATTATAGCGGTAACTTAATGTTTTGTCAGTAAATGGTGTTTACGAACACCCAAGAGCGCCAATACGCCTAAATAAACGACCGCAGCCAGTCCAATTAACCAAACCAACCAATAGATACGCATTAAAAATGTCATGGCTGCCCATTCTTGAATCGACGGGCAGTTATACCAAACCAAACCGCCCATGGCTAAGGCTGCACCTAAAACTTTCAGAAAAAAGACCGCACTTTTACGTGAAAAATGATATACATCCTCTTTAGCTAAACCACGATAAAGCAAATAAGCATTTAAGGTTGCTGACATGGCAGAAGCAATCGCTAAACCCACATAACTAAATGGAATCGCCAACACATTAAAGCCCATATTGCTCACCATGGCGATAATCCCGATTTTCACGGGCGTTTTAGTGTCTTGCCGTGCGTAATAGCCATTAGCCAAGATCTTAATCAGCATAAAGCTAAGCAAACCGGCATTGAATGCCCATAAAGAATAAGAGGCCGCATGCACATCTGTTAAGGTAAAACTGCCACGCATAAACAATACCAGTAACATTGGTTGGGCTAACACGGCAATACCAATTGCGGCAGGCACGCCGAGTAATAAAATCATTCGTACGCCCCAGTCCATGGTATTACGAAAATCAACCGCACTTTGGGAAGAATTATCTTCTCGATTCACGTGATGGCGAGCAAGCGTCGGTAAAATCACAGTGGAAATCGCAATACCAAATAGCCCAAGTGGAAACTCCAATAGACGATCAGAATAATAAAGCCAACTAATGGATCCCGTCATTAAGAAACTGGCAATGACTGTATCAAGCAACAAGTTGATTTGACTTACGGAAACCCCGAACAAGGCAGGAATCATTAATCGACGGATTTTCGCTACCCCTTCATCATGCCATGCCCATTTTGGTTTTACGAGCAAGCCTGCTTTCTTCAAGAAAGGGATTTGGAATAAAAATTGTAATAAACCGCCTAAGAAGATCCCGATAGCAAGGGCAAGATCGGGATTGTCTAATCTTGGTGCAAGGAAAAGTGCGGTTGCAATCATGGCAATATTTAACAAAACAGGCGAAAACGACATCACACCAAATTTGCCTATCGTATTTAAAATCGCGCCTGAAAGTGCCACAAAGGTGACAAACCATAAATAAGGAAAAGTAATTTTTAAGAGTAAAGAGGCTTGTTCAAATTTGTGTGCATCGGGTCCGTCATTTTAGCCAATCGGTAAACCAGCCCATCCCAAAGATCGCTCGCCACAACAGGTGATCCTACCATGGCAAGCAAGGTAACAATGCTGACTAATCCGCCCAGTGTACCCGACACTTTCCCAATAAATTCTCGGGTTTTAGAAAAGATCGCCCTGATTTTTTTGATATTCAGCTAATACAGGGACGAAAGCCTGAGAAAATGCCCCTTCCGCAAAATAAACGACGTAAAAAAAGTTTGGGATACGGTTAGCGAATAGAAACACGTCCGCCATTTGCACCAGCACCGATTAAATGGGCAATTACCACATCGCGGACTAAACCTAACACACGGGACACTAATGTCATCCCACTCACGATAATGCCGGATTTTAAAAAGTCGTTTACTCAAAAATAGGGGTCTCTTCAAAAAATTTGCCTTAATTGTATAGAATTTTTGTTTTTACGCTATATTCCAACGAAAAACTGATAAAAATCCTGCCCACATCGTTTGTGTGAGCCAATAAAAGCGCTTTTTAAATAACGATGCTTACTTTCGGTTGTGTCTCACCGAAATCAACACAAATTATTCATTGACAAAAGTATAAAAAATCGGCATATTCTACGCCCTTATTTTTGTCATAATCATCTAACAGAAATTTTTAGGAGTTTGACCTTGGCTAATATCAAGTCAGCAAAAAAACGCGCGGTTCAATCTGAAAAACGCCGCCAACACAACGCAAGCCAACGCTCTATGATGCGTACTACATCAAAAAGTATATGCTCAAGTAGCGAGAGGTGAAAAAGCGACTGCTGAAGCAGACATTCGTTGAAATGCAAAAAGTTGTTGACCGTATGGCTTTCTAAAGGCTTAATCCACGCTAACAAAGCAGAAACCACAAAGCTAAATTAGCCGCTCAAATCAAAAATTAGCGTAATTAAAGCATTAAAACAGCTTTAAAAATAAAACCGCACTTTGGTGCGGTTTTTGTTTGCCGTAAACCGTCCTGCCACAAACGTCTGACAACAAGCTTGCATTCCCTCCTTTAACCTGTAAACTACCTCACAACTTAAAAATTAATCATAAAAATAAACAATAAATGACCAAAAAATCTTTTAAAAACAGATCCGAATTATCAAAAAGAATTAGCCAAATACGGTAATCCGATCCCAAGCAGAGACTACATTCTGCAAATTATTCGTGAAAATAATGTCCCGATGAGTCGGGAAGAAATTCTGACCGCACTTTCAATTAAAAAGTGATGAACAACAAGAAGCTATGCGCCATCACTTACGCGCCATGGAAAATGATGGGCAGTTAGTTTTTACTAAACGTAAACGCTATGCCTTGCCTGAAAAAAATTGGATTTATTCAAAGGGATGGTCATTGGCCATCGTGAAGGCTATGGCTTTTACAGTTGAAGGCAAAAAGAGGATCTCTTTATTCCTAATCACCAAATGCAACGTGTGATGCATGGTGATTTTGTATTAGCCCAACCTGCAGGCTTAGATCGCCGTGGTCGTCGCGAAGTCCGTATTGTTCGCGTACTTGAAAGTCGTAAAAAACAAATTGTCGGCCGTTTCTTCTTAGAAAATGGCTTTAGCTATGTGGTGCCTGATGACAGCCGTATCGGACGAGATATCTTAGTCCCTAATGAACATCGCAATGGCGCCCGAATGGGACAAGTTGTCGTGGTTGAATTGCAAGAACGATCTGCATCCTTTACTCAACCAGTTGGCATCATCACCGAAATTCTGGGTGACAATATGGCAAAAGGGATGGAAGTGGAGATTGCTCTTCGTAATCATGACATTCCTCACCAATTCCCAAGTGCGGTCGAAAAATACGTGAAAAAATTCACGGAAGAAGTGCCTGAAGAAGCAAAAAAAGGCCGTGTGGATTTACGCAATCTGCCACTGGTTACCATTGATGGCGAAGATGCACGTGATTTTGATGATGCCGTATATTGCGAAAAAAGTGGTAAAGGCTGGAAACTTTGGGTGGCAATTGCCGATGTCAGCTATTATGTGCGTTTACGTTCTGCATTAGATACTGAAGCTTATAACCGAGGTAACTCCGTTTACTTCCCAAATCGTGTTGTGCCAATGCTACCAGAGATTTTATCCAACGGATTGTGTTCACTGAATCCACAAGTTGATCGCTTGTGTATGGTGTGTGAAATGCACATTTCTGCCAAAGGTAAACTCACAGACTATCGTTTTTATGAAGCGGTAATGAATTCTCATGCACGTTTAACCTATACGAAAGTCGCGGCGATTTTAGACGGCGATGATGAGCTCCGCACCCGTTATCAAGGGCTAGTACCACATTTAGAAGAATTGCATCATCTCTATCAAGCGTTACTCAATGCACGCAAACAACGTGGTGCCATCGATTTTGAAACCATCGAAACCAAATTTATTTTCAATGCCATGGGACGAATTGATCGCATTGAACCTGTTGTGCGAAATGATGCTCACAAAATCATTGAAGAATGCATGATTCTTGCGAATATTGCAGCGGCAAACTTTATGGAAAAACATAAAGAGCCGGCACTCTATCGTATTCATGCCACACCGAGCGAAGAAAAACTGACATCTTTCCGTGCATTCTTAAGTGAATGTGGTTTAAGCCTTGAAGGTGGCATGAAACCGACCACAAAAGATTATGCGAAATTGTTAGAGCAAGTGAAAGATCGTCCGGATCACGAACTCATTCAAACCATGTTGCTCCGTTCATTAAGCCAAGCGGTTTATCATGCGGATAATATCGGTCACTTTGGTTTGGCGTTAGAAGAATATGCACACTTCACTTCCCCGATTCGTCGTTATCCAGATTTAACCCTACATCGTGGAATTAAATATTTATTAGCAAAAGAAAAAGGTGCTAAACGTAAAACCACAGATACTGGCGGCTATCATTATTCTTTTGATGAAATGGATTTATTAGGTGATCACTGCTCTATGACAGAACGCCGTGCCGATGATGCCACTCGTGAAGTAGCAGATTGGCTGAAATGTGAATATATGCAAGATCACGTAGGTGCTGAATTTAGCGGAGTGATCTCATCTGTAACGGGCTTTGGCTTATTCGTACGTTTAGATGATTTATTCATTGACGGCTTAGTCCATATTTCCACTTTAGATAACGACTACTATCAATTTGATACGGCAAAACAACGTTTAATCGGTGAAAATAGTGGTATGATCTACCGTCTTGGCGATAAAGTCAAAATTCGTGTAGTTGCCGTTCATTTAGAACAAAAAATGGTAGATTTCAGTTTAGTCGAAAGCGCACGAAAACCGCGTCGTGTGGGAAAAACGGCTAAACAAAATGCGAAAAAAGTATTTAAGGAACTGCCACCTAAAGCGTCAAAAAAACGTAAAAGTGCGGTTAAAAATAAAGATGTTTCTAAGAAACCGACGAGAAAACGGAAGAAATAATAAATAAGAGAACCCTATGTCAGAAAATATCTATGGTATCCATGCTGTAAACAGCATTTTAGCAAATAGCCCTGAGCGTTTAATTGAAGTATTTGTGCTGAAAGGCCGTGAAGATAAACGCCTACAACCCTTACTCAATGAGCTCTATGCTTTAGGCATTGCGGTGCAATTTGTAAACCGCCAAACATTAGATAAAAAATCCAACGGTGAAGTGCATCAAGGTGTGATTGCTCGTGTGCAAGAAGCGAAAGAGCTGAATGAACATGATCTGGATGAACTTCTTACTCGTAAGCAAAATCCACTTCTGTTAGTGCTTGATGGCGTGACGGATCCCCATAACCTGGGCGCCTGCTTACGCACTGCAGATGCCGCTGGTGTGAGTGCTGTTATCGTACCAAAAGATAAATCCGCTCAACTCACTTCTATCGCACGTAAAGTGGCTTGCGGTGCTGCGGAGACTGTGCCATTAATTCGCGTAACCAATTTAGCACGTACTTTGCGAGATCTACAACAAAATCATAATATTTGGGTGGTGGGTACGGCTGGCGAAGCAACAGAAACCATTTATCAAAGCAAACTTACGGGTTCTCTTGCTTTAGTAATGGGAGCCGAAGGTGAAGGCATGCGCCGTCTTACTCGTGAGCATTGCGATCAGCTGATTAGTATTCCAATGGCGGGCTCAGTTTCATCCCTGAATGTTTCTGTTGCGACTGGCGTATGTTTATTTGAAATTGTGAGACAACGTCTTGCCGCCTAAAAACGCGTGAAAAAACGACCGCACTTGATATAAAAAAATGCCGACAAATCATTGTCGGCATTTTTGTTATTTTGAAATGGTTTTCCCAAATATCATAGAAAGCACTAAAGTACATAATGCAGGTACAAGCCACGCAAGCCCTTGTGAATAGAGCGGGAAATGAGTCATGATTTGATGTAAGCCTTCCGGCAACATATCCAAGTTTTTCAAGCTATCAATTAAACTAAAACAAACTGTCACAAAAATAGTGGTGTAATAGCTCAATCGAATAGAAGGCAATTTATTACGCACAAGCTGTAAAACCACCAACATAATCGCCATCGGATAAATCAAGAATAATGCTGGAATCGTGACACGAAGTAATTTTGTTAGTCCATACTGTGAAATGATTGTCGTCATTGCAGTGAAGAAAACAATCCAGAATGGATAAGAAAAACGTGTCGAAAACTTAGAGAAATAATCACCACAAGCACTGGTTACGCCCACTAATGTGGTTAGACTTGCTAAAGTAATAATACCCGCCATAATCCAGGTTCCCGCCGTGCCAAATAAACTGTTCACATAACGAGAAAAATTTGTCACCATTTGTTGCACCTTGTGCCACCGCATCAGAAGTCGCCCCTAAGTAGAATAAGGCAAAATATAGACAAGCTAATAAAATGACAGATACAAAACCCGCTGAAATCGTATATTGAACAATCTTTTGGGGATTCGTTACATTTTTTGCAGCCAATGCACGTGCAACAATGCCACCAAATGCAATCGCTGCCAGTAAATCCATGGTTTGATAACCACTAATTAAGCCTGTGGTTAATGCTGAATTCTCTGCATAAGCCTGGGAAGGTGCAACAATATCAGAAAGTGGTGAAACAAAAACGGTAATACCGACAACCACCAATAACACCAACAATGCAGGGGTCATTACTTCACCCACCGTTGAAATAATTGTGCTTGGACGAATCATGAATCCCATCGCGATAATATTAAAAAGCACAGAAAAAATAAGACGTGCCGTCTCGCTATCTTCAAAAAGCCCCAATGGTAACCATGCCATTTCATAAGCCACGTTGGTAATTCGAGGCATGGCAAAGGTTGAACCGATCACTAAATAAAGAATCGTTAAAAAGGCTACGCCAGCCCAGTTGGGTAAATCCTTGGTTAGCTCTTCACCGCGTCCTAACACAGACACAACGACTAAGGTAATAAACGGCATTAATACACCCGTTACCACAAATCCCATAGAGGCTGTTGCCCAATGGTTACCTGCGGTGTAACCTTCCATCGGAGGAAAAATAATATTTCCTGCGCCCAAAAACAGGGCAAAAACCATCATACCTAATACGATGATATCTTTTTGAAAACATAGGTAGTCTCGACAAATAAAATAAATTGCCGAATTTTACTCTAAATACCCCTTAACTCCAAACGTAGAAATGGAAAATATGGATAAATCATAATTTTAATCAAATAAATTGCCCCACTAAATCCATATTTACTGACGGTATTCTCCAAAAAGTTAGAAATTTTATGATAGTATCCAAACTCTGTTATTTTTTATTATATTTTTAGGAGAGGATGAATGAATAAACTGAGTTTGACTCAACAAATTCAGCGTTTTTTAAAATTAGAATCAGCTGGCGGAATTTTATTACTTTTCTCAGCGGTAGTCGCAATGCTATTAGCCAACTCACCGCTTAATCAAACCTATAATGACTTTTTAAATTTACCAGTCAGCATTCAAGTAGGATCTTTTTCTATTGATAAAACCTTAATCCATTGGATTAACGATGGTTTTATGGCGGTATTCTTTGTTTTAGTGGGAATGGAAGTCAAAAAAGAATTATTTGAAGGCTCCCTTTCAAGCTATCAACAAGCGATTTTCCCCGCTATTGCAGCGGTGGGGGGAATGATTATTCCTGCATTAGTTTATGTATTTATCACCCAACACGATCCCGCTTTAGCCGATGGCTGGGCTATTCCAATGGCAACAGACATTGCCTTTGCACTTGGAATCATGGCGTTATTAAGTAAACAAGTGCCACTCCCACTAAAAATCTTTTTACTTGCTTTAGCGATTATTGATGACTTAGGCGCCATTGTCGTTATTGCACTGTTTTTCTCGCACGGTTTAAGTGTACAAGCACTCATTTTTGCTGCAGTTGCTATTGTTGTACTTATCGCATTAAATCGCTTTTAAAGTGACCGCACTTTGTGCCTATATGGTAGTGGGAACAATCTTATGGGCTTCGGTATTAAAATCTGGTGTGCACGCTACCCTTGCAGGGGTTATCATCGGATTTTGTATTCCATTGAAAGGCAAAAATGGCGAAACACCATTACACGACTTTGAGCACATTCTTGCCCCTTGGTCATCCTTTGTTATCCTGCCATTATTTGCATTTGCCAATGCGGGTGTAAGCTTTGATGGCATAGATCTCAGCATGCTAACATCACCATTATTACTCGCGATTTCTCTTGGCTTAATTATCGGAAAACCACTCGGCGTATTTGGTTTCAGTTATCTTTCCGTTAAACTTGGCATTGCAAAACTTCCACAAGGCATCAACTTTAAACAAATTTTTGCCGTGGCAATTTTGTGTGGTATCGGCTTCACCATGTCGATGTTCTTAGCAAGCCTAGCCTTCAATGCCGATGCCGGTGAAAGCATTAACTCCCTTTCTCGATTAGGGATCTTATTAGGTTCTACTGTTTCTGCGATTGTGGGGTATATGGCGTTGAAAGTGACTACTGCTAAAAATAAAGGGTAATCAAAACAATGGAAAAACTAACCTGTTATGTGATTTATGCTTCTGAAAAAATAGAGAGACTGAGTGATTTTTACAATACCCTCTGACTCTTACTTCGTTCCTATTTCTGCAATAAGTAAAGAACAGGTTAGCTTTACTCGGTAATTCTTCCGCCTTATTTAATTTAAAGAAAGCGGAAGAACTACTTGAGCGCACTCCCAATAATAAAGAAATCGCCCACACGCTATCTCACATTCAGTGCTGGAAAGCGATTGCTGAAAAATAAACAGCTACAAGATAATGATTTTGCTTTAATTGCTGAAAGTGAAATACAACCTGTTGAAAAACTTCATTCAACATGCTATCCATTATGCCAATAAATATTCCTCTTATGGAATTATCAAATTACAGCGCGATGGTGAAACTCCTGCTTGTGAACGCCTATACCAAGCTAGTGATGAGCCTGATGCATTAATCTATGGTGATACAAATCAGTACAACTATGGTTGTTCTCTTTATCTCATCCGCAAAAATGTCGCAAAAAAATTGACCGCACTGTTGAGTGAAACAAAACCCTACTGGCTTGCAGATCAATTTGCTGCATTCCATGAACCTCAAAACATTGCTCAAGCTCGTTATCTATTGGGGAAAAATCCAAATAGAAGACAACAAAACAAAATTGAAAACCCACTATTTAGTATCATTGTGCCAATTTATAATGTTGAGTGTTACCTTGAGCAATGTATTGAATCTGTCTTAATGCAAGATTATCAAAATTATGAACTGATTTTGGTTGATGATGGTTCACCTGATAATTCCATCGATATTTGCATTAAATATGCTAAACAATATCCTAATATTGTATTTATTCGTAAAATTAATGGTGGTCTTTCCGATGCAAGAAAATGCTGGTATTAAACTTGCTCGTGGCGAGTATTTAATGTTTTTAGATAGTGATGATTATTGGGAAGGAACAAGTATTCTTTCTGATTTACAAAAGATAATTAATGAAAAATAACCCCGATGTTATCTTTAATTATATGAGCGACTGTTTATCCCGACAAAATTGTAGAACCATTACATCAACCGAGATAAGCTAATAGGCTCTTTTAAAGAAGACTTTCAAGGCCTTTTATCAAGATGGAATTTATCTTGGGTTTTGCAGTTACAAAAAAACAATGAAAAGAGAATTAATTTTAAAAAATCATCTTTTTATTCATAAAAGGCCGACATTTTGAAGATATTCCCTGAGCTTCTCACTGGTTAAACATATTAAAAAATTATGCCATATATCAAAAATTGCTTTTTATATGTATAGAAGAGAAAGAAAAAGGTGCAATTAGTTCAGTTATAACAGCCCAAAACCAAATAAGCCTATTTCAAAATTTATCTAACGTTATAACTGAAATTACAGATATGAAACTTAGCAATGAATTATTACCTGGATTAAAAATATGCAGATGATATTTATCGTTATGTCATGACATGTTATGACTTACTTTCTGAGCAAGAACAAGTAGATTTTTCTTAGCTTGAAAGTAAAATATGAAAAACAATTTAACGATTTATGGTAATTATAGAAAAATACACCATCTAATAACCACCAACATTATAAGTATCATTTAAAAACTTACAGAAACTCTATCAAAAGCATAAATCAATATGAAAAGAATCATTCTTACCGCATTAAGTCAAAAATCACAATTTATGGTATGAACAATTTTATTCCATTTATTATCACATTAAGAAAGACATCTTATGTAGGAGATGTTGGCGTTATCAATTATGGGCTTTCAGATGAATACATCGAAACACTCAATCGAAATAACATTCTTATTTTTCACCATTGAATGCGGTAACTAACCTTGCTTTTAGATAGACATATTTCTGCTTCGCATATTGCAAAAACAATTCAACTATGAGCAAATTGCTGTTTTCGATGCCGACATTTGGTTTCCAAATCAAACATTCAGTTTGTTTGATCATATTAAAGATAAATCGATCCTTTATGCATGTGCAGACAACCAAATCAGTGGTTTTTATTTATGACTGCAGTAAAACAGATGATTCAGCTAAGTATTCAGCAGAAAAAAATTGAAAGTTGGTTGAATAAAAATTATTAATAAGTATGGTTTTATATGGCAACTTGGACTCATTACTGGCCATAAAGAAGCTTGGGAAGAATATGCAGAATATATCAAATCATTATTAAATGAACATCGCCATTTCTCAATGAGTTATGGCATTGATACAACACTCTTAACCTTTATTCTGCAGAAACCGATAATGTAAGGCCCTTTGCATAAAAATATAACTGTATCCCAAACTGGGAAATTCATTTTATTTACCAGCAAAATCAATTCAAATACTTTTTTTAATTGATAATGAAATAGTTGAGGCGATACATATTCCTGGTGATTTCAGGTTAGAAGGAAGATTTAGCTTTAACAAATTAAAACCAGCAATCTATACTACTCAAGGAAAAAGCTTATCAATTACAACAATATCCTCTGTACAATATTTTAAAAGAAAGCATGACATACTTTCCAATTAATGCGAGTCATACTGTACTCAAATTAGAGCATGCCTTTGCTAATGGAATAAGTATTAGAACGCTCGATCACAATGAAATTTCACAAACATCAAAACGCATTATGTATTGAAGTATCAGGTGAATCTGAACTCTGTTTCAGTAATCCTCATGACAAAGAAATTCAATTTATTTATCATTATCATACCGTTATAAATCATGAATTATGCGATATTGTTACAATTAATACTAATGATCTTTTCGCCTTTCTTAAATAAAGAAAATCGAGCTTATTATGTTTCACTTCAGCCAAATGATAAAATATTTTTTTCAAAACAGATGCAGTAGATGTACAAAAAGAAAAGTGAAATGGGTATTTGAAAACGTAAGATTAGTTGAATAAAAATCCCTCAGCACACACTAAAGGGATTTTTACAACTCTTATTCAGAAAAACAAGCGCTTGATCTCTTTCTCATACAAATAAATATTCATCGGATTAGTTGGTAATTGAGAATCCAAGTATTCATTTGCTCTTTTCACATACTCCTCATGATGCTTATCATGGTTATCAATCACATCAAGCAACACTTTTGCACCTTCAAATGCGTCAAACTGATCGTAGTAATACCCCACGCCTTTAGGGATAAGTTTTGAATTATGAATAAATGGATAGCCACCATACAATGCATCATTGTAAGCGTAATTCAAGCCATTTTCCCACTGATGACTTAGCACAATATCCACATAGCGAGTAAGAAAAATCAGGCATTTGATAACGTCCCTCTACTGTCATCACTCCATTTTTTTAACAAGATTAGTTCGACCTATAAAATTAAAAAAGGTTGGATTATCTTTTTTGTCATAAGTATTGCACAGATAGACATTTTTAATTTTTTCTGGTGCTTCACGGTAGGCTTGCTCAGCAATTAACACCGGCGTAAAGCAAGTTTTCACTACGTTGATATTGGCTTCAAAAAGAAGCAATACGTTTAGCTTTTTTTCTCAGGATCTGGTTTATACCCAAATTCTAAATTATTTTGTTCCTTGATGCGCTTAATCACTTGATCACAGAACACAGGAGACCAAATTGTTGGTACAACATAAGCTGGACAGCGATACATAATAGAAAAATAAGATTTACAGGTATTCTCATGCTGTGGGATCATCCATACAGAATCAAATAACGTACCATTAAACACTCTTCCTGCTTTCTTATCAAAAAGGAAATTTTTCCATATCCATAATAAAGTCATTTCCCATTTTATAGCAAACAACTTTACCACCATGCTCATGCATACGAGTAACTTGATGTGGTTCAATAACCAAAGTCCCCTCAATCAATACATCTAATTGATCGATAACATCTTCAACATAGGCATATTTAAGATTCAAGCCCTCTAACATAAAAGCCATCAGGTGGTGTAGTGCGTTTCTCAGGTCCCCAAGAAACTAAAAATAACATCCTCAACAATCGATGAATGTTGCAATAAATGATAAAGATGAATGACGTTTTGATTCGCACCATTTGCCCAAATATCCGTAACTTTAGCTTCTAAATTAAACGTAATTCCAATTTTATATTTACTCATATTATCTTTCCTCTTCTATTATTTAAAATCATCTGAAAGTGCGGTAAAAAAATTAATATATTCTCAAAATAACTTAAATAATAAAAATCACTCGGATATTTCTATCCGAGTGATTTATCTAGTTTAGCTGATTATTACCACTGGTAACCTACACCGGCACCAATATTATAATCACCTTGTGTAGTTGCTTTGCACCACTCACTTTAAAGATAACTTTATTGTTATCACTCGCACGTGAATAACCAACTGCAACTGCACTTTTCTCCTCTGTAGTTACCTACACCAAGACCGAGCATTGAACCACCTGGTTTATTCACTTGTGGAATATTCGCTGCAGCTGTTGCTCCTGCGATACCACCACGAAGTTTCTTATCAGTTTTCTTCAACTCGCTACGAATTGCACCAACTGAGCGATCAACATATTGTTTATTCGTCGCATCAGTACCACGAACTGGATCTGCGACATTTGTGATTCGACGTTCATTACCGACTGAACCAACAGAAACAGTATTTGCTTCATTTGCCACAGAACCTTGACCTAATGCCACAGAGTTATTTTGCTGTCGCTTTCGCACCTTGACCCACAGCTGTTGAGTTTTTACCCGAAGCTTGTGAGTTATTACCTAACGCCGTGCCATTTTCACCACTTGCATTCGCACCGTAGCCAACCGCAGTTGCATCTTTACCTTTCGCTTTCGCACTATCACGTTTGCTAGTGTTATCTGCGCAAATGCCGTTTTGCCATCTTTACTGATCAAACCAGAATCTTCAATACGTTTCGCAGAGCTTTCTGCTCACTGTTGCAGAAGATGCACGTACTGTCGCAGATGAACCTGCTCTGCAGACGCTGAGCTGTCTGTCGCTGATGCGAAGATGATGCTGCTGTTGCAGATGAACCTGCCGCTGAAGCTGAGGTGCTTTCGCTGTCGCTGAGCTATCCGCCGCTGATGCAGAAGAAGACGTCGCCGTTGCAGATGAACCCTGCCGCAGACGCTGAGGTGCTTTGCGCTGCCGTTGCTGAGCTGTCTGCTCGCTGATGCAGAAGAAGATGCTACTGTTGCAGATGAACCTGCCGCAGACGCAGAAGTGCTTGCCGCTGTCGCTGAGCTATCCGCCGCTGATGCAGAAGAAGACGTCGCTGTCGCAGATGAACCTGCCGCAGATGCAGAAGTGCTTGCTACTGATGCAGAAGAAGATGCCGCAGTTGCTGAAGAACCTGCCGCAGACGCAGAGTGCTTGCCGCTGTCGCTGAGCTATCTGCCGCTGATGCAGAAGAAGAAGCCGCTGTTGCAGATGAACCTCGCCGAGACGCTGATGTGCTTACGCCGTTGCAGATGAACCCTGCCGCAGACGCTGAGGTGCTTGACTGCCGTTGCAGATGAACCCTGCCGCGAGACGCTGAGGTGCTTCGCCGTTGCTGAGCTGTCTGTCGCTGATGCAGAAGATGATGCCGCTGTTGCAGATGAACCTCGCCGCTGAAGCTGAGGTGCTTGTCGCTGTCGCTGAGCTATCAGCGCTGATGCAGAAGAAGACGCCGCTGTTGCAGATGAACCTGTGCTGAAGCTGAGGTGCTTGCGCTGTTGCTGAGCTATCCGTCGCTGATGCAGAAGATGATGCCGCAGTCGCAGATGAACCTGCTGCTGACGCTGAGGTGCTTGCTGCTGTCGCTGAGCTATCTGCCGCTGATGCAGAAGAAGAAGTCGCTGTTGCAGATGAACCTGCCGCTGACGCTGACGTGCTTGCTCGCTGTCGCTGAGCTGTCTGCCGCTGATGCAGAAGAAGATGCCGCAGTCGCAGATGAACCTGCCGCAGACGCAGAAGTGCTTGCCGCGGTTGCTGAGCTATCCGTCGCTGATGCAGAAGATGATGCCGCAGTCGCTGAAGAACCCTGCCGCTGAAGCTGAGGTGCTTGCCGCTGTTGCTGAGCTATCCGCCGCTGATGCAGAAGATGATGCTACCGTTGCAGATGAACCTCGCCGCTGAAGCTGATGAGCTTGCTCGCTGTTGCAGATGAACCTCTTTCGCTGAAGCTGAGGTGCTTGCGTACTGTCGCTGAGCTATCCGCCGCTGAAGCTGATGAGCTTGCCGCTGTTGCAGATGAACCTGCTCGCTGAAGCTGATGTGCTTTGCGCCGTTGCTGAGCTATCCGTCGCTGATGCAGAAGATGATGCCGCTGTTGCAGATGAACTCTGCCGCTGAAGCTGAGGTGCTTGTCGCTGTCGCTGAGCTATCCGTCGCTGATGCAGAAGAAGACGCCGCTGTTGCAGATGAACCTGCCGCTGAAGCTGAGGTGCTTGCGACTGTTGCTGAGCTATCCGCCGCTGATGCAGAAGATGATGCGCGCAGTCGCAGATGAACCCGTCGCTGACGCTGAGGTGCTTGCCGCTGTCGCTGAGCTATCTGCCGCTGATGCAGAAGAAGAAGTCGCCGTTGCAGATGAACCTGCCGCTGACGCTGACGTGCTTGTCGCTGTCGCTGAGCTGTCTCGTCGCTGATGCAGAAGAAGATGCCGCAGTCGCAGATGAACCTGCTCGCAGACGCAGAAGTGCTTGCCGCGGTTGCTGAGCTATCCGTCGCTGATGCAGAAGATGATGCCGCAGTCGCTGAAGAACCCGCCGCTGAAGCTGAGGTGCTTGCTCGCTGTTGCTGAGCTATCCGCCGCTGATGCAGAAGATGATGCCGCCGTTGCAGATGAACCTGTCGCTGAAGCTGATGAGCTTGCCGCTGTTGCAGATGAACCTGCTCGCTGAAGCTGAGGTGCTTGCGACTGTCGCTGAGCTATCCGTCGCTGAAGCTGATGAGCTTGCCGCTGTTGCAGATGAACCTGCTCGCTGAAGCTGATGTGCTTGCCGCCGTTGCTGAGCTATCCGCCGCTGATGCAGAAGATGATCTGCAGTCGCTGAAGAGCCTGCCGCTGACGCTGACGTGCTTGCCGCTGTCGCTGAGCTATCTGCCGCTGATGCAGAAGAAGATGCCGCTGTTGCAGATGAACCTGCTCGCAGACGCAGAAGTGCTTGCCGCTGTCGCTGGAGCTATCTGCCGCTGATGCAGAAGAAGACGCGCCGTTGCAGATGAACCTCGCCGCTGACGCTGACGTGCTTGTCGCTGTCGCTGAGCTGTCTCGTCGCTGATGCAGAAGAAGATGCCGCAGTCGCAGATGAACCTCTCGCAGACGCAGAAGTGCTTGCTGCGGTTGCTGAGCTATCCGCCGCTGATGCAGAAGATGATGCCGCCGTTGCAGATGAACCTGTCGCTGAAGCTGAGGTGCTTGGTCGCCGTTGCTGAGCTATCCGCCGCTGATGCAGAAGAAGATGCCGCAGTCGCAGATGAACCTGCCGCAGACGCAGAAGTGCTTGCCGCGGTTGCTGAGCTATCCGCCGCTGATGCAGAAGATGATGCTGCCGTTGCAGATGAACCCTGCCGCTGAAGCTGAGGTGCTTGCTGTTGCTGAGCTATCCGTCGCTGATGCAGAAGAAGATGCCGCAGTCGCAGATGAACCTCGTCGCAGACGCAGAAGTGCTTGCGCGGTTGCTGAGCTATCCGCCGCTGATGCAGAAGAAGACGCCGCCGTTGCAGATGAACCTGCTCGCTGAAGCTGAGGTGCTTGCCGCGGTTGCTGAGCTATCCGCCGCTGATGCAGAAGATGATGCTCGCCGTTGCAGATGAACCTCGTCGCTGACGCTGAGGTGCTTTGACTGCTGTTGCTGAGCTATCCGCCGCTGATGCAGAAGAAGATGCTGCGAGTCGCAGATGAACCTGCTCGCTGAAGCTGAGGGTGCTTGCCGCTGTTGCTGAGCTGTCTGTCGCTGATGCAGAAGAAGATGCTGCAGTCGCAGATGAACCTGCCTGCAGACGCAGAAGTGCTTGCTCGCGGTTGCAGATGAACCTGCCGCTGAAGCTGAGGTGCTTGCGACTGTCGCTGAGCTATCCGGCCGCTGATGCAGAAGAAGATGCTGCAGTCGCAGATGAACCTGCCGCAGACGCAGAAGTGCTTTGCCGCTGTCGCTGAGCTATCCGCGCTGATGCAGAAGAAGACGCTCGCCGTTGCCAGATGAACCTGCCGCAGACGCTGAGGTGCTTGCGCTGTTGCTGAGCTGTCTGCCGCTGATGCAGAAGAAGATGCCGCAGTCGCAGATGAACCTGCTCGCAGACGCAGAAGTGCTTGCTGCGGTTGCTGAGCTATCCGCTGCTGATGCAGAAGATGATGCCGCCGTTGCAGATGAACCTGCTGCTGAAGCTGAGGTGCTTGCTGCCGTTGCTGAGCTATCCGCTGCTGATGCAGAAGAAGATGCCGCAGTCGCAGATGAACCTGCCGCAGACGCAGAAGTGCTGCTCGCTGTTGCTGAGCTATCCGCCGCTGATGCAGAAGAAGATGCTGCAGTCGCAGATGAACCTGCTCGCTGAAGCTGAGGTGCTGTCGCTGTTGCTGAGCTATCCGCCGCTGATGCAGAAGAAGACGCCGCTGTTGCAGATGAACCTGCTCTGCTGAAGCTGAGGTGCTTGCTGCGGTTGCTGAGCTATCCGCCGCTGATGCAGAAGATGATGCTGCCGTTGCAGATGAACCTCATGCGCTGACGCTGAGGTGCTTGCTCGCTGTTGCTGAGGCTATCCGCTCGCTGATGCAGAAGAAGATGCCGCAGTCGCAGATGAACCTCGTCGCTGAAGCTGAGGTGCTTGCCGCTGTTGCTGAGCTGTCTGCCGCTGATGCAGAAGAAGATGCCGCAGTCGCAGATGAACCTCGCCGCAGACGCAGAAGTGCTTGCCGCAGTTGCTGAAGAACCTGCCGCAGACGCTGAGGTGCTTGCCGCGGTTGCTGAGCTATCTGCTCGCTGATGCAGAAGAAGACGCCGCTGTCGCAGATGAACCTGCCGCTGAAGCTGAGGTGCTTGCGACTGTTGCTGAGCTATCCGCCGCTGATGCAGAAGATGACGCCGCAGTCGCTGAAGAGCCTGCCGCTGATGCAGAAGTGCTTGCCGCCGTTGCTGAACTGTCTGCCGCTGATGCAGAAGATGACGCCGCAGTCGCTGAAGAGCCTGCCGCTGAAGCTGATGTGCTGGCAGACCGTTGCTGAGCTATTCTGTCGCTGATGCAGAAGAAGACGCCGCAGTCGCAGATGAACCCTGCCGCAGACGCAGAAGATGACAGCCGCAGTCGCTGAAGAGCCCTGCCGCTGAAGCTGATGTGCTTCGCGCTCGTTGCTGAGCTATCTGCCGCTGATGCAGAAGAAGACGTCGCAGTCGCAGATGAACCTGCTCGCAGACGCAGAAGTGCTTTGCCGCCGTTGCTGAGCTATCCGCCGCTGATGCAGAAGATGATGTCGCGGTTGCAGATGAACCTGCCGCTGAAGCTGAGGTGCTTGCCGCAGTTGCTGAGCTATCTCGTCGCTGATGCTGATGAGCTTGCCGCTGTTGCAGATGAACCTGCCGCTGATGCAGAAGAAGACGCCGCAGTTGCTGAAGAACCCTGCCGCAGACGCTGAGGTGCTTGCCGCCGTTGCTGAACTGTCTGCTCGCTGATGCAGAAGATGACGCCGCAGTCGCTGAAGAGCCTGCCTGAAGCTGATGTGCTTGCGACCGTTGCTGAGCTATCTGCCGCTGATGCAGAAGAAGACGCCGCAGTCGCTGAAGAGCCTGCCGCCGAAGCAGAAGTGCTTGCTCGCGGTTGCTGAGCTGTCTCGTCGCTGAAGCTGATGAGCTTGCCGCGGTTGCAGATGAACCTGCCGCTGACGCTGAGGTGCTTGCCGCTGTCGCTGAGCTATCCGCCGCTGATGCAGAAGAAGACGCCGCGGTTGCAGATGAACCAGCCGCTGAAGCTGAGGTACTTGCAGCTGTTGCTGAGCTATCCGCTGCTGAAGCAGAAGATGACGCCGCAGTCGCTGAAGAGCCTGCTGCTGAAGCTGAGGTACTTGCCGCTGTTGCTGAGCTATCCGCCGCTGATGCAGAAGATGATGCCGCAGTTGCTGAAGAACCTGCCGCAGACGCTGACGTGCTTGCTACTGTCGCTGAGCTATCTGTCGCTGATGCAGAAGATGACGCGCAGTCGCTGAAGAGCCTGCCGCTGACGCTGAGGTGCTTGTCGCTGTCGCTGAGCTATCCGGCGCTGATGCAGAAGAAGATCTCGCTGTTGCAGATGAACCAGCCGCTGAAGCTGAAGTGCTTCTGCGCGGTTGCTGAGCTTGCCGCCGCTGAAGCCGCACTTGCAATTTTACTTTGTTGCTAGTTAACCACTTCTGCAGACTGATGTTGCCGCTGATGCCGCTGTAGAGGCTAAAGAAACCGCATTGCTTGCACTTGGAAGTCGCTGTTTTTGCCGTTTCGTTTGTTTTATCTAATTGTGAAGTTACTGCATAAAGTTGTGAACCATTGATCGCTTCTGTTGAAGTCGCTGAAATATTACCTGCCGCAACATTGATCAATTTGCGCTCATTATCTACTGCACCAACGCTTACAAAGCTACCTTTACCTGAAACAGTACCTTTAAAGCCACTATAAGTTAAATTACCTACTTGTGCTGAAGTTACATTTTCAACAGTATGAGAACCCGTAGTGGTTGAATGGTTGCCTAAAACAACGGCATTATCTAAACCAGCCGCAACTTCAACACCATTACCAATTACAGTTGTGCTGTTTGCCTTGATCTTATTGTTATGACCAATAACAGTATTATTTCGTTTACCATCAGCGATGTTATTTTCCACACCAATCGCAATACCGTTACTTGTGCCATTGCCAATCAGGTTACGCACACCTAAACCGGTACCATTTTCTGCATTTTCACCCACCCATGTGTGTGCACCCACAGAAGTACCATTTACTGTGCTGTTATCAACACCTGAGTAATAACCTAATGCCGTGCCGTTATTTGTGTTTGGACGAACATAGCTTCTGCACCCACTACAGTTGCATTTAATGAATTCTCGCCAGTCGCTGAGAATTGACCCACTACCGTCGCATTTTTGAGCACCTGCTTCTACTACAGAGTTAGAACCTAACAGTGTTGCATTTGTTGTACCTGTACGGACTGAACTCTTTGCACCAATTACCACAGAGTCCACCGTCGTCTGCTGAAGCACTGTACCCCATCGCAATCGCATAAGATGCATCGCTTTCAGTACTTGCGTACATACCCGCTGTAATAGAATGTGGGGCTTATGCCGAACCTGGTGAATTAACTGTACCACTATTATCAGCTGAATACGTAGGCGGTGGAGCATCTATATCATCAACAGGACGATTTACATGAAAAATAGCTATGAGTAGACTCTCTAGCTAAATTTAATGCCTGCGTTGCGTTAAGATCTCGTCGCTTTTGCAATAGATTCCGCATCTCTTGCTATACTTCTCGCCATACCTGCATTTTGTTCTGCATTACCTGCACTGTTTTAGCATCATTTGCAGTGGTTTGCGCTGTACCTCGCCGCTGTTTTAGCATCATTTGCCGTTGTTTGCGCCGCTGTTGCCGTAGATTGCGCACTACTTGCTCGCAGTTTGTGCGACTGTTGCAGTTGTCTTCGCACTATCTGCAGTCGTTTTCGCGACTGTTGCTGTGCTTGCTGCTGAATCTAGCACACCAATAACTCTGTAAAGTTGTGAACCGTTAATCGCATCCGTTGAAGTTGCGCTAATTGCACCTGCAGAAACGAACTGAATTTGACGAGCGCTACCGTTACGACCTACAGCTACAACCCCCGGCTCCATTGCTTACACCATTATTACTCTACTTCAACCCCGACCTACTTTTACAGAAGGTAGTGAATGTCTATCTTCGGTTATTGAACCTGAACCTAAAGCAACATCGTACGCATTTTTGCTGTAGCGCTTGCACCTAATGTAACACCATTCCGACCAAGTGCTTTAGAATCTCGCCCTAAGGAAATCGCTCCAGTCGCTTGCATTCGCATTTAAACCTTGGGCAATACCACTATCCGCACTAATCGCATTATAGCCCATTGAAATGGCATAGTTACCTTTAGTTTGAGAACCACTCACTACCGCTACAGAATAAAGCCCTGAAGCATTTCCGCCAAGTGCCATTGCTCCAGTATGAGCACTGGTTACCGCTCCCGCACCAAGTGCAACTGTCCCTCACCTTGAGCTTTAGCACCTGTACCCAAAGCGAGCGAACTTGTATTTGTCGCACAAGCAGATACCCTCATAGCAAGTCGTCGCGCCACCAGAAGCATTAGCGCCTTTACCCATAGCTAACGCTTCATTACCAGAGGCTTTAGTTGATACCCCCATCGCTAATGCATCATTACCAGAGGCATTAGCTGATTCGCCCATAGCTAAGGTATTACTACCAGAGGCATTAGCTGATACACCCATAGCTAAAGCACTACTACCAGAAGACTTCGCATAACGACCAACAGCTTGAGAAAATTGACCAGTTGCTTGCGCACCTAAACCAACAGCAATAGCACTGTCTCTACCCGCAACAGTATTACGACCCTAATGCGATAGCATTATCTTCTGTTGTTGAAGCATTGGCATTACGACCAATTGCAAGACCATAGTTCCCCGCTGTGTTTGACTCACGACCAATAGCAATGGAGCTTTCTTTATTAGCCTTCGCAGTCATACCCATAGCAATGGTATTTTCGCCAGTTGTTGTAGCACTAAAGCCCATAGCAATAGCATTATTACCTTGTGAACTACCAGCTGAATCATTAACTGTCGCACCAGTACCAATTGCAATAGCATTATTACCTTTTGAGCCACCACCTGGACCGTTAACTACCGCACCAGTACCAATTGCAATAGCCTTTATCCGCCCATGGTCCAACATTACTACTTGAACCGATAGCAACTCCCTGAACCGCACCATTTACACTACTTTTACCAATCGCAATCGCTTCAAAGTTTGATGCATTAGCATTCGTACCTAATGCCACGCTATCAACATAGCCACCTCTTGCATTAGTACCAATCGCTGTTGAGTTTGTACCATTTGAAACTGATGAAACACCGATTGAAATCGCATTAGTACTGTTTGTGGTAGCCGTTGCACCTTCACCAATTGCAATACCTTTTTCACGTTCAACAGTAGCATTTTTACCAATCGCAACAGATGCTTGTGATTTTGCATTAGCTCCATCACCCGCAGCAACTGAACTTTCACCACTTGCGGTTGCCTGCATTACCTCAATGCTGTACTACTTTCACCGTCCGCCTTCGCTAAACGCCCCAAAAGCAGCGACCCTGAGTTACCGATCGAGAATTCGAACCAATAGCTACTGCATCTTGCCCATTAGCATAAACAGTATGACCAATTGCAACACCTTTAATATTTCCTGTCGCTACTGAACCTGCACCAATTACTACAGCTCCTGGTGCAAAGAGAAGTTCTTAGACCAAGCGCAATAGCCTCATTTTTTGCCATCACCTATGCCTGGAGGTGTTGATGATGCAAGATATGCCGTGCTTGTGACATCTAAAAGCAATAAAGACAATACCGATAATTTAAAAAATTTTTGCCTAATGAGGACTTACTCTCTCCGTGCGTGTCAGATGATGATTTCACCTGTCCTTTTCGCTAACTCAGAAGTAACCACCAACGATTGTGTGGTTCTATTCCAAATAACCTTGAAAATCTTGTTCACTGAATAAAAGCTCCCTTGTGTAAATTTAACTTACTGTAAAATAAGACTCTTTATAAAAAGTTTACTAAAAATAGCCCCTCATTATGCCTTAAACCTGCTAGGAAGGCTAGTTTTCGGCATGTAAATTTGTGTAAATCTATCAAAAAAATTGCTTTAAAATCTCATCAAAATTGACCGCACTTTTATAACATTAATCCGTGCGGTCATTCTTGAAAATAATTCTAATTCACGTTCATAATGAACAAACATTCATATTTTATAGACTGAAGCCTTTTTAACTTCAGCATTTTCCCATAAGGCTCGCATTATGTCCGATCAACAAACAGATACACAAAAACTCTTCAAATAATAAATCTCAACAACGTAAAAAAAGGGCTTTCTATTTTTATCCTTCTGCTTCTTCTGATTTCGATCGGCTCTGCGTACTTTATTGGTATTTCTTTATTAAAGGCTTTGAAGAAACGGAAGATGCCTATGTCAATGGCAATCAGGTGATGGTCTCAGCACAGGTGGCGGGAAATATTGCGAAAATTAATGTCGATAATATGGATCCCGACAAGCCGGTGACGTGTTATTAGAGCTGGATGATACCAATGCCAAATTAAGTTTTGAGCAAGCTAAAAAGTAATTTAGCCAATGCGGTTCGCCAAGTTTATCAACTGAATTACACCGTAAAAACAATTAAAAATCTGCCGTTCGTGCGAATGAAATTACCCTTGCTCAAGCGCAAGGAAACTTGAACCGTCGGTGCAATTAGTCAAAGATGGGGCGATTGATAAAGAATCGTTCCAACATGCAAAAGAAGCTGTTGAACTCGCAAAAGCGAACTTAACCACCTCACAAAAATCAGCTCGGCGCAAATCAAGCCTTATTGTTAGACGGGCCTTTAAGTGAACAACCGCAAATTCAAAGTGCGGTCAGTAATTTGAAACAAGCTTGGTTGAATTTAGAACGCACAAAAATCCGCAGTCCAATTAAAGGTTATGTCGCTCGTCGTAATGCGCAAGTAGGGCAAGCGGTGTCTGTTGGTGGTGCCTTAATGGCGGTGGTGACTACCGATCAAATGTGGTTAGACGCCAACTTCAAAAGAAAACACAATTAACCCATATGCGAATTGGTCAGCCAGTTGAAATTCATTTCGACCTTTATGGCAAAAGATAAAACCTTTAATGGAAAAGTCGTGGGAATTGAAATGGGTACGGGCAGTGCATTCTCATTATTACCCACTCAAAATGCGACAGGTAACTGGATCAAAGTGGTGCGACGTGTGCCTGTGCGTATTCAATTGGATCCACAACAGCTAGCTGAAAATCCATTACGTATCGGTCTTTCTGCCACTGTGAAAGTAAATGTGAGTGATAGTAAGGGTGAAACCTTGCGTGACCAAGCGCCTGCTACAACGCTTTATTCCACAAATGTACTGCAATATGATGAAAGTGCGGTCAATAATTTGATCGAATCCATTATTCGCGACAATAGCTATTAGGTTCCGTTATGCCGCAATCTCATTTCAAACCGCTACAAGGCGGTGCGTTAGCGATGCTTACATTGGTGCTTTCATTAGCCACCTTTATGCTCGTGCTAGACTCTACCATCGCCAATGTAGCCATTCCAACTATCGCAGGTGATTTGGGTGCGTCATCAAGCCAAGGAACGTGGGTGATCACCTCGTTTGGTGTGGCAAATGCTATTTCAATTCCGATTACAGGCTGGCTGGCAAAACGTTTTGGTGAAGTGCGGTTATTTTTTTAATCTCAACCTTATTGTTCGTGCTAGCCTCTTGGCTTTGTGGTATTTCACACAGTTTGGAAATGTTGATCGTTTTTCGCGTCCTTCAAGGTGCGGTAGCCGGCCCAATCATCCCCCTTTCTCAAAGCTTATTATTAAATAACTACCCGCCTGAAAAACGCGGAATGGCATTGGCATTTTGGTCAATGACGATCGTGGTCGCCCCGATTTGCGGCCCGATTTTAGGCGGTTGGATCAGCGATAATATTCACTGGGGTTGGATTTTCTTTATCAACGTTCCGATTGGGCTTGCCGTTGTCTTAATCAGTTGGAAAATTTTAGAAGGCCGAGAAAGTAGAATTTCTCATCAACCAGTTAACACTATCGGGCTGATTTTGTTAGCACTCGGTGTAGGCGCATTACAATTAATGCTGGATCAAGGTCGCGAGCTAGATTGGTTCAACTCCACTGAAATTGTGGTACTTACCATTATCGCGGCGGTAGGTTTAATCGCCCTCATCATTTGGGAACTCACGGACGATAATCCCGTTGTGGATGTTTCCTTATTTAAATCCCGAAATTTCACCGTAGGTTGTGTTTCAACCAGCCTTGCTTTCTTGGTGTATTCAGGGACGGTCGTGCTTATCCCGCTTCTGCTCCAACAGGTTTACAACTATACAGCAACATGGGCGGGACTTGCAGCGACTCAGTAGGGATTATTGCCGATTCTACTTGCACCGATTATAGGGAAATTCGGCAATAAAATTGATATGCGGATTTTAATCACCGTCAGTTTTATGGTTTATGCGCTCACCTTTTATTGGCGAGCCGTGACCTTTGAACCTGAAATGACCTTTATGGATGTGGCATTACCGCAATTTGTGCAAGGCTTAGCAGTTGCTTGTTTCTTTATGTCGCTGACAACCATTACGCTTTCTGGTTTACCGCCCGAAAAAATGGCCTCAGCGTCGAGCTTATTTAATTTCCTCCGAACCCTTGCCGGCTCAATAGGCACATCACTTACTACTTTTATTTGGTATAACCGCGAAGCCGTGCATCACACGCAACTCACAGAAGTCATTAATCCATATAATCCGATTTCCCAACAATTCTTCCAAACTATGGGGAGTTTTGGTTTAAGTGAAGAACAAACGGCATCATATATTGCCAGACAAATCACTGCTCAAGGCTTTATTATTGGTGCTAACGAGATCTTCTTAGTCTCCGCGATAACGTTCATTTCCTTGGTCGTTCTCATTTGGTTTGCTAAACCACCTTTCAGCAAACAAACATTAAAAACATCTCAAAAATAACCGCACTTTTCTATCTGAAATGACAAGAATTTGTTATTTGGGACAATTGAAAACTGGGAAATTTAGCCAAAAATTATGTCTTCTGCTTTAGAGCCAGAAACGTGCACAAAAAAATAGAAAATTTGTGTGCGTTGTACTAATATGCACAAAATATTCTGAATATTGTGCATGTTATGTAAACGTGCACAAGAAACCTCACCTTTTTATGTATAAAGGAAGTCATAATGAACAACTATCAAATTCCAGATTTATTTGCCTTGGGCGAGATAGAAAGTAAAGCGGTATTGAAAGCTTGCAGTGCTTAGCTCATCAGGCATTAGGTGAGTTAAAAGGCGTGGTACATACAATGCCGAATCAAAATATTCTACTCGGGACATTACCCTTGCAGGAAGCAAAAGAAAGCTCGGAGATTGAAAATATCATTACCACGCAGGATGACCTATATCAAAGCAATATCAATACACACCAATTCACTACCGTAGCTGCGAAAGAAGTTCACTACTATGCACAAGCCATGTCATTAGGCTTTGACTCTGTCCTTTCCGATAAATTAATTACACTCAATCTAATTAAAGAAATTCAAGCCGCATTGGAAGGAAACAATGCGGGTTTTAGAAAGCGACAAGGAACGGGGCTGGTAAATCAAACGACAAAAGAAATTGTTTATATGCCACCGCAAAATCCTGCCGATATTGAAAAATATATGTCTGATTTGGAAAGATTTATCAACGACTCGGCACAACTTGATTACGATCCTTTGGTAAAAATGGCACTGATTCATCATCAGTTTGAAAGTATTCATCCATTTTATGATGGCAACGGTCGGACTGGACGAATATTGAATATTCTATATCTGATTCAACAAGATTTACTCGATACTCCAATTCTGTATCTTTCCCGATATATAAATAGTAATAAAAACAAAATATTATCAGTTATTACAGTCTGTCCGTGATAGCCAAAAACTGGGAATCATGGTTGATATTTATACTAGAAGGCATTACAGAAACCGCAAAACGAACGGTTACTTTAATCAATGGAATTAAAGCTTTAATGCAAAAATCACAAAACAGCTCATCCGCAATCACTTACCGCAGATTTACAGCCATGAACTAATTAACAATCTGTATAAACACCCTTATACAAAAAATTGATTTCGTCGTACGAGACTGCCAAATCCATCGTAATACAGCAAGAACCCGTTTAGAAGCATTGGTGAGAATCGGTATTTTTGAAGAAGGAAAAATTGGAAAAGAAAAATTTTTTTATATTAATGTAGCCTTGTATGAGTTATTGATGAAACAATAGAGATTATCAGAATTCTCAACACTACTTAAAAACGAGCTATATCCAATCAACTAGTAAAAAAATATTCAATGTTGTAATACAATTCTAGTAAATAACCGCACTTTAATGATGTTCAAAAGTGCGGTTATTTTTTTCTAACCTTTGTTAAGATGTCTTTTAGGAATCTCGCGGTGTGAGAACCTTTCACCTTGGCGACTTCTTCCGGTGTGCCTGTCGCGATGATTTGACCACCGCCACTGCCCCCTTCTGGACCAAGATCCACAATCCAGTCTGCGGTTTTTGATCACATCTAAATTGTGTTCGATCACCACGATAGTATTGCCTTGATCGCGCAAGCGGTGTAACACTTCGAGAAGTTGTTTAATATCGGCAAAATGCAGACCAGTTGTCGGTTCATCCAAAATATAAAGGGTTTTACCGGTATCGCGTTTTTGAAAGCTCTGTCGCTAACTTAACGCGTTGTGCCTCACCACCTGAAAGCGTGGTAGAAGACTGACCTAAACGAATATAAGACAAGCCTACATCCATTAGGGTTTGCAATTTACGCGCAATCATTGGGATCGCATCAAAAAACTCGCGGGCTTCTTCTACCGTCATATCTAATACTTGGTGAATAGTTTTACCTTTGTATCGGATCTCTAAGGTTTCACGGTTATAGCGTTTACCTTTACATTGATCACAAGGCACATACACATCCGGCAAGAAGTGCATTTCTACTTTTAGTACACCATCACCTTGGCATGCTTCACAACGACCACCGCGTACGTTAAAAGCTAAAACGTCCTGGATTATAACCACGCGCACGCGCCTCTGGTACGCCCGCAAATAATTCACGAATTGGGGTAAATAACCCCGTGTAAGTCGCAGGGTTAGAACGCGGTGTACGACCAATTGGACTCTGGTTAATATCGATCACTTTGTCAAAATATTCCAAGCCTTCAATGGATTTATAAGGCGCAAAATCCGTTTTTTCCGCACGATTTAAGGCGTTTTGAGCCAATGGGAATAACGTATCATTAATTAGCGTTGATTTACCTGAACCTGATACCCCCGTAATACAAGTAAATAAGCCCACTGGGATCTCTAAATTCACACCTTTTAAATTATTCCCTGTCGCACCTTTCAATTTTTAGACGTTTGCTTTTTATCAGTGCGGTTCGTTTTTCAGATTTCGATTTTTCTTCGCCTGATAAGAATTTACCCGTAATCGAATTGGGGTTCGCCATAATCTCTTTGGCTGTCCCCTGAGCAATCACTTGGCCACCGTGTACACCTGCTCCAGGGCCAATATCAATAATATGATCGGCTTCTCGAATAGCATCTTCATCATGTTCCACCACAATTACGGTGTTGCCCAAATTACGCAGATGAATCAGCGTATTTAACAGACGTTCATTATCACGTTGATGCAAACCGATAGAAGGTTCATCCAACACACACATGACGCCTACTAAGCCCGCACCAATCTGACTCGCAAGACGAATACGTTGTGCTTCACCGCCCGAAAGGGTCTCAGCTGAGCGAGAGGGAAAGATAATTCAACCCCACATTCACTAAGAATTCCAACCGCTCTTTGATCTCTTTCAGGATTTTTCCGCAATTTGTGCTTTTTGACCGGTTAAGGTAAGCCCTTGGAAAAACTCAAGGCTTTCACCAATGCTCTTCTCTGAAATCTGTGGCAAGTTAATCTCGCCGATATATACGTTTCGAGCCTCTGGACGAAGACGTGAACCACCACAATCTGCACAAGGACGGTTACTGATATTTTTTTCGCCAACTCTTCGCGCACAGACATGGATTCCGTTTCTTTATAACGGCGCGCCATATTATTTAAAATCCTTCAAAAGGGATGTTTACGGATCACCACATCGCCACGGTCGTTCATGTATTGAATTCAATTTCTTCCTTGCCTGAACCGTGCATCACAATATCTTTAATTTTTGTGGCAAAATCTTCGTATGGCGTTTTCAATATCAAATTTGTAGTGTTTTCGCTAACGAGGTAAGCATTTGATAGTAATAGAAATTGCGACGATCCCAACCTTTTACCGCACCGCCTGCAGGAAATACTTTCATTTTGTACCACGCGACTTTCATCAAAGAACTGCTGAACACCTAAGCCATCACAAGTCGGACACGCCCCTGCCGGGTTATTAAATGAGAACAAGCGAGGCTCTAATTCCGGTACGGAATAGCCACAATGCGGACAAGCAAAGTTTGCTGAGAAAACCAATTCTTCAGCCTTAGGATTATCCATATCCGCCACAACCGCTGTACCACCAGAAAGCTCCAAAGCCGTTTCAAAGGATTCCGCCAAACGTGTTGCTAAATCTGACCGCACTTTTAAAGCGATCTACCACCACTTCAATGGTATGTTTTTTCTGTAAAGCAAGTTCTGGTGGATCAGATAAATCACAAATCTCACCATCAATTCTTGCGCGAATATAACCTTAGTCTGCCAAGCTATCTAACAACTTAACATGCTCACCTTTACGGTTTTTCACCACGGGCGCAAGCAACATCATTTTGCTTTCTTCTGGCAGACTTAAAACTTTATCCACCATTTGACTGATGGTTTGTGCCGTTAATGGCACATCATGATCAGGACAACGTGGCTCCCCTACGCGAGCAAACAGCAAACGCAGGTAATCGTAAATTTCGGTGATCGTGCCCACGGTTGAACGCGGGTTATGAGAAGTGGATTTTTGCTCAATAGAAATCGCCGGCGACAAGCCCTCAATCGAATCCACATCAGGTTTTTCCATCAAAGAAAGGAACTGACGCGCGTAAGCAGAGAGCGATTCCACATAACGACGTCGCCCTTCCGCATAAAGCGTATCAAATGCTAAAGAAGATTTGCCCGAACCGGACAAGCCTGTTATCACAATTAATTTATCGCGCGGAATGGTTAAATTGATGTTTTTGAGGTTGTGGGTTCTAGCCCCACGAATGTCGATAGTATCCATAAAAAAAGCGATTGCCTTAAGAAAATAAATTCAAAAATTGCGACCATTATCGCATATTTCAATATCTGTGCAAATATCCAGTTAATTTTTATGGATCTTTTGTTTCTTTTAAGGCAAAATAACCAAAATTTTTCACCTTATTTCTAAAATATAGAGGATTCTATGGCAGGTATTAATAAAGTAATCATCGTGGGTAATTTAGGTAACGATCCTGAAATCCGCACGATGCCAAATGGCGAAGCGGTAGCAAATATCAGCGTGGCAACAAGTGAAAGCTGGACAGATAAAAACACAGGCGAACGTCGTGAAGTCACCGAATGGCACCGTATCGTGTTATATCGTCGTTTAGCGGAAATTGCGGGTCAATACTTACGCAAAGGTTCACAAGTTTATGTTGAAGGTCGTTTAAAAACCCGTAAAATGGCAAGATAACAACGGCCAAGATCGTTTACACCACTGAAATCCAAGGTGATAACTACAAATGTTAGGTGGTCGCAATCAAGAGATGGGCGGTTGTGCACCTGCACAATCAGCACCACAACCAAGCTATCAATCTCGTCCAGCACAATCTGCGCCAGCGCCACAAGCTGAGCCACCAATGGACGCATTTGATGACAACATTCCATTCTAAGTTACATATCATTTAAAAACTAAAGCGTTGTTCTATATCGCTAGAACAACGCTTTTTCTATACATGCAAGCAGTCAGATTTTTATAACCTTTTTGCAAAATTTATGAAATTTTAACCGCACTTTTTATCGTGATAAGAAAATAGAACATTTTAGAACGCAATTACTGGATACTACGACATTTTCCAACGTAAGAGTTTTTGTAAGGCGTTTATTCATTGATTAATCCTTAGGAAAAATTGACACAAGCATAGATGCTTGCGCCATCGGAGGGAATAGAACGATACCTGAGTAGCAAAGTACAGCAGGTTAAGGGTAAGTATAGTAAAAATAGCATCAGAAGTAATAATTAAATTTAGGACTAGCCCGTATAAGGTTAAGATTTTTGATGGAAAAAGTAAATAGATGAAGGGATTTCTTTGCCGATTATTGTATGGAGAAATTAAATGACTGTTGAATCGATGGAAAGAATATTAGCAATGCCCTCTATCGGTAATTTTAAATGTATTGAGCTTTTTGAAGTGATTGGTATAAAAGATAATAACCCGCCTTTTTAATATTTTTCTCACTAGCAGTTGCTCATGAAACAGATTTGCCTTTGACAGAGAAAGAGAAAATTACACCAAAAGCTTATTAAGTTAAAGGCTGATAAATCTCTAAAATTTGGAGTTTTTAAAAAGAATTGTTTCTATAGAAGATTTTGTCAATATCATTTCTGATTTAGTTACTTCAGGGGCAAATGAAGATGATGGTAATAAACTTTGCTATGGCCAGCTAAAAGGTATTCCTCCAGTTTATGTTCCGGCCTTAGAGCGAGGGAAGAATGAGTTTTTAGGTTTACTCAAGAATAATTTTTGGGTGGTTCACATCTTTTTGAATGGTTTGATGAAAGCAAAGAGTATGTTGCGCCACTGATAGACAATTTCACTGCCTTTAGACGAATTTTCTGAAAAACTACAGGAATACTTTCACCCGTTAAAAATCGGTACTCACCTGATAGATTGGGCAATATAATCGTGCAAATTCCTTGTGCCACAGTGGCATTTACCATAGAAAGAAGAGATGAACAAAGTCATCAATTATTATCTAATTTAGCAGTTAGCCCCCATTTCTCAGGAGAGATAAATTTTTCAGGTATTTTTTTGGCGGGAACAACATGGTAGTATTATTGATTTTCAGAAAATCCCATTAGTTAAAGGGGAAAATATCATCCCATTTCAGCAAATTAATGGAGGTGGATATTATGCAATCTGGGAAGAAGATAATCAGATAATTTGTGCTGGAGGACAAATAAGGTTTGTAATGGAATATATAGATCGTTCTATAAATATACAGGAAGAGAATCAGAGAATATTCAAATTACCTGACGGAATAGAGAAAAGAATTGATATTTTTATCATACATATCAACGACAAGTTGGTAAAAATGCCAAAGATTATCGAGATTGGGTTAGAAATAGATTTCTTAAAAATAGAAAAACAAGAATTACATGATACTTTAAAATTGAGACAATTTAAGCGGGATATGCGTCAAGAGCCTTAGATTTTCTCAGAGAGTTGATTGAAAAAAATATGGAAAAATGGTATTTATCTTTGGGATCCCTATTTAAATGCAAAAGATTTATTGGAGACTGTATTTTTAGCCCATATGCTAATTCGCCAATCAAAGTACTAACAGGCTTAAAAAATTGCTCCACAAGAAAACAAAACATTATCTTATAAAGCCGACCTAGCAAACGAAATTAATCAAGCTCATTCGTCAAGCTGGCTGGTTAAAATCTGATCTTTGTCAATGCTGACCATTCTAAGGTTGGTGATTTTCATGACCGTTTTATTATTTTTCCACAAGCAATAGATGAACCTGTAAGAGCTTGGTCATTGGGGAACATCGGTGAATAGCTTAGGAAAAAGCCATCACATCATTCAAGAAGTTGAAGATGGGCAGATTATTGCTGATGTTTTTGAAGAAATGTGGGAACAATCCATTTGCGACGAGAATAATATTCTATGGAAATCAACAACAATTAACTACTGCTCAAATACTACATTTGGCTCAATCTCCTGATTATTCCTCCCACCTACCTGATGAAATATTCTCTTTTTGATAAGAATTTTAATTTCGATAGTTGGAAGTGGGATGATCAACATCTTTTTCTGGCAATATTGTGATGAGCATTATCCATCAAGTATGGATTATAAAAAAATACCACTATTTATATTAATGACATAAACAAGAAAACCAAGTTAATAAAAAGTATTTCATGGCTGATTAACACTTTTGCAAGATGAGCATTCTAGTGAGAAAGATCAAAAGATAGCTTTTGAATTGACTTTTTCTTCTTCCTAAATTTTGGGGCAATCAGCTACGAAGAAGGAATTATTTTCTCTCAATCCTCTAAAAATTTAGCGATGAGATATTTATCTCATATGGAAATTGAGTTGTCTACTCTCCAGAATGCATCAATTAATGACAATGAGAGAATGGATTCTCTAACAGAAAACTTAGAAAATGAACGATGGAAAGAGCTTGCAGAAGATAAATGGCATTTACATTTAAATGAATTATATAATCACCTGTCTTTAAATTTTAATCAATCATATTCATTTATATCCGAGCACTATGCTCATGAAATCTTATCATTGATTAATCAGGAAATGAAGGTTTGCAATCTTCTATATTGGCTTGCTTTTGCTACCAGATAAATATTGCCAACCTTTTGTCTTGCAAACAACCAATAATTTAGCCAAATTTCTTTTACTGTTTAAATTAAATTATTTATCTAGAAAATGAGATGAAAAATGAGCAAAGGCAATTGTCAAATATTTGGCAAAATTGTCCTGAGGAATGGTTTTATATTTTTAACCAATATCCGGTCAGATACCCTTATCTTCAATTAGGATTTGGTGCATTCTTGACAAAGGCTACCGATGAGAAAAATCAGCATCTATATTGACAGTTTGCACTTAAATCAAGATGAAGAGAGCATTAAAGAGTGTTTGATGTATTTTTTGCTCATGCTGATGAAAATAGGATTCAGTATTTATGCAAATTAGCTTTTAAGAAGTGGAAGGACTGGGATTTTGGGAATCCTTACTCAATTGCTAGAAGTGTCCTAGATAGAGCTTTAGTGAAATATTTTCCAAATAATGCTTCCTAAACAGGATAGAGAAAATTTCATTCAAAACGAAATTAATCAAATCCTGAATTTCCAACAGCAATGGTTTGCTTCGATTAGTAGCGCTAAATAAATTTGTTTATCTGCATTTTATCCCGAATGCAACAAGCTTTGTATTGCTGAAGAATTAGAAAAAGATTCATCACTATCGTTTGAAGATATTCAGAAGCGTGTTTATTTTTCCTGCTCAATTTGACAATGATTTAAGGTGGAGAAATTGGATTGATTTGGATAAATTTAACTAAGACAATGATAAGTTGCCAATTGCGAGTTGGGTTAAGATCTCATTAATCAAAAACCGTCTGAATTTTATTTTCAGACAGTTTTTGATGTTCTAATTATTTACCGGTATTAGCATATCTTCAGGCTACACAATCATGGTAAATGTTAGGTTGGTGGAGTTTTTCTTTTTTTCTGGCATGAAGTCGGTGTATTTTTTTAGCGTAAAAAGTGATCTGCACCCCAAAAAGCCTAGACACCTAATTTTAGGTTCGGATTATTATTCAATTTCGTTATAACTAAAAAAATCAATATATATACTAACAATTCTTTTCGGTTTTTCTATGTGGTTTGCTACATTTTTACCGTCTTATTTTCATTAGAGGTACAACTATGCACATCGCGATCTTTATCCCCACGAAATCTTACAAGATATCATTGATAAAAGTTATGCTAAGTCGGAAGGACACCTAAAAACACTAGCTATTTTAAGTTTTTAGGTGGCGGCTATGTGAGTTTTGGTTATATGGCCTATTTAAAAGTCGTGAGCGGTATTCCTCCAGAGTGGAGTGGGCTATCAACATTACTTGAGTGCTGACCGTGTTTCCTATTTGTTTGATTTGTATTCTAATCGGTGGTGGTGAATTAGCCACAGGGAAATATGATGATGATGGCATTAGGCCGTTTAACTAAAAAGAGTAAGCCTTAAAAATTATTTCGTAACTGGATTGTCGTGAGTTTGGGCAACCTGCTCGGTGCGCTGTTTATGGCCTATTTCTTAGGGCATTATGTTGGTTTATCAGAAGGTGCTGCCTCTGCTAAAACCATTGCTATCGCCGAGGCTAAAGTGCAAATGGATTTTGGTCGCGCCTTTGTTTCAGCCATAGCCTGTAACTGGATGGTCTGCATGGGTATTTGGTTCTATTTTGGCGCTAAACAAACCTCTAGTCGTATCCTAGCCATATGGTTCCCAGTGATGATTTTTGTGCTTATCGGATTACAACACTTTGTCGCCAATATGTTTATTATTCCTGCCGGGATTTTTGCTGGTGCTAATGTAACTTGGAGCCAATTCTTCTTCAATATGATTCCTGTCTTTTTAGGCAATGTCACGGGTGGTGCAGCATTTGTCGGCGCATCTTATCTTTATGCCTATCGTCACTTATTAAAAGAAGATTATTGTATTTAGTAAACGAAAATCGGCCCGCACTTTGGCGTGAAAAAGGTCTTTTGAAATGTCAAAAGGCCTTTTTATTCTCTCTAAAAAGCATTGAATTCTCTCTTAATTAACTCGACATAATTTTGAATAGTGAAGAGTTGCACTTTACACTTAAAGCATGTAAACTCATCTATTAAGATTAATATGGAAAGAAAAAGTATTAGCAGAATTTCTATGTTATTTAGCATTCTCAAATTTACAGTAAGGAAGAGATCGCATGCCGAAGATGAAAATTTCTAGACTGATGTTTTATAGCACTATTTTTAACTAGTGTTATGTTGTCTTCTTTGCAGTCAACATCCCCAAACCCACTCAGCAGTAGAAAATGTAGCGAGCAATGGTGCTCAAAAAGCGACAAGGTATTGGACTGAGCAGACCATTTTGTAGTGGGCGTTACCAAATTAACTTACCTGCTAACCGTATAAGTGGGACTGGTTGGCTTCGATATAATGGTTGGCAGATAATCATGCGACCAGATTATTGGAATCTGGAAGTAGAATCCGTATTAGAGGTTAAAGAAAAAGGATATAACGGAAACGAGAGTTTTTATAGAAAATCGTATAATTATTCCTAACAAAGCGATAGCGATGGTCACACAGGCTCCTGGTTCATGGGAACACGCGGTGTCAAAGCACCTAAAAAGGCATGATCTATTATGTCAATTTCTATTTCAAGTTAGGCAAGAATGATGCCTATTCCATTCAAACTCTTTCAAGCATTATGCCTGTTAATGGCAAAGCTCCCCCAAACCTTAAGCAACTGGAAAAAAGTAAAGCAGATGAAGCTATTAGTCGTATACGGAATGATTTTTTCGACAAGCTGAGAGATCGTAAAGATACTGAAATGCCACAGCAACAAGGTGTCTGTTTAACAGAAGGATTTATTGCCGATAAGGGAACTGAGCCATTTTTTGGTAGTGCGGGCATCAAAATCAAAGACTATAAAGACGTTTATGCCGAGCTAACGACGGGAGGATCTTTGGAGGAAGGTGATAAACCGCTATTAGAACGAGACCTTTTCGCTAAAAATAGTGCTTGGGACAAACTTATCTCGTGGGCGAAATACAGCACCATCCGCAAAGGAAAGCGCAATATCAATGGCATGACCGGCAGTGAAAAACTGGTTAAGTTACAAGGAAATCGATATCTATTTATCTGGGAAAAAAAGATGATGGAAGCGTAAAATTTAAGATGACTTTCGGTACCAATAAGAAAAAATACCAAGGGTTCGCCACTCAGTGAGAAAGAGGCTTTAACCGCTTGGGATGCAATATTGCCGACATTAAAAACGGCTTTAAATAAGGGACTACTGCAGTTAAATTGAAGTAAAAACAAGCGGTCATCTTTTTAAAGATGTTTTTGCAAAAACACCTAAAAATCTGACCGCACTTTAGAAGGTGTTGTTAAATTTAGCAACTTATACTAAAAAAACAAACATCTCATAAAAATTAAATACTTGTTTTAGTTAAAAACAAATCTAGAATAAACTATCAATAAATATAAATATTTAAAAATAAAAGGCGACAATATGAAATTACATTCGATAAAAATTACTAATTTTTCAAAAGTTTTGGTAAAGAACCAACAGAATTTACATTAGAAGAAATCACCTATCTAATTGGTCCAAATGGCTCAGGGAAGACAGCTGTTTTACAAGCACTATGCAGATTGTTTGCTTTTTGATTCATCCTTGCGTCGAGTTAAGCGAACTGATTTCCATATTCCACAGAATGAATCTTCTCCCCCAGATCAAAGAACGCTATGTATTGAAGCTGATTTTATTTTTCCAGAAAACAACAGACGCTGACGATAATTCGACTGTAGCTTCTTTCTTTAGTCATATGAGGTTAGATAGGGTAACTGGTTTTGCCCCGCGTACGTTTTCGTTTAACCGCAACAATGGATTTTTATTGGAGAAATCGAAGAAAAAATTTGAATATGTTTTAACTCAGGATGGAAAAATAACACAATCAGTTTCTAGAGCTGATAGAAATCTTATCCAGCTACATTATCTACCTGCTCAAAGAAACCCATCAGATCATATAGCCTATAATACAAAATGCTTTATTAGGTCGACTATTACGGGCAGTAAATTGGAAAAATGAGTCTGAAAATGTGCAAACTCTAACAGAACAAATAAACACTTGTCTTGAAAAATAATATATCCGTTCAAACTATAAGTGAGGCTTTGAAAAAGACTTGGGAAATTGTTCATAAAGGAAGCTATTTTAAAAGAGCCTAAAATTTCTTTTTGCTCATTCTGAAATTGAAAATATCTTGCGCCACATGTCTGTTTCATTTTACACCTGGTCATGATGAAGAGATTGTCGATTTTTCTCGCTTAAGTGATGGGCAAAAATCTATGTTATACCTATCATTAGTTTTTAACATCACAGTCAATCTATCATTCTGTTAGGAATAATGAAAAATAACTCTTTTGATGTTGAAAAACTACGCCCCCTATCTTTTACCTTTAATTGCGTTAGAAGAACCTGAAAATAGTTTATCTCCTCATTACTTTAGGGAGAGTAATAGAAGCATTGAAACAAACGACACAGCATAATGATGCTCAAGCTATTATTGCAACTCATGCGCCTGCAATGTTACGCAGAGTTTCCCCTGAACATATTCGTTATCTACGCTTAAATAACCTAAGAACAACAATGATTAGAATGATTTGTTTACCAGATAAATCGGATGATGCACATAAATTTGTTCGAGAAGCAATTCAAGCATTCCCTGAAATTTATTTTTCACGTTTAGTTGTATTAGGCGAAGGAGATAGTGAAGAAATTGTATTGCCTCGGATCTTAAGTGCTAAAAAGGGTTCCAGTTGATTCATCTGCTATTACGATTGCTCCACTTGGTGGACGACATGTTAATCATTTTTGGAGATTACTCTCTCAATTAGAAATCCCTCACATAACTTTATTGGATCTTGATGTGGCTAGATTTGGTGGAGGATGGGGAAGAATTAAATATGTAAATAAACAATTAGAATATTATAGAAATAGTGCTTTTTAGACGAGAATACCATACCAAATTGGAATGACAGCAATTGTTTAATTAGAGAGAATCACTCATACACTGATATCAATGAACAATCAGCTGATATTTTTTTCTGCGTTGGAAAGTTATGATATTTTCTTTTCTGAACCAATGGATCTTGATTTTTGCAATGTTAAAAGCATTCCCTAATAAATTTGAAATAACAGACATAACAGACATAGATACATTACCAGACCAAGATCTTATTAAATCTGTTTTTAGGTAAAAACATCATAATCCTGAGCAATATACTGAAGAAGAAAGAAAACTTTTTCAGCTTATCATACATTGTTCAAATTAGGTAGTAAGCCAGTAAAATCATATTCAGGCACTTTCAAATTTAACGAATGAAGAATTATTAAATAGCATGCCTGAATCTCTTTCTCGTTTGGCGGATGCTGTGAAAACTAAATTATTGGGGATTCCGGAATGATTTCAGCTGAACAATGGCTACCAGCAGATGGATTAACGCTAGAACCTAATGCGATGAAAGTGCAAAAGAGCAAGAAAAAAATGCTTAGCATTGACTGCAGGTCCAGGTGCGGGAAAAAAACTGAAATGCTAGCTCAAAGAGCTGATTTTTCTTTTTCGTACAGGTACGTGCCGTTATCCAAAGCGAATTCTTGCAATTTCTTTTTAAAGTAGATTCAAGCACGAATTTAAAAGAGCGTGTTAAACGCCGATGTGGTTCTGAATTAGCTTCTCGTTTTTGATAGTTATACTTTTTCATGCATTTGCTAAACGCATTATTGATAGATTTAGAATAGTATTAACCGGCGAAAACGCATTGCCGGAAAAATTATTCTATTGGTGATAGGAAAAATCACAGGAACACAAATTACATTTAACGATCTTGTCCCTTTGGCTATTGGAAATTTTAAAAACTTCAAACATAGCAAGAAACGTTATACGGCAAAACTTATTCAGATGTATTTTTTTAGACGAGTTCCAAGATTGTACTGACCTTCAATATGAATTAATTAAACTGGCTTTTCAGGGAACTTCAGCCAGATTAACTGCTGTAGGAGATACAAAAGCAAAAAATTATGGGCTGGGCTGGTGCGTTGGAAGGAATTTTTGAAACATTTGCTCAAGACTTTTCAGCTGAACCGCTAAATATGTATCGTAATTTTCAGATCTAAACCTTGCTCTATTAAAGGTTACAAAAACAAAATTATTCAAAAATCTTGATCCTAATTCTGTTATGCCTGAAGAGTTATTGAGAGGCGATGAAGGAGAAACTTTACTTTGTGAATTTGAAAATGATATTGAGGAGGCTGAAAGCATAGTAGAACGTATTAGCGAATGGATATCCAATGAAAAAAATCCCATTATATGAAATTGCAATATTAGTATCTAAACAAGCTGAATCATATGTCTGCAGTTATTATGAAAAATCTTGAAGATATTCCTTATCGTAATGAACAGCAATTGCAGGATATATCTACAGAACCAATAACAAGATTAATAATTGATTATCTTCTTTATTTTTTTACGGAGATAGAGAGCCTCAATCTTGGTTGCGATTACAAGAGCAAATACTACCATTTGTTGATAACGAGGAATTAGAATTTAGTAAACGATGCTATCTTCAAGATTTTTATTTTTAACCAAAAGAAAATTATTAAAAATCTGAGAAATTATCAGGGAAGTTTTCTTGCTGGAGACAAGTTATAAGCTCTTTTCTAAAAGCAACTTAGTATTGAAACAATAACCGCACTATCTCCTGATTATGAATCAGAATCTAGATTAAAAAGAACTTGTAAAGTTAACAATAACGAAAAATTCAAGAATTACTAGAAAAAGAATCTGATTTAATTAAAGTGCTAAAAATCCTTTTCTAGATGATCAGGCTATTAGGATTATGACTATCCATAAGAGTAAGGGATTGGAATTTCACTCTGTGATAATGTTGGCTGTAGAAAAATGAAACATTTTGGGGAAATAAAGATGAGGAACGTTGTGCATTCTTTGTGGGAGCATCTCGCGCTAAACAAAGATTGTTAATAACTTACTCCAAAAAAAGACAAAAACCAGAAGGCGTAAGAACGTGGAATTCTTACAGAAATAAACATGCTGAGTATTGGGGATATTTAATATAGTTCTCTAGTAAAATCCAAAGGCCGTCTGAAATTTCAGACGGCTTTTTACTTTTAACGCATCCACAATCAACTTAAATACATTGGAATGCCCGCGGCGACTGGGGTAATAGAGGTAAAAGCGGTTCGTAAGTCATAGCATACTCAGGCAACAGCTCGACCAGGTGCCCCGAATTGAGCGCATCTGCTACGCTCATGTGTGCTATCCACGCAATGCCGAGGCCGTCTGAAACGGCTTGCAGACGCAGATGATTGTTGGTGGAAAAACTGCGATTTGGGCGTGAACGTAATCAGCTCTTTTTTTGTATTTGAATTCCACTGTATCTCCGTGCCGTGTTCACCGGAGAGTTTTATGCCGATAAGGCGGTGTTGTTGCAGATCATCAATATTTTTTTCGGTGAACCGTGTTGTGCCAAATAATCGGGCGAGGCAACCAATACCATTTTGAGCGGTGCGGAAATTGGTACCGCAATCATCTCTTTCGCTACCTTGTTACCTAACCGAACGCCCATATCAAATCCTTCTTTCACAATATCTGCCCAACGATCGTCCACCACGATTTCCAAGCGGGTTTTCGGGTATTGGTTCAAAATCGGCTTTAATTTTGGATACAACACGGCTTCCGCTGCTATTACAGGGGCATTGATGCGAATCAATCCCGATGGCGTATTCAAAAATCATTTAATGCATCGACTTCTTGGTTTATGGCTTGATAAAGTGGAGAAAGTTGGTCGAAAAAGTCACTGCCCTGCTTCGGTCAGCGACACATTGCGTGTAGTGCGGTTGAACAGACGCAGGTTCAGCTGCGTTTCTAAATTTTTCATGCTATGGCTCAACGCCGAAGAAGAAATCCCCAAAAAGTTGCCCTGCTTTCACAAAAACTCTGCGTTTGCGCCAACGTCAAAAAAATAATTCAGTTCGTTAAAGTTCTGCATTTTCTCTTTAAACTCTCTTTTATTAGTGAATTTAATTCATTACATCATAAAACCAAACCCTAATTTATCTCAATAAAAACAAATCATAAAAATAACCGCACTTTCATGAGAGTAAACAGAAGACAATATCCGTAAACATCACATCCTTTTTTTATAAATTATTTATTCTAGGAGTAAAAATGAACATTTTATTATTAAACGGTGGAAAAAGAGTTTGGTCATTCGCATGGTGAGTTAAACCACACGCTTCACAAAAAAAGCAAAAAGAAAGTTTTGACCGTACTTGGACACAATGTAAAAGAAACTGTGATTGATGCTGGCTATGATGTTGAGGCAGAAATCGAAAAAAATTCTTGTGGATGGATGCTGTGATTTGGCAAATGCCCAGTTGGTGGATGCATGAACCTTGGACAGTGAAAAAATACATAGATGAAGTATTTATCGCCGGACACGGAAAAACTTTATAAAAATGACGGTCGCCATCGTGTCAGCCCGACCGAAGGATTTGGCTACAGGTGGTTTGCTTTGCATGGCAAAAACACATGCTTTTCGGTTACTTGGAATGCTCCGATTGAAGCATTCACCCGTGAAGGCGATTTTTTTGAAGGAAAAGGAGTGGATGACTTGTACATGCACTTTCATAAACTCAACGAATTTCTCGGTATGAGCCGTTTACCGACATTTATATGTAACGATGTAATTAAAAATCCACAAGTAGAACAATACTTAGCAGACTATCAAGTACACTTGAAAAAAGTGTTCGGTTAATGATAAAACATCAACTTGAAGCGGTGGGCTTTTGCCCACCATTTTGTCAGTCGCTAATTGGTACGAAATACGGCAAATCCGTGGCGCAGGTGATTACCCGCTGGCTGGTGGAACGTGGCATAATTGTATTGGCAAAAATCCACCAACCCCGAACGCATGGCGGAAAAACTTGAACGTCTTTGATTTTTGCTCTCAGCGATGAAGACAAAGCCGAAATTACCAAACTGGACGGCACGTTCGCCGCCATCGTCAATCACGACACGGTGGATAATTTGAAACGCATCTCCGCGTGGAAAATGAGCGTGTAAGTGTAGCGAGAGTAGTAGAGAAAATCTAAACGGCTCAAACTGCTTTCTTGTTTTCATTTCGTTGAAAGCCCCTTTTCTAGACAACTTGAAACGTGCTTAATCGCTCAAAGGAGTACATAACATGCAACAACTACACACTCTGAAAGACATCGAGACAGGCCATCGCCACACACCCTTTAGTATCACTGTACATCAAAGCCCCAATCTGCGGTGTTTGTACGGTCGTAGCCGCCCAGCTTGACTCAGCTTTGGCGGAGGAAGGAAATGTGTATGCCGTAAAAGCCGATATTGCTGAAATACCCGAAATGGCCGGACGTTTCCACGTGCTGACCGCACCTGCATGGGTCGCTGTTTTATCAAGGCAAGGAAGTAGAACGGATGGCCCGCTTCATCCCTCAGGCACAGATGAAGCAGACATTGGCAAAAATGGACAAAAAGTAGCAGAAAGCGGACATCAGTAACCGGTCTATCAATGTTTCAGACGGTCTGCGGTCTTGATAATGATGCAAATGGTCAAGTTTTTAAGATGATTTGCAAAACACTTAAAAATTTGACCGCTCTTTATAGTAAAAATCCCCTACTGTTCTGCTCTAGGGGATTTTGCTTTAAATAATGGGATGTTTATTTCAAACCTTTTTTTAACCAAATCTTCATAACCGCCATGGTTGGTTACATTGGTATAGCCTGCATTTTTCAACTCAGTGAGTGCGGCTTCAGCACGGCGACCACTACGACAGTAAAGGTTGATCGGTGCATCTTTATCTGAACCAATCGCTTTAACACCTTCAATGATTTTATCATGCGGAATATTCACCGCATCTTGTAAATGACCTGCGTTAAACTCCTCGGCTGAACGTACATCAATCCAAACGCCTTTTGCTTTTTCTGGTTGTACTGCGCTTTGTTCTGTTTGTGGTGCAGTATTCGCAGAAGCAAAAAGGTACAGCAATCAGCTGCAGAAAGTACTGCTGTGAATAATTTTTCATCATTCAATCTCCTATTAAATAGAAATAATATATTTACCTAAATAAATTTAGGGGTTATGTAAAACTAATAGTCATCATACGCCTAAATATAAAGATAATAAACTGTGAATGAAGTAAATTTTTAAGTAAAATTTTCGTAAAATTTAACTACGCTTTTTAATATTTTTCTCTATTCAACACATCAATATCTCTAAAACCTTATCATTCATTATTTTCCGATTAGTAAAAAGATGTTGTTCATAAACGGGTATTTTTTTCACACAAAGATTTAACCGTACAATCTGCTCCACCAAATATTTAGGAGAAAATAATGAAAAAAATGCCTGTATTGTTTGTTGGGCATGGTAGCCCGATGAATGCGTTAGATAAAGAAAACCCGTTCAATCAGAATTTCAGCCTAATTACACAAAAGTTTGCCAAACCAAAAGCCATTTTTGATGATTTCAGCGCATTGGTACAGCGACCGTTTGCAGGTTACGTCTGGCAAACACCCTGAAATGATTTACGATTTCTATGGCTTCCCAGATGAACTCAGCCAAGTGCAATATCCCGCGCCCGGTTCACCTGAGTTAGCGGAGCAAGTGCGGTCATTATTACAGCCGGAGAATGTAGAGCTGAACCCAACGCGTGGTTTTGATCATGGCACATGGGCGGTGTTGAAATATCTCTATCCCGATGCCGATATCTCCGTGGTGCAACTTAGCCTTAACCGTTTGCAATCGGCTGAATGGCATTTCAATTTGGCGAAAAATTAGCTGCTTTGCGTGAACAAGGCGTGTTAATTATCGGCGGCGGCAATATTGTGCATAATCTAAGAGCGATAAGCTGGGAACATATCAATCAAATCGGCGTGGGGTATGACTGGGCGTTTGCTTTCCGTGAAACAATCAATCAGGCGATTGCAACACAAGATGATAAAACCTTAGTGCATTATGAGCAATTAGGGTGAAAAAAAGCCGAGCTTTCTGTGCCAACGCCCGATCATTACTTGCCGTTGCTTTACATTATGGCATTACGCGAACCGCAAGACGAGGTTACGTTTTTCAACGATAATTTGATCGCAGGATCGCTCAGCATGACGTCAGTTTTTAGTGGGAGTAAATAAGCCTAAAAAGCTTTAATTATAAATGATTGTGAATAATGAATAGCTTATTCGACACTTTGCATTAATATTGTAGAATATAACGTTATAATTTTCATGTTATCGGTATTATCTTTACATCTTTTGAAATTAATATCAATTTACTTACATAACAAATTCAAATCATAAAAATTTTTGAATATATTTTACGCTCAAGGAAAATTTACCAAATGAATAAAAATCTGAACAACATCTATCGTCACAAACTCTTGATAACACCATTAATGCTCAAGAAATCTCGATACAAGATCAGTATATCTCGTTTATTAAAGCGACTAATACTAATATGCACGAAAGAGAACAAATCTTAGCTATTACTTTATTAGGGGCTATATCTGGTCAAAATACTTTTCTGTATGGTCCGCCAGGTACTGCAAAAAGTTTAATTTCAAGAAGATTAGCTTGTGCATTTGAAACATCAAATTATTTTTGAATGCTTGATGAATCGCTTTACCACACCAGAAGAAATCTTTGGTCCTATTTCTATTCAAGAATTAAAGGCTGATCGCTATGTTCGCCAAGTAAAAGGATATTTACCAACCGCCGATTTTGCTTTTTTAGATGAAATTTGGAAATCCAGTCCTGCTATTTTAAATAACCTTTTTAACTATTATTAATGAACATATTTTTAAAAAATGGTAATGAGAGAATTGATGTTCCATTAAAATCTCTTATTTCAGCTTCCAATGAAGTTCAGCAGAAAATCAGGGGCTAGATGCTTTATATGACCGTTTTTATTCTTCGTTTACTAGTTCCACCAATTCAAGAAAATGATAACTTTAATCTTTTATTGAATAGTAAAACCTAGCGCAGAGAGAGACCAGTTATAAGCCCTGAATTAGTTATTAGTGTTGAAGAACTCATGCAGTGGCGAAAACAATTACATAACGTGCAACTTAGCAATGATACATTATTAATCATTAAATATATCCGCCAAGAATTATCTGATAAGTTTGATGAACTAAAAAGTCTATGTATCGGATCGTCGTTGGCAACGAGCGACATTATTATTAAAAAGCTTCTGCATTCTGTAATGGGCGTAAAAGAAACTAATCATAGTGATACTGTTCTTTTGAAATACTGTTTATGGACTACGCCAGAAAAATCGTGAGGCAGTAGAACAAATTGTGATGAAAGCAATCGAAGAGTGCGGATTTGATATTGGAATTAATTTAGCTACTTTAGATAGGAATAAGGATAAATTAGATAAAGAGATTAATAAAAAACTTTATTATTCAAAAGATATTTATGGTACGACCACTTTAGGAGATGGAAAAGCAATATTTCAAAGTACATGTAACATTTACCTCTAAGCTGGTATAGCCCAAAAATGCATTTAATTTACATAGATTATTCTCAATTTAAAAAATAATAAATTTTATCCGCTAGATGAGAATGAAAATGAATTAAAAGTATTACTTGTAATTTTGATAATCAAGGGAACTGTACAATTAAATCTAATAATGATTATTATAATGACTTTAAATTTTTCACCTAAGCCACTTTTTTTATAAAAGGCGATAAAAAGAAAGATATTAGTAAAATACTCGTTAAATCTTTTATCTGACTCGGTGAAAGATATTCACCAAGAATTGACTATAGTTTTTGGCTAAAGTAGAGAATAAAAAAATAAAAAGCTACAGAGAACAACTTCAAAAGCCTATTTATTTCTGAAAATGAAATTAATATTACGTACAGTGGTATTTTAAAACAAATAGAACAACTCAAATTACGAATTATAGACTGTGAACGTTTGGAGTCGTTATGCCAGTAAATTTATTATCAGAAAAAAAGGGATTATTAAAAATCTCTTTCTGAAAAATATGAAATGCTTATTCAGCGACCACAACTTGCAGAATATATAAACGTTCATATTCAAAATTGGCTTAAGAAAAACAGAAAAAACTTATTCAACAAGAAAATCCATTTTCAAAAATTCTACCAGCAATGGGAAATATGGGATAACGAGTTTCACGAGAATAAATCTGTCTTAAATAGTGTAGCTATCCAAGAATACGAAAAAAATTTTTGTAAAGTCAGCTGGCATTCCTTTTCAAGATTCTTTTTTTGGTATAAGAAATTAAAAAGCGATGGAAGAAAAAGAAATTGCTTCTGATTTATTTTTGAAAGAATGGCAAAAACTGGATAAAGCACAAACTAAATGGGAGTTAGAACAAATTGAGTTTGCAAGAAAAAAATTCCTTACTGAATTAGAAAAAATGGTTGGAGCTTATTCAGCAACTAGATCGACAACTTTCTCCTTTAGGGTTTAGATTTTTGGAATCTGGTTCGATGATAGTTTAGGTGCTTTAACCCCACAATCAGTCAGAGAACTTACTCGTTAGGGCAGTTATTTTTGCACAAAATAAGAAGCTACAAAAGATCGCTAGATTTATTGGGTAAAATGCGACAGATTGAGCAATCATCAAAGATAGAAACTATTACTCAAACAATAGGAATTTCTGTAGCCTGTTACCGATGTTAATTCTAAAGAAGAAATTATTGGTCTTAAATTAGGTCAAGAACTAGAGTATGTTATTCCTTCTGAATTAGCATTAATGGCAGATCCTGATACGGCCATTTTATTTGACCTAAAAATATTTGGAATCAAAAATTAGTTTGTTTTGAATTACAGGAACAACCCTTCAAGATGAAAAAAACTTGAAAATTACTACCAAAATAGAAATAAAAGAAAATGATAAACTTGGTCCCTATGATTTTATGTATTGATACAAGTAGTTCAATGACTGGCACACCTGAAAAATCTTGCCAAAAGCAATGGCTTTATATTTAGGAAATAAAGCTAAAGCAGAAAATAGACAATGTTTCGTCATTAATTTCTCAACAGGTATTGAAACATTAGAATTCAGTACAACAAAAGGCATTGCTGATTTAGTTTCTTTTTTGAGTAAATCATTCCACGGTGGAACTGATCTCGCCTCTGCATTACGACACGCTTTGTCGCTGTGCCAATCAGAGAATTATGAAAAAGCAGATGTTTTGATGATTTCTGATTTTTGTAATGGGGTCATTGTCTGAAACTTTACTTAGCAACATAAAAAAACAAAGGGAAAAAGGAAACCAATTTCACTCTTTAGTGATCGGTAATTTATTTATGGAAAAAATAGATTAAAAACTCATTTTGATAATGAATGGGTCTATAATCCAAATTCACATCAAATAGAACAATTAGTTAGTTCCAACAAAACATCTTATAAAAATAAAAAAAGATAATCTTTTCAGATTGTCTTTTTATTTGATTATTCTTCATCAGCTCTACTTCACCCACCGCTTTCTGAGATTTTCTCATCCATTTCCACTTTAATATTATGATCCACCACCACATTCATATTAATGGTGATGCCTTCCTTTGGTGTATCCAATTGAATGGTTGGTGTGCAAGCTGTAAGTGTAAACATCACTGCAAAAAAATAAAAAAAGTGCGGTTGAAATTTAAGGTGTTTTTATCATTTGTCTTGTCTAATTGCTTATAAAGTTTATATTGCAGATTTTGTTCAAATTGCGAGCCATAGTCAATCATATTCCACAATTCAAACATATTTTTCTTGGTGCGTATAATTTAACGTTATCGGATTATTGGTTCGCTTGGTTGGATTAAACCCGCTGATACTCGCACGCAACGTCATTTGCCCTTTTCGGATCGAGCGTCACCGCCGCATGGGAATTTTGCAGTTCCATTTCTTTTAATAAATCCACCAAGATATTTTCTGTCCAACCACCTTTTTTTTCAGCCCTTTTACCATTTCATCGGTTAATTTGATGGACACATTTCCCCACTTGTTCCAATGTACCATTACAAATCAAACATTCCTTATGTCCAAGCCAAAATGGCAGGGGTCGCATTGGCACGGCCGGTTAAGGTTACTTGGTTATATTGTGCCAAGGCTAACACTTGGGCTAAATCAATATTGGTAAAAAGAAAGCGTCGCCATTTTACTTTGTGGAAAACTGAGCTGAGGGCACCGTCAATACGCCATCAAATAAGGAAAGTTTCACATTTCTCAAAGTAAGCGGATTTTTTTCATGGTATTCGGATAACGCCCAAACAAATCCAATTCTCCATTTGCGACGGAAAGCGCACCATAGCGAATATTGTGAGTCGAAATATGGATTGGTTTACTCGAAGCCACTTGCAATGCCGAGTTTTCATAATTCATCGGGAAGCGAATGTTCAAGCCATAAATCTCGCCATCTGGCATGGTGATTTTTACCGTTTTTCAGGTTCAGCTCCCCTTCATCTTCACGCCATTGCCATTGATTGCGAATTCACTTTGTCCTTTAATGCTGCCCTCATGAATTAACCAATTCCATTGTTGAGGGAAAAGTGATTGGAATACTTTTGCAGATTGTTCTTTCCAGCTGATTTTGCCTGAAAGTGCAGTATTTTGATATACACCCAAGACATCTAAAGGCCCAAGCGAACCGGCCTTTAAATCACCTGCAAAATTGAAGTTACTGATACTCTTACCATCAATACCTAAACCGAAAACAGGCGAAACAAAACGACCGCCATAAGCCAGTTCAATCCAATCTGTTTTCGCTTGCAACAAACCACGAATATGCTCTTCTTCATAATCCCAGCGGAGTCGATCTTTAAGCTCCAATGAAAGTGGCGCCATTTTTACCTCTTTCATTTTGACTTCTTTAGAATGAGCCGAAAGTTGATTTAATTCAATATGATCTGCTTCCCAAAAGCCTTTCCCTTCCATTTTGACTGGCGTATTTAAAGATTTCCAGTTTGCACTGCCATTGATTGTCCAATCCCAACGGTTTGTCGCTTGTTTTTCCACAGACTGCAACTTATGTTCTTCATCCCGCAAATCAAACACGGTTTTAATACCGGCAATAAACTCATGTGCATTTCCGTCTAATTTTAAATCGAGATTTTCAAACTGCGGAGTTGTGCCATTCAACGTTGCCAGCAAACGCCCTTCTAAAGCCATAACGACCGATAATAATGTCATCTAACGGTAAACGAACGTGCAACTTGGTATCTGGCTGAACGGTATCCATTTTAAAGACGGAACCCGGGTAAAAATACACCACTGGATGTGTGAAGAGCCCGCCGAGATGATAGGTTAAATTGGTTTGCGCCACGGTAGCGTTATAACGTAAATCCCCGCGTGTTTTCAGCTCAAAATCCAATTCGTTATTGTCATCGCCACCGCCGATTTCGCCATTTTTGCCTGAAATCACGATCTCCCCTTTGCCCATTTCACCAAAGGTTTGCAAGATCACGTTCATATCAATGCTTAATGGCAACAAGCCTTCTGCCGCACGGTGAATAGATAACCCAAGGAAGCCTTTAATCGGTTGATAGCTATCGAAGGTCCAATAAAAATTTCCCCACGAAATATCCAAGCCATCTTTGGTGAACACAAAAGGCACATCTAACAGATGGTGAATTAGTTGTTAAATCTTGAGCATTTAACTGGCCATCCGCCCCTTGCCACGACACTTTTTGCCTCGCCTTTTTGTGACGGCTAGTTCTGGGTTATTCCAGTTGAGTAAAGACATTGCCTTGTTGAGGCAGTTGAGAAAGATCAGGATCAAAAATTCGCAGAGAAATGAAGATCGTAGGGTTTTATCTTCCGCTTGTTTAATGTCGGTATTACCCGCCCATTGGAAAAATGCCATCTTGTGGCGTGACAGTCGATTGATGATGAAGCTCAAGCCCGTCATTATTTGGCTTGAGCTTCGAGTGCTAATTGGTTGCCGTTATAGTTTGCGTCTAACGCCCAATCAGCCGATAAGAAAAGGTTTTCAAAGCGCCCTTGTGTCAAGGCTTCGGCATTCGTTAATTGAAAGTGTTTAACGTTGACATGAGAAATAGGCAATGCTGCCCAAAGTGCGGTCAAATTTGGCGGTGTTTTTTTCAGCATTATCACTGGGTAAATGGGTTAAACAATCATAATTCAAGCTAGCCTTTTCAACATCAAGACTATGCGTATTCCACCAAGTCACCTGAGTATTATTCAGGTTCACTAGCGTACATTGGTCAGTTTTTCACTTTTTAGCTCTGGCAGCGTTAAACCTGTGGTTTCCCATTGCCAGTCATCGGCTAATTCAATGTGATAATGCGGTGCTAAAAAAATGATTGGTAAGTTGTGCCACACGTTTCGGGGTCGCAAAAAACGCGTACTAAGCCAACGCTTACTACGATCAACAGCAACAAAAATAATCAACACCCACAGGCAACGCTTTCGCATAGTTTCCCCAATTACGCGATTAATCAATAAATAGAGGCGTATTCTATCCTATCTCGCCCCAAATAGCTCAACCAACTTATCTCCAAAGAAATAAAAATACTAATCCAAAAGGCGACAATAATTAATCCGATGAGTTTTGTGATATTTACTTCTCGGATCGGCATACCGATAAGACCAAAAATGATCGATGGTTGTTGCCGTAATTAATTGTCCGACGATGATAAAAAAATAACATCGCAGTAATGCCTAATTTAGGTGCAAGCAAAACGGTTGTGAACACGACAACTGCGCCGAGTACCCCACCAATTAATTTCCACCAAGGTTGTGATGGGATCGTGGATAGATTGCCCCATAAATCAGTTTTAGCCAACGCGATAAAAAAGAGAAAAATCGTGCCTACCGCAAAAGAAATGAAGGTAGCAATCACCGCTTCGCCACTCATGGCTTTCGCCAATTGCGTATTAATCGCTGATTGCGTGGCGAGTGCTACGCCTGCCGCTAAAGCGACGATGAGATAAACAAAAAAACATCGAGACTCCCAACATAAAATTTAGTTTATTTTAACCTTTTCTAATTTACCGTGAAATGCTTTCTATTCGGCAAAAATCGTCCCAAAATCAACCGCACTTTGTACTTAATTCACAAATACCTCAAAAGTTGTAAGTCATCTTACCTGTTTATTTGATCTTGATCACCATTTGACTATTCTTTATTTGACGCTAATCTTCAAATCCATACACTAAATTCCATTCGTAGCAATCGTTTGCGCAGTGCGTATAGAAAGCAAAATAGACTGATTTTATCAACTCAATGGGAGGAATATCCATGACCCACATTATCGTTGCAACGCACGGTAAGTTTTCTGAAGAAATCGTCAATTCCGCCGCTATGGTGTATGGCGAAGATGAAAACTGCCATGTCGTGACTTTCTTACCGGGTGAAGGCGGTGAGCATTTAATCGAGAAAATACAATGCGATTATTGCCACGCTGCCTGAAAATGAACCGGTGCTCTTTCTGGTCGATTTATTTGGTGGTAGTCCATACAACGCGGCAAGCCGAGTCGCCAGTGAAAGGGATAATACCGATATCGTCACCGGCATTAATCTACCGATGTTGCTAGAAGTGCTTGATGCCAAAGATGGCGCCAGCTTAGATGAATTGGTAGAAACCGCGAAAAGAAGTCGGGGTCGCTGCTGTGAAATCCTTCCGTCAACCTAAAGAAAGCAAGCCTGCTCCAACGCCCAGCTGCTAAACCAGCTGAAGCACCAAAAACCTCTCCAAATCCAACCGCACTTTCTGGCAATATGAACATTTCCTTATTGCGTATTGATAGCCGTTTAATCCACGGTCAAGTGGCGACCTCTTGGGCGAAAGCAGTGAAATGTGAAGCGATTTTTTTGCAGTAAATGATGATGTGGCGAATGATGCCCTTCGTCGTGACTTATTACTCCAAATCGCCCCTGAACATTTGAAAAGCTTATGTGATTCCTGTAGACAAAGCCATTAAGGTGTATCACAACCCGAAATATGCAGGGAAAAAAATATTCTTTGGTTGGTAACCAACCCAACAGATATCGTGCGCTTTAATCGAGGGTGGCGTAAAAATTGATAAAGTTAACGTGGGCGGTATGACGTTTCCGTGAAGGCGATAAGATGCTTTCCCAAGCAGTTGCCGTCAACCCAACTGATGTGGCGGCATTTAAACAGCTTTTAGATAAAGGCGTGGAATTAAGCTTACAACAAGTGGCGAGCAGCCCGAAAATCAATGCTCACGCACAAAGAGCTTGATGCGATTCAATTTTTAATTACGAGGACAATTCATTATGACAACAATGGAAATTATTTTTAGTCACACTCGTTGCCGCCATTTGCGGTATGGGAGTGTATTGGACGAACGTCAAACTCATCGTCCTTTAGTTGCTTGTACCCTAATCGGCTTAGTATTAGGGTGATTTAGAAACCGGTATTATTGTCGGTGGTACCCTTGAATTAGTGGCATTAGGCTGGATGAACGTGGGTGCGGCAATGGCACCAGATGCGGCATTAGCCAGTGTGATTGCAACGATCCTCGTCATCAAAGGCGGCCAAGATAAAGGGAGCGCATTAGCGATTGCGATTCCAGTCGCGGCAGCAGGTCAAGTATTAACTATCTTCGTACGTACTTTAACCATCTTCCTTCAACATAAAGCCGATGATTTTGCCGCAAAAAGCCAACTTCCGCGGTATTGAATTCTGTCACTTTCAGCGGTCTTGCGTTACAAGCGTTACGTGTGGCAATTCCAACCTTCTTCGTTGCCTTAGTAGCAGGTACGGATACGGTGACTGAAGCATTGAACGCCATTCCAGAAGTGGTCACTCGCGGTTTACAGATCGCTGGTGGCTTTATCGTGGTCGTCGGTTATGCAATGGTCATCAATATGATGCGTGCAGGCGCATTAATGCCATTCTTCTTCCTAGGCTTTGTAATCGCCTCTTTCACCAATTACAACCTTGTAGGTCTCGGTATTTTTAGGCACATGCTTAGCGATGATTTACATTCAATTAAACCCACGTTTCCATCAATCTACTGCTCCCACAAGCAGTTGCAAAACGTGAATTAGCTGATGATGAACTTGAAGGACTATAAGGAAGAAATTATGACTGAACAAACTAAAAAAATCATTAACAAAAGGCGATATTCGTAGCACTTACTGGCGTTCAACTTTCTTGCTAGGTTCCTTTCAACTTTGAACGTATGCAAGCAATGGGGTTTCTGTGTATCGATGATCCCAGCCATTAAACGTCTTTACAGCAAAAAAAGAAGATCAAGCTGCGGCATTAAAACGCCACTTAGAATTCTTTAATACCCAACCTTGGGTGGCATCATCTATCATCGGTGTAACCGCCGCGATGGAACAAGAACGTGCGAATGGTAACGATATTGATGACTCCGCAATCAGCGGGGTGAAAGTCGGTTTAATGGGGACCATTAGCCGGTGTGGGTGACCCAATTTTTCTGGGGGACATTACGTCCTGTATTAGCGGCGCTTGGTGCGGGCTTAGCCCTTACCGGTAGCCTTTTAGGGCCATTACTTTTTCTTTCATCGGTATCAACCTTTGCCGCGGTTTAACCCGTTGGTATGGCTTTTAAATATGGCTATGAAAAAAAGGTACCACCATCGTTAACGATATGGGCGGCGGCCGCTTACAAAAAAATTGACGCAGGGGGCGTCTATCCTCGGTCTCTTTGTCATGGGCTCACTGGTATCGAAATGGACGAGTATTAATATTCCATTAGAACTTTCCCGCTATAAAAAAACCAAATGGGCGAAGAAGTGGTGACCACCGTACAAAGCGTGTTAAACGATCTCCTCCCTGGTCTTGCAGCGTTAGGTTTAACTTTCTTATGTATGTATTTATTACGTAAAAAAGTCAACGCCATGTACATCATCTTCGCCTTATTCGGCGTGGGTATTTTTAGGCTATCATTTTGGTGTGTTAGCGTAATATATTATGATATTGCCTTCCCTCTTTCGCTTGAGGGAAGGCAAATTTTTTTAGCATGACATATAAATCCTATGAACCTGAAAGATCTCATCAAGCCACCACCGGCTGAAGGCTATATCAAAAAAATTCATCCAATTTAGTGACCGCACTTTTTTTGTTCTGGCGGGCATTCTTTATTATCCCACTAACGGCTACGGTGCCGTCATCGCTTTAATTGCCGCACTGATTGTGTTAATCGGTCAAAAAATGCTGATTGCTCAAACCAATAAAGATTTCACCGAAATGCAGTTAGCCGAAAAGCAATTCCAAGAAACCCAAAACAGTGATTATCTCCGCTTTATCGAAGCTCGAGCCACCCAAATGTTGCGTGACAACAAAGTCCTTTCCGAAAAAAAGGCAAAAAGAGTTAGAGAGATTACTCACTGTAGTAAAAACACATTTAAAGGTATAATGCCGCCAAATTTATATTTGGAAAATATCCTTTAAAGATGAGACATACAAAGAAACTCATTACTCTTGCGGGAATTGCCGCATTTGCCACCTATTGGTTTTATCCACCAACTTATCCGGTATATCCGAAGAGTGATCATTATGATCCTGATACACAAACTTTCTATAATGCAGAACCTCAACGCGCACCAATAAATGTTGCAAGTGCGCTTTGGGAAATGACATTTCATGAAAAAGATTTTCACCCAAAAAAACCATTGCCAACGGTCAAACCAAATTGGACCGAGTTATTAGCGCCAGCTGAACAGAGTCGATTTATGTGGTTTGGACATTCGACGCTACTTATGCGTATTGGCAATCAAACCATCATTACCGATCCGCTTTTTTTGGAAATAGTGCGTCTCCCTGTACCAATAATGATGCACCGTTTTTCAACCACCTGTGGCAGAAATTGAAGAATTACCGCCTATAGATGTCGTGCTGCTTTCACATAGTCATTACGATCACTTAGAACAAGAAAGCATCGAGAAATTAATGAAAACGCAAAGTCATTTTGTGGTTTCTTTAGGAATGGGCGTAATTTTACAAAAATGGGGAATAGATGCAGCTAGAATTACTGAGTTAGACTGGTGGCAAAGCACTGAACGAAATGGCGTAAAAATATACTGCATTACCTGCAAGACATGATTCTAGCCGTGGCTTGTTTGATCATAACAAAGCATTATGGTCTGGTTTTTTTAATAGAGCATAAGCGCGGTCAAAATGAAGAACGTTTTTACTTCCATGGTGATTCCGCCCAAGGCAAACATTTTGATGAAATTGCCAGCCGTGTTGGCAAAATTGATATTGCGTTTATCGAGAACGGACAATATGACGAAAGATGGCCCAATAACCATCTTTTTCCCTGAGCAAACCGCACAACTCGCGGCAAAACTACAACCAACAAGATTTATGCCCATTCACTGGGGGCGCTTATCCGCTTGCCTTGCATACGTGGAATGAGCCTGTGCTTAAAAGCGTACCTATGGCAAGAACACTGGGCGTGAATACACTTACGCCATTGTTAGGACAAGTATTTGACGTAAATACAAAAACAGAAGATTGGTTTACCCAAGAATAATCATAACTTTTGGCTATATGAAATAAGCTTTTCTTCTTTTTCTTATTTAAGTTAGAAAGGTATTATCAAGCAGAAATTTATGATTTATCCCTTAGGAGTAGTTTATGTCTCAATTTAAAAATTCACACCATTGAATCAGCACCTGAAGCGGCACAAGAAGCCTTAAAAGCCGTACAAAATGCCAATGGTTTTATTCCAAATTTAATTGGTGTTCTCGCAAATGCCCCTACTGCACTTGAAACTTATCGCACAGTGGGCGGCATTAATGGTCGTAATAGCCTGACCGCAACAGAACGCGAAGTGGTACAAATTACTGCTGCAGTAGTCAATGGCTGTGGTTTCTGTGTAGCAGGCCACACGAAGATCGCTTTAAAAGTGTTAAAACTTGAAGAAGAGCTTGTAAACCAAATTCGTGCAACTGCTCGTATTGAAAGTGATAAAAAACTGGATACTTTAGCGCGTTTCACCCTTGCCGTTATTTTGCAAAAAGCAAAATTAACGGAAGCACAGCTTAAAGCGTTCTTTGATGCAGGTTATACTCAAGAAAATGCCATTGATGTGATTTTAGGTGTCAGCCTCGCCACATTATGTAACTATGTGAACAACATCGCTGAAACCCCAATCAACCCTGAATTACAGGCATTTGCATAATCAAGCCAATATAAAAAGTGCGGTCAAAAATGACCGCACTTTTTTATTCCTTCACAAATTGTTTAATTTGATCTGAATTCAAATGTCCTGGTTGTGCTTTAATAAGATTTAAATCCTTTATCCAAGAGCAAATTAAACGGATAGCCTAATACATTAGCACGTTTAATAATTTCCCCATTTTCATCCAATAATACAGTGATATTTTTTTATAATCCAGCCCTTTATACCAATTGATAAATTTTTGGCTATTTTTGTTCGTTCTTTTTGTCCAGGGTGAGGCAATCGTAATCACATTAAAAATCAAGATTTTGTTCAGCACTAAGATCGTCAATTTCCGCTAAACCAGCTAAGCAAATTGGACACCAGGATGCCCACATTTTTGATATAAAGCGGTTTGCCTTGATATTGTGATAAAGAGACGGTTTGATTATCCAACGTCTTTCAAGGGGATATCCGCCAAAGACACCTTCTCTTGTGCAAAACTCAATGGACTCAAAAAAACAATAAAAAGTGCGGTCAATATTTTTTTCTCATTTTTTTCCTCTTATTTCACAAAGGGAATCAAATCGCCATAGCCTTGTTTTTTTCCATTTCATCTAATGGAATAAACTTAATCGATGCACTGTTGATGCAATAACGTAAACCACCTTTATCGCGTGGACCATCATCAAACACATGGCCTAAATGGGCATGACCACTGCGACTTAACACCTCAATACGAGTCATATTAAAGCTATTATCTCTTTGATACTCCGCCACTTCAGCGGCAATCGGTTTGGTAAAACTTGGCCAACCACAACCGGATTCAAACTTATCTTTGGAAGAAAAATAACGGTTCTCCCGTGGTGATATCCACATAAATACCTGGGGCGAAATTGTCCCAATATTCGTTACTAAAAAGAACGTTCGGTATGTTTGCCTTGCGTCACGTCATATTGAAGTGCGGTCAATTTTTTTGCTTTAATTCTGCATCACTTGGTTTTGGGGTATTTTTTTATCATCAATTAATGGCTCATCGGCTTTTTTTGATGTCGATATGACAATAGCCATTCGGGTTTTTTTCTTGAGATAATCCTGATGATACTCTTCCGCCTCTACATAATTTTTTTCAGCGGTTCCACTTCAATTTGAATCGGTTCTTGATATTTACTTTGTAAAGTTTTTCAATGCCGCTTCAATAACCGCTTTATCTTGTTCATTTTGATAATAAATGCCGGTGCGATACTGTCTGCCACGATCATTGCCTTGCTTATTGATACTGGTTGGGATCGATAACACGGAAATAATATTGCAACAATTTATCTAACGAAATTTTTGTTTTGGATCGTAAGTGACTTTCACGGTTTCAGCATGATCTGTCGCGTGCAATAATTGGTAGTTCGTGGTATCGCCTTTTCCATTGGCATAGCCCGAAACGGCATCAGTCACGCCTTGAATGCGTTCCATATAAGCTTCTAATCCCCAAAAAGCAACCACCAGCCAGATAAATAATTTGTTGTTCTTGTTTACTTTCCATTGTCATTTTTTTGCTCCTTTGATGAAGTCTGTATGATCAGCATACGTTAAACTACTTTTGCAAACCGCCAAAAAGTGCGGTCAATATGAGAAATGTTTTTTTGTATATTTCATTTTCTTTCCTTATTATAGAAAAATATCTTCAGCTTACATTTCATTAGACGAAGAGAAGCCCATTTTCTTACAAAATAAGGCAATTTTTTACTGCACTTTATGCAAGGAACCCTTATGCCAAACATACATCTCCGCAATAATTATCAAAAAGCTGTTGTTTGTATGGTGTTAGCTTACATCAGCATTGCCTTAATGGGCGTATTTGTAAAATACGCCTCTGATGAATTACCGTCCAGCGAAATTTTATTTTCCCGTTTTTTTATTGGTTTTGTGTTTCTCCTGCCCTTTTTAATTAAAGATGGAGATTTCAAAGTTGATATGTCGCAATGGAAGTTTCTCGTTTTGCGTAACCTTGCCGGCATTGCCAGTATGTTGCTAACCTTCTACGCCATTAAATATTTACCGATTTCCATTGCGATTTTATTGATGAATACGTCCGCACTTTTTGTGCCTTTATTGCTGTTTTTCTTTAAAGTCAGAACACCATTAAAAGTATTGGCTTGCAGCTTTATGGGTTTTGCTGGTGTATCCATCATTATGCTGACCAACGGCTCAATGAATATCAACCCCTATCCATGTAGGCTATGCGTTAGGGTGCGGCAGTGTTAGCAGCTATGGCGTTTATCAGTTTACAAGAGCTCAATAAACACAACTCACCTAAAAATATCGTGTTTTACTTTCACTTATTAGGCTCGATTTTGTTACCGCTCTTTTTCATCGCACAGTGGAAAATGCCGACATTACATGGATTAACATTACTGCTTTTAGTGGGTGGATTCGGTCTTATTTTCCAATTATTACTCACTCGCGCCTTTAAATACGCCCCTGCCAATGTCATTACGCCTTTTTGCTTTTTACTGGCGTCATTTTTCTCCAGCATCTGTGACTGGCTCTTCTGGGATAACGTACCAAGCCTAAATTTCTGGATTGGTTCATTAGTCATCATTATCGCTGTCAGCTTGCTTGCTAGAATGCGGGCAAAATAGAGAAGTCCGACCAAATAGATAAAATATAACTATTCTCAATAACATTGTTTGAGTGTATAATCCAAATGCTTTTTTTATTATTGAGGACACATCATGAAAAAAATTATTCAAAACCACTTTAGCTTCTGCATTATTAATGGTATCCGCATTCGCTAGCGCCGTGACAGTTAAAGATGCGAAAGGTGAATTTCACCCTTGATAAAACCCCAAGCCGTGTTGTGGCATTGGAATATTCTTTTTGTGGATGCGTTTAGCCCAAGTCGGTGTAAGCCCAGTAGGGTGTGGCTGACGATAACAAAGTCGATCGTATTTTTGCCGCAAGTACGCGAAAAAAATTGCTGCATGGCAATCCGTTGGTACGCGTTCTCAACCGAGTCTTGAAGTGATTGCTTCTCTCAAACCCGATTTAATTATTGCCGATCCATCTCGCCATACTGCAGTATTTGAAGAATTGAAAAAAATTGCACCAACGGTGATGTTTGATTCCCGTCATGAAAGCTACCAAGAAAAATCTTGAAACTGCGCAGAAAAATTGGTGATTTAGTGGGTAAAAAGCGCTGAAATGAAAGCGAAGATCAATGAACATAATGATTACATTGCCAACATTGCAAAAAAATCTAGGGTGTACAAGGCAAAAAAAGCCTCATTTGGTACTTCCCTGAGAAGATAAATTTAATATCCAAAATGACAATGGCTATGTGGGTAGTTTCTTGACGACATTAGGGTTTTGCCCCAACTAAACTCAATAGTGATCAAGCTTTCGTAGAAATCAACCTTGAACAATTAGTAATGGAAAAAAACCAGAATACTTGTTCATCGCCCATTATCGTGATGAAAGTATTGCGCGCAAATGGGAAGCTGAGCCACTGTGGAAAGCTATTCCCTGCCGTAAAAAGCAAAACCATGTTTACAGCGTTGACGCCGACATGTGGGCTCGTGGTCGTGGCTTAGAAGCGAGCAAAAATTATGGCAAAAACAAATTGAAGGTTTCGTGAAACAAAAAAATAATGATGAAGTCTACTTTCCGTTGGGGACTTCCCCTTATTATTCTGGCTTTCCTATTATGGGGAAGCCTGTTTTTTGTATTATCCCATCGAAATTCGACCGCTTGCAGCTTTACAAGCATTCCTCCCCGATGGCGATGAAATTGCCAAAATCACGGTAACCGATTTACGCCTACCGCGCGCATTAGTTGGCATGATTTTAGGTGCCAATCTTGCGGTGGCGGGGGCGTTATTACAAACCATTACGCGCAATCCACTTGCCTCGCCTACGCTACTCAGCGTGAACTCTGGAGCCAGTCTTGCCATGGTAACCGCCAGTGCGTTTAGCCCCTGATTCTTTCTGGTTATAGCATTGCCTTAGTGGCCAGTATCGGCGGCGGTCTGAGTTGGTTTGTGGTAATGCTGATCAGCAATGGTTGGAAAGACAACAGTGGAGATCGTAGCCGAGTGATTTTAGCGGGGATTGCCGTATCACTACTTTGTGCCGCGCTCACGAAATTGGTGCTCATTATCGCGGAAGATCATGCCTTCGGTATTATGAGTTGGCTAGCTGGCGGCATTGCACATGCTCGTTGGAATGAATTATTGACGTTATTTCCGTTCTTTATTTTGACCGCACTTTTCTGCCTGTTTTTTGCCAGTCGTTTGAATTTACTCAATTTAAGCGATGAATCCGCTCGTTCCCTAGGCATCAATCTCTTCCGTTTACGTTGGTACGCTAACATCATGGCGTTATTGATTGTGGGCTCAAGCGTGAGTGTTGCTGGCCCAGTTGCCTTTATTGGCTTACTCGTGCCCCACCTTGCCCGCTATTGGATTGGTTATGACTTGCGAAAAATCGCTCCCTATGGCGATGTTACTCGGTGCAATTTTAATGCTCGCTGCAGATACCATTGCCCGCGCGGTCAACTTTCCCTAGCGAAGTGCCTGCTGGTGCGGTACTTGCCTTAATCGGTGCCCCCAGTCTTTGTATTATTTGCCAGAGGAAGACACTAATGCGAACCTCTCATGTATCTTTTCGCGCTATCGGCTTTTTATGTCAGCACGCTCAGTATGATGGTACTACTCTTTGGATTGAGTATTCGCCTTGGCACTTATACGCTTTCCTTTTGAGGAAATTTGGGCGGCCTTTCAGCCTGATGATAAAAACTATTTTACCTTGATGGAATATCGCCTACCCCGTGCAGTATTAGCGATTTTATTAGGCGGAGCCTTAGCAATTTCTGGTGTGTTAGTGCAAAGCGTGGTGCGCAATCCACTTGCCTCTCCCGACATTTTAGGGATTAACAACGCGGCTGGGTTGGTTGCTGTTTCGGTATTGATGTTCTTGCCAAACTTAGCATTTTACTGGATGCCAATTTTTGCCTTTTTAGGCGGCGTGCTCTCTTTTGTCATTTTATGGATCGTGTGCGGTTTTAACTTCCGCCCTATCAAAATGGCAATCATTGGGGTCGCACTTTCCGCATTATGGGCAGCCATTAGTCATTATCTGATGCTTACCAATCCGGTCGAGATCAACACGGCTATGTTATGGCTCACAGGAAGCCTGTGGGGGCGCAGCTGGTCTTATTTGAATGTGGTATTGCCATGGTTAGTGGTATTGCTGCCCTTACCATTTATTTTCTGTCGCGATCTCGATACCCTTGGTTTAGGTGAAAACAAAGCCTCCACCCTGGGCGTAACCGTAAATAAAGTGCAAATTAGCGTTTTAGTGTTAGCGGTAGCTCTTTCCACTACAGCTGTGGCAATTTGTGGTCCGATTGCCTTTTTAGGCTTGGTTGCGCCGCATCTTGCCCGTCGTTTAGTCGGTGGCAGACATCGCACCCTATTACCGGCAGCCTTGATTATTGGCGCCCTCTTATTACAACTTTCGGATATTTTGGCGCGGGTGATTGACCCACCAACTGAACTACCAGCGGGTATTCTGACCGCGATTATCGGTGCGCCATATTTCTTCTACTTATTGATGAGAACTAAATAATGAGCATTGAAATCAATAATTTATCTTTAGGTTATCAAGATAAACTCGTGGTTAAAAATCTGTCGCTAAAATTCCCGAGAAATAAAGTGATTGCATTAATCGGCCCAAATGGTTGCGGTAAATCCACCACATTAAAAGCGGTAGCTCGCTTGCTTAAGCCAAAGCAAGGTTCAATCACCCATAAAGGTCAGGATATTTGGCAAAAAAGCCCTAAAGAATATGCCCAAGAATTGGCTTTTCTCCCGCAGCAACACCTGGTACCCGAAGGGATTAAAGTGCGGGAATTGATCGCCTACGGGCGTTCGCCTTACTTAAATCTCTGGGGCAAACTCAGCCAAAAAGATGAAGAATTGGTTAATTGGGCGATGGAACAAACACAAACTACCGAACTCGCCGAACAGTTGGTTTCCGATTTATCTGGTGGTCAGCAACAACGTGTATTTAGCCATGACTCTTGCGCAAGATGCTGAATTAGTGCTACTCGATGAGCCTACCACTTATCTGGATTTAAACCGCCAAGCTGAACTCATGGGCATGATGCGACAAATGCAACAAAACGGTAAAACCGTGATTACGGTGTTGCATGATCTCAACCAAGCCTGCCGCTATTGCGATTACTTAATCGTCATGAAAAAAGGTGCCTTAATGGCACAAGGCACACCTGATGAAGTGATGACCGAAGAGTTACTTAAGGATGTGTTTGATTTGGATGTTATCATTCATCGTGATCCTATCAGCAATACACCGATGTTTATTTTGAAATAACTTTCAATCACTTCTCTAAATATCAAATAGGCGTTTTTATTTTACTAAAACGCCTATTTTTTTCACCTAAAACATCCGCTGTTATACATAACTAATATTTTTTATCGCCCAACTTGAGGTCAGACCACTTTACGAAACTTACACTTTCTTTACATTGTCATAAATATGGAGTCCACAATAAATAATTATAATTAAACATAGTAGAAGTTAATATGAAGTCTCTATCCCATGTCTTTAAGGCTGTGCTATTAGTAGGTGTCAGTACCTCAGTAGTACAGGTTGCCTATGCCCAAAATTCCTCTATTGATACCGAACGAGAAAATATCATCATTTTCTCTCGTCAAGGAGAGGCTCAATTAAATCAAGCTATTCCAAAACTTGAGGCCTTATTTAAGAGGACACACGATATTAAAGTGCGCGATGATTTAATTACACTCTATCTGAGGACGAATCAATCCGCTAAAGCACTTTCACTTTGCGAAAGCTGCGCACCAGCGCAATTTTCTCAAAATGAACTGGAAAATTTAGGCAAAGCCGCTCGAAATGAAAAACAATACGACCGTGCCGTTGCATTCTATTCTCAATTGCAAAAGCAATTCCCTGATAATCCAAATGGATGGCTTGGTGGCGCATTAGCCTCCACTGAAACCAAAAACTACAATGCGGCAAAAAATGCACTGAATGTTTATAAGAAACGTTTTGGACAAGATAATGCTTATCTTGATGCGGAAAGTTATTTGCTTGATTTCACCGAACCCGACATGGCTAAACTTGGCCGTTGGCAACGTCAGTTAGAACAAAATCCGAAAAATATCACCTTAATGAGAGAGTTGTATCGTTTAGCATCGAAATACAACCTTCAACCATTACAAGAGAAACTACAAAAAGCCTATCCTGATCAATTCAATCAAAAAGATATGATGTGGTTTGAGCATGGTAAGACGATTACCTCCTCAAAAAAATGCGACAACACCTACACAACAAGAAAAAAATCATTTGAAGAATTGACCGCACTTTTGGACAAAAATTAATCCTGAGCATCCTCTGTATCAACAAGCATTGCAAGATCGTTTTGTGATGGGTGTTCGCTTGAATAAATTTGATGAAATAGAAGACGACTTCAATACATTACAGGCTCAATCTAATGTGCCGGCGTATTTAGAAGAAGCCTTTGGTGATTATTGGGCTGCAAAAAGGCTCACCACACAAAGCATTAGCAGATTTATCAAGCAATTGAACAACAAGCCTTACACTAATAAACTCGCTGTGAGCGATGGTTTACTTCATAAACTCTCTCTCACTGCAAGCGATGCGGGCAAATTTGAATTGGCGCAACAATATTTAGAGCGTATGAATTCAAATGTTTATATCAATGACTATACCCGAACATCAAAAATTCTGAATCCAGGCTACGATTCTCGCTATTTTGGTTTAGCTCGTTTAGCGTTATGGCGCGGTAACAGCAAATTAGCTCAGCAACTTATTGATGATCGTCTATTTAACAAAACGCCTGGTGATCCATGGGTGATGTTGCAAAAAGCAGAACTTGAGCGAAATCGTGGCAACTATGATGATGCTAAATTATGGGCGGAAAAAGCCGGTTATTTTTTGAGTAAAAATGATCAGCAAGAAGCTCGTAATAACCTGGCTGAAACCGCCTTAAGTCAAAATGATTTACCAACAGTTTCAAAAACGATTGATGCAATGAATGAAGAACAACGTCAGTCAGCGCAATCCCTTATTAAGCATTATGAACAAGCGCGTTCAGGCAAAATTGTAGGGAGTGTCGGCTTACAGCATCGCACCTCACCAATAAGTTATAGCAATGAAAGTAGCCAAGATTATGCGATTTACACACCGAAAACAGCAAATGGTCACGATCTCTACGTTCATTACTTAGAAACTCGCTCCCCTTATGACAAAGAAAGTCTTATTTCGCGTCGAATCAGTGTAGGCACTGAACTCAATTTCTATCCACTCCAAGTAAAAATGGAAGGTGGGAAAGGCATTAAGCTTAATGATAAAGCCTATTTCTCTACAGAGGCAAATTATACCCTCAACCAGCATTGGTCATTTAATTTAGATGCCAATATTAATGGTAATGGCACTCCAGTTAAAGCCATCAATAAAGGGGTGTATACCAAAGATATTGGTTTCTCTACCACGTATTCCTATTCCGATATTTTCCAAGCTGGACTAGGTGGTGGCGTCATGAAATTTGATGACGGCAACTTAAGAAAAGAAGCCAATTTCTGGTTGAATCTCAATACATTTAAACATGACCGTTGGGCGCTAACCAACAATTTCAGAGTCGATTACAGCAAAAAAATAAAAACCATTGATTCTGCTGAATATTACAACCCATCAAAAAGCAACAAGCTTGGAATTCGGTGCGGATTTAAGTTACTACCAACCACTTAATTATGGCTTAGTCTTAAATCATCACCTGAAAGGCCAGCGTGGGTGCTTATAAACAGGCAGAACTCAGTCGAGAAAAAAATGTGGTCGATAAGTTACGGACACCAATGGCGTGTGGGTAAAAAAATTTGGCGTGTCTTATGAAATTGGTCGTAAAAAAGAATATTTACGACGGCAGTGCTGAATTCAACAATTTCGGAAATTTAAACTTTTCTATTTATTATTAAATACTTAAGCGGTATAACCTTATGAGATCTCTAAAACATTTTGCAAAGAAATCATTATTTGCATGCTTTCCCTTTTTTTCGGCTTTTTGCCTTTGCGCAAGATCGTTATGGCGTATTAGCTTATCACTCTGTGGTAGATGAAAGTGCGGCTGAAAAATCAAAAAAACAGTATTTTTCCTCAAACGATTTCTGCCCAAATGTTAATTAAACATTTTAATTGGCTAAAAGAAAACGGATACAATGTGATCAGTTGGCAGCAAGTTATCGATGCTGAAAATGGTAAAGGCACATTACCTGATAATGCGGTGTTGCTAAGCTTCGATGATGGCTATGAGACTATGTATAACGTGGTCTTCCCTCTATTAAAGGCTTATAACTACCCCTGCTGTTTTTTTGCGCCTGTGACAGGCTGGTTAGATACGCCGGCAGATCAAAAAAAGATCGCTTATGCCGATAAAATGCTAGATCGTTCCGTTTTTTTGCTACTTGGGCACAAGTGAAAGAAATGGAACAGAGCGGGCTCGTTGAAGTTGCCTCACATACCCATAATCTTCATAACGGTATAAATGCCAACCCATCTGGTGGTCAATTACCCTCAGTGATTGCACCTGAATATAAAAAAACGGAAAAATATGAAACTGAAGATGCCTACAAAAAAACAGATTGAAATCTGATTTCACTCGTTCTGTTCAAACCTTAGTCAATCATGTCGGTAAGAAACCACGTGTAATGGTGTGGCCTTATGGACAATTTAATGATGTTGCTGTGCAACTTGCACGACAAGCAGGAATGCCACACTATTTCTCATTAGGTGAAAAAATCATCAATAAAGTGGGCGATAAACATATTGGACGCTTATTACTTAATGCAGAAACCGATCTAAATACCGTTAAAAAAACTATCTTGATGGCATTGATGAAAGCAAACAAATTCAACGAGTACTGCATGTCGATTTAGATTATGTCTATGATGCGGATAAAAGCTCAGCAAGCCAAAAAAACCTTGATAAGTTAATCGACCGCATCTATCGCTATGGTGTGACGACAGTTTATCTTCAAGCCTTCTCTGATCCCGACGGAGATGGTGTAGCGGATGCCTTGTATTTCCCAAATAAATACCTTCCTGTACGAGATGATATTTTTGGCCGAATTGCCTGGCAATTACAAACGCGCGCAGGCGTACAAGTCTACGCTTGGATGCCTGTACTCGCCTTTGATTTACGCAAAAAGTGTAAAAGAGGCGGAATATGTCATTGATAGCCGCACGGGCAAGCCTTCAACAAAGGCTTATTTACGCCTTTCACCTTATAACAAACAGAATGTTGAAATCATTAAATCCATTTATAACGATTTGTCATTCTATGCCAAAATTTAATGGCATCTTTATTCCACGATGATGCGTTCCTAACCGATTTTGAGGGCGCAGAAGGCAATCATGCTGAAGGCATGGTTAGCCCACAAGCAAAAACAAAAAAACGCAAGATTTAATCCAATTAACCCATCAACTTACCGATGCGTTGAAACCTTATTTCTTGCGTGGTTCATATTCTCTTAAAACGGCTCGTAATCTTTATGCATCAGTGATCACAAATCAAAATGCAGAAGAATGGTTGGCACAAAACTTAAAAAAACGCTCACTGACAATTACGACACGACGGCCATTATGGCGATGCCATACATGGAAAAATGAGCAGCCTATTTCACAAGAAGAAGCCTATCAATGGTTTGCTTCTCTCATTGAAAATGTGAAAACCCAAGCACCATTAGATAAAGTCTTGTTTGAATTCCAAGCGGTGAATTGGCGAACTCAAAAACCAATTCCTGAATCCGAGTTGATTGATTGGATGAAGCTATTGCAAAAAAATCATATTTATAGCTATGGCTACTATCCGGATAACTTTTTAACTAATCAACCGGATCTGAACAAAAATGAAACCATATTTTTTTCGGTAAATACTAATGTGGGAAAAACCTTAAGGATTGACTATGAACCAACAATTCTTAGAAGCAATTAGTATCTTCGTATTTATGTATCCTGCTGGAATGGCAATATATTGGGTCAGTGCAAGTCTCTGCTATTACCTTTTCATGGAAGGAAAACTAGGACAACCAACTTTCCAACAAATGCCAAAAGAGCGGGTGCCGATGGTCAGCATTATGGTGCCTTGCTATAACGAAGGCGACAACTTAGATGAAGCTATTCCTTACTTACTTCAACTCAGATATCCAAACTATGAGCTCATCTTTATCAATGATGGGAGTAAAAGATAACACTGGCGAAATTATTGAACATTGGGCAAAAAGAAGATGAGCGAATCGTAGCTCTTCATCAAGAAAAACCAAGGTAAAAGCCAGCGCATTGAACCATGGCTTATTGGTCGCTAAAGGGGAATATGTGGCCTGTATTGATGGCGATGCCGTATTAGATTTTGATGCTATCGACTATATGGTGCAATCCCTTTGAATTAAACCGCACTTACGGTGCTGTTACAGGCAACCCACGCGTACGTAACCGCAGTACCATCCTAGGGTCGCTTACAAGTGTCTGAGTTTAGCTCCATTATCGGTTTAATCAAACGCGCTCAAAGCCTGATGGGAACGATCTTCACGGTATCAGGCGTATGTTGTCTCTTCCGCAAAGATGTGATGGAAGAAATTGGTGGTTGGAGCACCAATATGATCACCGAAGACATTGATGTCAGTTGGAAAATTCAAACAGCCGGTTACAACATCATGTATGAACCCCGTGCTTTATGTTGGGTATTAATGCCTGAACGTCTTTATGGTTTATACAAACAGCGTTTACGCTGGGCGCAAGGTGGCGCAGAAACCATCATCAAATATTTTTCCTCAGGTCTGGCGCTGGAAAAAAACCGCCGTCTATGGCCAATGTATGCCGAATATTTTGTTACCGCTACTTGGGCAATCTTATTGGTTGCACTGGTTGCGCTTGCACTATACCGCAAGATTGCTTTTGGGTATAGGCATTCAAAACATGGAATTGTTTGAAACAAATATCTCGATCATGTTTTTTTCCTTCTTCTTACAGTGTCTCTTGAGCTTATACATCGACTCTCGTTATGAAAAAGGATTGATCCAATATGGAATTTCTTGCATTTGGTATCCCTACGTTTATTGGTTACTCAATACGGTAACGTTACTCGTTGGAATCCCAAAAGCGATTTTTAGAAACAAGTCCAAATTAGCTGTATGGACAAGCCCTGACAGAGGAGTTTAAATAATGGCAACCGCCACTTTACAACAATTGATGGTTATTAATAAAGGTAGCAGCCTTCCCTTGCTGATTAAAGCCAAAAGCTTTGTACTAGATATAGTCACTTGGGCTTTATGGGCTTATATCATCACTTTTGTCGCGAGATATGCGGAACGCATCTTCACTAAACCGATTCTGGAAAGTTTCTTTTTCGTTGATGTGATAAGCATAATGTTTTCTGTATCTGCGGTATTGGTTATATTGGCTTATATTTGGTCTATTCTCACCGTAGCAAAAGAATAACTCGCAAAAAACTTAGTATAAAAAACCGCACTTTGTTTTTTAAATCAAAGTGCGGTTATTTTTATGGAGGTTTTAACTCAATAGACCAGAATACATCATCTCTAAACAGACTTTCTTCATTTATCGTAAGCATAATACTCTCTGTATTAACCCTGTAATACTGGCTTAATGACTATTCCCTCATATCAAAAGATGTCATTCACATAAAAAAATTGAAGATAAAAGAAAACCGCACTTTGATTTAAAAACCAAAGTGCAGCTATTTTTTTAGAGATATTTAATTAGATACTGTTTATCTAATTAAGCTTTTTGGACCCGCTGCGATAAGTGCTTTACCTTCTGCATTAGTCGCATATTTTTTTCGAAGTTTTTTTCACGAAACGACCTGCAAGATCTTCAGCTTTAGCTTGCCATTGAGCTTTGTCAGCATAAGTATCACGTGGGTCTAAGATCGCTGGATCTACACCTGGTAATGCTTTTTGGAATCGCTAAGTTAAAGATTGGTAACTCGCCCATTTCTGCTTTTTTTCGATAGAACCATCTAGGGATTGCATCGATAATACCACGAGTATCTTTGATTGAGATACGTTTACCTGTACCGTTCCAACCAGTATTAACTAAGTAAGCTTCTGCACCAGCAGCTTGCATACGTTTAACTAACACTTGAGCATATTGTGTTGGGTGAAGAGTTAAGAACGCCGCACCGAAACATGCTGAGAAGGTTGGAGTTGGCTCAGTAATACCACGCTCTGTACCAGCTAATTTAGCGGTGAAACCAGATAAGAAGTAGTATTTGGTTTGCTCTGGTGTCAATTTAGACACAGGAGGTAATACACCGAATGCGTCCGCAGTTAAGAAAATTACTTTCGTTGCGTGACCAGCACGAGATACTGGTTTAACAATATTATCAATGTGATAAATTGGGTAAGACACACGAGTATTTTCAGTTTTAGAACCATCATCGAAATCAACTGAACCATCAGCACGAACCACTACGTTTTCTAATAACGCATCGCGACGGATTGCACGATAGATATCTGGCTCATTTTCTTCAGAAAGATGGATAGTTTTCGCGTAGCAACCACCTTCAAAGTTGAAGATACCTACATCATCCCAACCGTGCTCATCGTCACCGATTAATTCACGTTTTGGATCGGTGGAAAGGGTGGTTTTACCTGTACCTGATAAAACCGAAGAACACTGCTACATCACCGTCTTTACCTACGTTAGCAGAACAGTGCATTGCACCTACACCTTTTAAGTGGTAGGAAGTAGTTCATCATTGAGAACATACCTTTCTTCATTTCACCGCCGTACCAAGTACCACCGATTAATTGGATACGCTCAGTTAAGTTGAATGCAACGAAGTTTTCAGAGTTCAAACCTTGTTCTTTCCAGTTCGGGTTGGTGCATTTAGAACCATTCATTACCACGAAATCAGGTTTAAAGGTTTTTAATTGTTCTTCTGTCGGACGAATGAACATATTTTTCACAAAGTGTGCTTGCCATGCTACTTCAGTCACAATACGTACTGCGATACGGTCTTGTTCACTTGCGCCACAGAAACCATCAACCACGAATAAACGTTTACCAGAAAGTTGTTTAGTCACAAGACCTTTCAAGCTTGACCAAGTTTCTTGAGTCATTGGTTTGTTATCGTTTTTCGCCACATCAGAAGTCCACCACACAGTATCTTTTGTGGTATCATCTAAAACGATGTATTTATCTTTCGGCGAACGACCGGTAAAGATCCCTGTATCAACAGCCACCGCTCCAGTTGTGGTAAGTGTACCTTTTTTTCAAAGCCTTCTAAGCCAGGTTTGGTTTCTTCTTCAAAAAAAGTTGTTCATAGCTTGGGTTATAAACCACTTCTTTTTACATCATGAATACCAATGGCTTCAAGTTCTTTAATTACATTTTTTTAATGTCAGTCATAGTTCACCTCTTGATTAAAGTTTAAAAAAATTTTTTTCCTGTGGTTATTGTAGGGGAATTGCCAGAAAAAAATGTTAACTAGATCAAATTTTTGAACATTCATTGAAAAATTTCTACCTATTTTTTTAGGGTGTTTTGGGGAGCCAAGATGAAGTGCGGTTGATTTCACCTTTACTTTTTACTATATAGTGATAACCATTCTCAAATTAAGACAGGATAACCATGTTCTCATTTCTGCGTTTACCCTTTTTATTTTTTTCCTGCTGATGTGTACGCAAAGCGCGCAAGCAGAACCCAACTTTAAGATTCCTCCTATTCAAGAAAGCATGAAAAAAATGTATCAAATTCAACAAAAAGATTTTACTTTTGAAGGTAAGCATTATCGTTTGTTTATTGCTGTTCCACCGAAAAACGTCGAAAAAAACTGACCGCACTTTATACGCTAGATGGTAACGCTCAATTTCCAATAGCAGTGAATGCTGTCAATCCTAACAAACCTCTCCCCTTATTGTCGGTATCGGTTATGTATCTGATAAAAGCTTACGTCATTGAGGAACGAATGAGAGATTACACTTTTTCCGGTAGAAGGCGCTGAATTTGCCAAAGGAGGGAAAGCCGCTGATTTTTCTACGTTTTATTCAACAAGATGTAAAAGCCTTATATTGAACAGCATTTCGATATCAATAAGGAAAAAAACAATATTTCTTTTGGCCATTCTTTTGGTGGGTTGTTTGGATTATACGTGCTCTTCCATCAACCGGATTTATTTCAACATTACACCTTAGCAAGCCCTTCTCTTTGGTGGGGGAAATGGTTCATTTTTGCCTCAAAATGAGCCCTTGGATTAGCCAAAAAAACCATCACATATTCTGATTACATTAGGCTCTTATGAAGAACATCCTGAACAGGATCCGAATATCACTGAGGAACAATTACAGCGTATTAATCAACGGAAACAAATGCGAACAATCAATGCGCATCAACTGGCGGGAAATATTGAAACAAACAAGGTAAATTCTGTGGCGTTTATTTCCATTCCCAATAAAAAAATCATGGTGGCTCAATTCCTGATGCAATCAAACATTGCTTGGAACAAGTGCAACAATAAAAACGTCCAAAAAAATCCCCCTTTATCATGATGATCGCCCCCAAAAAAATTTGACCGCTTATTTTCTCTTCATTTTCCGTGGTTCGAAACCTTCCCACGGTTAGTCAATATTTGACTAGAAAAACAAAACTAAGGATGTTTATGCAACAAAAATAAAAAAAGCCCTTGTGATTTTTTTCAGGCGGCTAAGACTCTACAACTTGCCTATTTCAGGTCATCGCAGAATTCGGCAAAGAAAAATGTCGAAGTAGTGACCTTTCAATACGGACAAGGTCATGCAATTGAGCTAGAAAAAGGGGCTTAACGAATACTTAGCAGAAAAAAAGGACTAGCAAATGTTTAAAATTGCAAAAAGAATTCAGTTTTGATATGGCACATATGCTTAATGGGCATGATGGCAAAATGAATTTATTAGAAACTATCACTCAATTAGGTCAATTAAATCTTCGTGCTAATAAACCTAAATGGCAGTTAAGCCTTCAAACTCATAAGATTATTGGTATCGAGTAATATCTTATTAACATCTTTCTGAGAAGAATCAGGCGATTCTTCTCAAATTTGCCTTTTCTATTTTTCTTCAAAAAAACTAAAAAAATATCGCTATTTATTCAGTATTTTCGTGAATTTTACATTATTTTCACACAATTCTGTGAGGTGATTCACAAATTCGAGAAAAAAGCATTTACTTTTCCCTCTGTTGATTTTATGTTCATTAACAATCTTGTAACAAAGCAACAAGGGGTGATTACTATGTCCTTCCAACTTTCTAAAACCTACCGTCCTGAACGACAACTCATCACCGAAAAACTATCGCTTAGATGAGAAAAACGGCAGTAGATAACTTGCTTAAAAACCTTAGATTTTACCCAAGAACAAGAAAAAAACGCATTACTGACAATGCGATCAAACTTATTAACAAACTTCGCCATCTTAAACAAAAACAATATGGCGCAGATGCCTTAATGCAAGAATTCTCATTAAGCAGTGAAGAAGGTGTCGCACTAATGTGCTTAGCTGAAGCGCTGTTACGTATTCCTGATGCAGAAACCCGCGATGATTTGATTTATGAAAAATTACGTGATGGTAACTGGAAATCTCACATTGGTAACGCTAACTCATTTTTTATCAACGCAGCTAGTTATGGCTTAGTTTTCGGTAAAAAAATTAGTGAAAATTTAGACGAAAAAAGCCTCGCAAATGCGTTAAGCCGTAGCTTTGCTCGCTTCTCTGCCCCGATTATGCGTACGCTCATTGTAAAATCCATGCAAATCTTAGGGAAACAATTCGTAACTGGCGTTACCATGCAAGAAGCGCTAACGAACATTAAACCTCGTTATGAAAAAGGCTTTACCTTCTCTTTTGATATGCTTGGTGAAGCAGCCATGACCCAAGCGGATGCAGATCGTTATTTTAATGATTATCTCCATGCCATTGAAAATGTGGGAAAAGATGCTGCAGGTCGCACTATCTATAATGGTAACAGTGTTTCCGTTAAACTTTCTGCTATCCATCCAAAATATTGGCGTGCGAAATATGATCGTGTTATCGACGAGCTTTATCCGCGCGTAAAAAGAACTTTTTCTTACTCGCCCAAAAAAATATAACATCAGCGTAAACATTGATGCAGAAGAAGCTAGCCGCTTAGAGCTATCTCTGGATTTAGTAGAAAAAAATTACTAGATGAGCCAGAACTCAAAGGTTACAAAGGTATTGGCTATGTTGTTCAAGCTTACTCTAAACGTTGCCCATTTGTATTGGATTACTTAATCAATCTTGCCCGAGAAAAAAAGACGGTTACTTAATGATTCGTCTTGTAAAAGGGGCTTATTGGGATAGCGAAGTAAAATGGGCGCAAGCGGATGGCTTAGATGGCTTTCCCACTTTATACTCGCAAAAAAATCACACTGATATCTCTTATATTGCCTGTGCGAAAAAAATTACTTGCTGCTCAAGATGTGATCTCATCCCACAATTTGCGACGCATAACGTACAAACCATGTGTACGATCCACGAATTAGGGTCAAGGCAAACAATTTGAATTCCAATGCTTACATGGCATGGGTGAAAGCTTATACGACAACATTGTTGGCAAAGAGAATTTTAATCGCCAAGTCCGTGTTTACGCCCCCGTAGGTACGCACGAGACCTTATTAGCTTACTTAGTTCGCCGTTTATTAGAAAACGGGGCAAACTCATCATTTGTTCATCAATTGGTCGATGAAAAATATTCCGGTAGAACAATTAGTGATTCCGCCTTGGAAACTCTATGAGAAATCTAATGGTGAACCGAATAAATTAGTACGCAATCCACTTGAGCTATTTAATGATCGTAGAAACTCTGCAGGTTTTGATTTAAGCAACGAATTTGAGTTAGCTAAATTAGAACAAGCATTAAACGAAGCACCTATCGAAAATGCGCAATCACTCACGGTGCTGGCTAATGCAGAAAACTTAGCTGCACATACCGTCGTCAATCCAGCTAATCTGAAAGAGAGCTTAGCGGAAGTTGCTTTCTTAAACCCAACTGAAGCACAAGCTGTGTTTAATGCGGCAAATAATGAGACATGGGCAGCACAAAGCGCAACTGAACGAGCAAATATATTACGAAAAGCCGCAGATTTATATGAAGAAAACTTCGGCTTATTGATGAAACTTGCCATTGTTGAAGCTGGTAAAACATTACCAAATGCAATTGCAGAGCTACGAGAAGCGGTCGATTTTCTCAGATATTATGCAAATCAGCTTGAATATCTCGCAAAAGATCAACACTTGGGTGCACCACGCGGAAAAAGTTCTCTGTATTTCGCCTTGGAACTTCCCTTTAGCTATCTTTACTGGACAAGTCGCTGCAAGCCTTGCAGCAGGAAATGCGGTAATTGCTAAACCAGCAGAACAAACTTCTCTTATTGCATATGCAGCAGTAAAACTTTTTACACCAAGCAGGCGTACCAAAAGAGGCATTACAATTGGTGCTTGGGGCAGGGCGATTTAGGGGCGGCATTAGTACAACAAGCTTTTTGATGGCGTTGTGTTTACTGGCTCAACTGAAGTTGCAAAATTGATTGAAAAAAACGAATTGCACAAGCGGATAACGATCCTGTTTTTAATTGCTGAAACTGGTGGACAAAACGTATTAGTATCTGACTCCTCTGCATTACCAGAACAAGTTGTTGCAGACGTTTTAAGCTCTGCATTTGACTCTGCTGGTCAACGCTGTTCTGCGCTACGTATCTTGTTATTACAAGAAGATGTCGCAGATCATTACTATAAAAATGATTACAGAAGCGATTAACGAATTTAGCCTTGGTGATCCTCGTTTACTCTCAACAGACATTGGCCCTGTAATTGATCAAGAAGCGAAACAAAATCTAGAAAATCATAAAGCAAATATGCGGAAAGTCGCTCGTGCTTATGTCGAATTAGAGGCACCAACCAATGGTCATTTTTGTCGCACCAGCAGTCTATCTTTTTAGATAATCTTAACCAATTACAACGTGAAGTGTTTGGCCCAATCTTACACATCGTGCGTTATAAAAAGAGAACTTAGTTAACGTACTCAATGAAGTTAATGCGAAAGGTTATGCGCTCACCGGTGGTTGCCATAGCCGTATCCGTAAACAGATGGACTTAGTTGAAAAACACCTCCACTGCGGTAACTTCTATATTAACCGTAATATTGTTGGTGCAGTTGTGGGCGTACAACCATTTGGTGGTCATGGTTTATCTGGTACAGGCCCGAAAGCCGGTGGCGAATTCTATTTGCAACGTTTAACAAAAACAGACCGCTACTACAGCCAATTTGGGGATGAAAACAGTCTAGGTAATGCACAACCTGTTTTAGACAGTATTACTGGTGAACGCAACTCATTAGCTTACTTGCCTTCTGAAGTAGCAATTCTAAATGGCGATTTAGCTACATCAGAAAAAGCTGCAAATAAACTATTGGCAAAAGGCTTTACGATTTTAGTTGAGCCAAGTCATCCATTAGCTAAATCTAGTAAAGCGGGCGTAAGAGTTGATACTAAACTAGGCCACTGCCAAAAAGGTATCTACTTAGCAGAATTAAGCAAAGAACGACGCCAATGGTTAGCTGAAAACAGCTCAGCTATTTTTAAATGCTATGATTGGCAAACTACCCAAGATATTTTTACCGTTATACGATGAGTTCTCTCGCAGTTACAACACCACAGCTGCTGGCGGAAACACCTCGTTAATGTCTTCTGAAGAACATTAAGAAGGAGTGATTTATGCAAATCTACATTACCTTTGGGCTCTATTTGCTCGTTATTTTAGGCATCGGATTATATGCTTACCGTTCCACGCAGAATTTTGATGACTATATTCTAGGTGGTCGCAAAATGGGCAGTTTTGTTACTGCCATGTCTGCTGGTGCATCAGATATGTCCGGCTGGTTATTAATGGGATTACCTGGGTGCAATTTTTCCTCTCTGGTTTATCCGAAGCTTGGATTGTTGTTGGGTTAACTATTGGGAGCTTATTTGAACTATCGTGTTGTTGCTGGTCGCTTGCGTATTTTTTTACTGAAAAAAATATAGCAACGCCTTAACGTTACCAGAGTTCTTTTGCACAACGTTTTCCACGTCAGAAAAAAAGGCACTGAAAAATCATCTCTTCAGGTATTATCTTGTTCTTCTTTCACCATCTATTGTGCCTCTGGAGTAGTGGCTGGTGCGAAATTATTCCAAAGCCTATTAGGGCATGGATTACACTACCGCGCTTTTGGTTTGGTGCGATTGCGACCATTAGCTACACCTTTATTGGTGGGTACTTAGCAGTTTCTTGGAGTGATACCATTCAGGCTTCATTGATGATTTTTGCTCTAATTCTTGCTCCTGTGATGGTTATTCTCACGATCAGTTGGGATGATCTCAAAATGGCACTTGAAGCAAAATCTGCTGTAACAGGTATTCCTTATAGTAACTGGTTGCACAACGTTTCTGGTATTGGTGTAGTGTCTGCCTTGGCATGGGGTTTAGGCTACTTCGGTCAACCACATATTTTGGCTCGCTTTATGGCTGCAGACTCTGTTGCTTCTTTAAATAAAGCACGCAAAATCGGTATTACTTGGATGATCCTTTGCTTAGGTGGTGCAGTTGCTGTCGGTTATTTTGGACTAGCTTATTTCACTGAAAGAAACATTGACCTTGCGAATGCAGAATCTGTATTCATTGAATTATCCAAAGTCATGTTTAACCCTTGGATTGTCGGCATCATATTATCTGCAATTCTTGCCGCAATTATGAGTACCTTATCTGCGCAATTATTGATGTGTTCTGCGGCTATTACAGAAGATTTCTATAAAGGTTTCTTCCGTAAAAATGCCTCTAGCACAGAATTAGTTTGGGTTGGTCGCTTAATGGTGTTACTCATCTCTGTCATTGCTATCGTTATCGCACATGACCCTAACTCAAAAGTGATGGGATTAGTTTCGTACGCTTGGGCTGGCTTTGGTGCTGCATTTGGACCAGTTGTGATTCTTTCTCTCTTTAACCGTAACATTAGCTCAAAAGCTGCATTATGGGGAATGCTATCTGGCGCTATCACCGTCGTTGCATGGAGCCCACTCATGCGCTATCTAGGCTGGGACGATTTATCCAAACTTTATGAGATTATTCCCGGTTTCTTAGTTTGCTCATTTATTACTTTAACATCATCTGTCTTTGCACCTGTTCATCCGAAAGTGCAACAACAATTTGATGAAGCCCTAGCAGAATTTGAAGCAAGATGCTAACTTTATTTAACAAAAAACCTAAACAAAATGATCTGACCCCAAAAAGTTAGACTGTTATTTAAAGGACTGCTTTCGATATTGTATCGGACTCAGTCCTTTTAATTTTAATTGGATTCGTTCTTCATTATAGTACCGGACATAATCATTGATAACCTTTTCAAGTTCATCAATGCCAGTAAACGATTTTCCGTGAAAGCAAGATTTTCGTGATGTTCGAAATAGAAATTCACGACTTGTTGTTTGAAAAGTTGATTGTATTTAGTCATAAAAAATCTGCACCTTAATCAGTTAGAAGTTTAGTCTAACTTTTGGGGTGCAGATCATGAACGGGGATTTCTTATTGTGCTTGTTTGAGTTTATTGATGGCTTCTTTATTGAAGAAGTAATGCGTGCCACAACATTCACACTGCATATCAATACTGCCTTTATGCTCTTCTAAGATTTCATCAATTTCAGTTTCTGGAATCAGCAATAATGCTGCACCAGAACGTTCAGGTGAGCAACCGCAGAAGAAAGAAACAGTTTGCGGTTCAAAAAAACTTCCACCACTTCTTCATGATATAAACGATAAAGCAATTCTTCCGCTGGCAATCCAAATAACTCCTCATCTTTTTACGGTTGCTGCTAAAGTAGTTAAATGCTCAAAATCCTCTGGGGTACCTTGCCCATCAGGCATAATTTGTAGCAACATACCCGCAGCAACTGGTTTACCTTCATATTCACCTGTGCGAATAATAAGTTGGGTTTGTAATTGCTCTGAACGAACAAAATAGTCTTCTAAACATTCCGTAATCGTTGGTTTATCTAAACCGATAACACCTTGATAACGCTCGCCTTCAGTCGGCGCAATCGTAATCACTAACACGCCTTTGCCGATCATATCATGCAAGCTCATGCCATCTTGAATATCACCTTGCACACGAGCTAATGCGCGAATTTGTTGCTGATCATTGCCGTTTACCAAAGCTAATTTTAATGGGCCATCACCTTGAATTTGAACAGTAATATTACCGTTAAATTTTAATGTTGCGGTCAACAAATTAGTCGCCACCATCATCTCACCCAATAAGTTTTGCACTGCTTTTGGATAATGATGGGTATTCAAGGTATCAGTAAAAGTTTGGTTTAATCGCACCCATTCACCACGTACTGCACGGTTTTGAAAAAGGTAACGGTAAAGTTTGTCATTATCTTGAGTATAATTCATTATTTGTTCCTATTTATTCTTTTGAATGAAAAAGTGCGGTCAATTTTACGCATAAATTGTGAGTGGTTTATCTGATTTTTTTCATCTCTAGTGCTGAAATCAATATTCAAAAAAACAGCATTTTTTTGTTACCGCACTTTTTAGCCTGTGCAGTATTATGGGGATGAAAATCAAAATTACAAGCAAAAAGAAAAGCGGATAGCTTTTCACTATCCGCTCATTTTATAAGATTAAACTGATAAATTACCAGTATGCACGTAAACCGATAACAGTTTTGAAATCACGGCTACGATCTACAGCGCTGTTTTCGTATTTAGTACGAGTTGCTTGCCATTCTAAGAATGGTTTCACTTTTAAAGAACCTTGGTTAAACACATAGTATTCAGTACCTACCATAAATTGGCGAGTTCTGTCTGTATTATTACTGTGTTTATCTGTTTTATATGCATACATTGCATAAACGTTCCAATCTTCGTTTAAACCTTGACGAATAACAGCACGCACTTCATTTTTAATGCGTTTGTCACCTTGGTTTTTAGTCACTTGACGCTCTAAATCCACACCGTAAGTCGTATGAACGAAGTTATACGCTAAACCTAAGCCATACGCATTACGGAATAATGACGTGTTGTTTCCGTTTTCAGAAATTTCACGAGTGAAACCTGCTGCAACAGTTACATTTTGGATACTGTCAATTGCATGATTGAAGATAAGACCTGTACCCCAAGCATTTTTACGTTTATTTGCTAAATCAAGGTTTTTCATGCTACGTTTGCTTGAACCACCGTAGTACGCACCAAATTTCACTTTATTGGAACCGTAGTTACCGTTGTATGTATATTGTGCTACGCGGCGAGCAGAGCCATCTAATAAACCATCAGATAAGCTGTAAGTATTTGCTAAGTCGGTTTGTTTTACTTCATCAGTAATAGTAGGCATGTTACCGTAAGTTAACTCACCGAATTGTTTGTGACCAATACCTGCGTAAAGGAAGTGAGTATAAACATGGTCAAAAATCATGTTGTGAAGGAGCTTCACCACGCATACGCCATTCAGCACGGCCTAATGCGTAGAAATCACCGCCTAAACTTTGTTTTAATTTAATACCAAAACGTGAACCATTGTTGTCTACTGCGTGGTTGATGTGCTCTTTGCTTTCACCACCCGCTACATAGTTAGTTTTTGTTAGAGGTACTTTCCCATTTAACACGTAAAGAACCATAGAAATCAACATCCGTACCAGTTTGGTCAACATGGAAGTTATAAGCTTGTGCAGAACCTGCTGCTAATGCAGCTACAGATAAAGCAAGAAGTGTTTTTTTCATAACGCTTTCCTTATGATTTAAAGAGTTAATTAAAAAATTGAACTTTTTTTCAGTCTATACACTACGACTAGAATGGTCAACCTTAAATTATTCCCAACTATCAGAAAATAGAGCAATATTTTTGACTAAAAATCAATCTCAGATAAATATATTTTTCGATTATTTTATCACCTATTTAATTAATAAATTTAGCATTGAAAACACTTGATCTGACTTAATATTTTTCCATTGAACTAGCCGTTAAATAATGTTGATTTTTACCATAACTGCCAATTAAGGTCGGATCAGTTGCGCCATAAAGCGTAATATTAGGGTTTATCCAGTGCTGCCGTTAAATGAGCAAGCCCTGTGTCTACTGATACCACGGCTTTCGCATTAGCTATTTGGTAAGCCAATTCATTTAATGAAAGTTTAGGCAAAACGACTACATGAGATAAACCTACTGCTAATCGCTCTGCTCTCGCCTTTTCTTTTTCATTTCCCCAAGGTAAACGAACTTGAACAGAAAGTGCGGTCAGTTTTTCAATTAAATTTCGCCATTCATGTTCTGGCCAATGCTTTTCATCTCTTGTCGTAGAATGAAAAAAGATCACGTAAGGTTCGATAGAATCTGCGGAAATAAAATGACGCGCAATGTCATAATCCCCTTTCTCTTTCGGTAATGGATAAGATAAGGCTTGTGCAAAAAAAGTTGACGAATACGTTCTACCGCATGTTGTTGATAAGAAATCGCATATTTTTTTTATCGTAGAACAAAGGAAGCTATCGGCTCACGGATACTCTTTTACGATCATAGCCATGTTTGACACCATTGGCTAAGCGTGTCGCAAAAAAAGCGCTCTTAAAAAGCCCTTGCGCATCAATCACAGCATCATATTGATTTGCTTGTAATAAAGTGCGGTAAGATTTCCATTCGTTCTTTGTTTGAGCCGAAAAAAAGGCGATTTTTCGCCAACGTCTTAAAAGCAATTGGAATGATTTGATTCACTGCAGAATGCCAACGTGGGATTTCAGCAAAATTCTCTTCCACCACCCAATCAATAGAAGATTAGGAATAGCACGCTGTGCATCAGTCAATGCCGGCAAAGTATGAATTACATCCCCCATAGAGGAAGTCTTAATCACACATACTTTCATTTAATTAACCTTCTTCCCCAGTGCATAATTCCAAGCCCAGATACGGCTAAAAATGCCTCCTATAATTAAGGAGGAATCCACTTGTTCATTCAACCAAACGGCTGAAAAATAAAATGCCTAAAATCGGCACAAGAATAATGTAAGCCGAGGCATTGCCTGCCCCTAAGTGTTTCACACCATCAAAAATACCATGCATAGGCTAATACCGTTGCACCAAATGCAAGACCAAGTAAACTTATCCACTCACCTTGTGTTCCATAAATTCAGTACTGTCAGCCCAATTGTCTGAGCTTTCCGTCCATAAGGGCACATACGTCACATAATAAAAACCAAAAAAATAGAAGATAATGTGGTTGCGGTGAGAGAATCAATGCCCGACTAGTACTTTTTCGAGCCAATAAAGTGTAAACGACCCAACAAACTAAAGCACCAATCAATAATATTTGACCGAAATCCAAAGGAATCCATCATTTGTAAAAGATTTCCCTTTTTGTCAGAGCCAATAATGATCCGCTCATGGCAATAATCATTCCCTAGTACTACCCAGCGATTCCATTTTTTTCTTTAAATAATAAAAATCGCCAAAAAGCGTCGTAAAGACAGGGGATTAGTCGACCACCATACAGCTCGCTTGTCCCCGCTGGGAAGATATTTCAACCCCCAGATAAAAGAAAAGTGGAATACGCGAAAAACACCGAAACAAGGCAGTTACACAATAAACCCATCCCATTGATTAGCGTCTCAGTTGTTTAGCATATTTAAAGCGATTTGCCGCATACAGCCAAATAATGAGTGGAATAATGGCAAAGAAAAAAAGCGCACACTTGAAGCAACAAATGTCGGCATAGCTTGGGCAACCACTCGTCCCCAAGGCCAAGAGGCGCCCCATAAAATCACCATTCCAATTAATTGTAAATGTATGCGGAGAGGGTTCATATCATTAACATATCCTGTTAGGCCTTTTCTATTTACTTAAAGGCTCTGCTTGGTAAGCTTTTTATTTTTTTCTCGTAAAGCGGCTTCAAATGCTTCTCGATGAGCATCATCTTGAAAGGCTGAATGAGGAATATCTAAAAACAATCCAGAACCAACTCGAATTATTAAATAGCCATATTTATTTTTCAATATGATGAATATAATGATAATTATATAAATGTTTGGCAGAGATCTATTTTAGATATATAAAGCCATCTTCTTGAATTCGTATGGTTTGACTTTCCTTTCTCCATTTTGAGCCCATATCTTGGCTTTTTGAAATCAGCTATCATATTTCAAATAAGGTCGTATTATAAGACTGCATAGAAAAAAAGAAAAATATTGAAATAGCAGACAATATATATCCCGCATAATAGGCCAAAAATATTCTCATAATAATCATAAAGAACTTCAGCCCAATTCATCATAAAAAAATGCAATAAAAAAAGACTTGGTATCAAGCAAAAATAAATATAATAAAAAAATCGCCAAGCCGCATCACTTTTACGAAATTTATTGTGCTTATAAATATCACGGCTTATTTTTTTACTGCCTTAGTATAATTTTTTTATCTAATACGGGTTTGATAGGTAATTTCCATTTTATATTCTCTCTTTCTCAAAATGTCTAAAAAGTGCGGTCAATTTTTTTCTACCACTTTTTCTGGTGTAATATCAATCAAACTTTGATGATACCCTTCCGAGCTATCTGTGCTTTTACGCACTTTAATTAAAGTCGCCTTCAATTAAACGAATAATCACGGCTTTATCTGATAATGGTGGCGTATAAGTTGGGCTCGTTGGGCCATAAAGTGCAACCAATGGACGAGCTGTCGCAGCGGCAATATGCATTAAGCCGCTGTCATTGCTCACCACTGCCGTACAGTGAGCAATTAAATCCACGGCTTGGTTCAGATTTGTTTGCCCTGCCAAATTCAAACAGAATGGTTGAAGTTCAACTGGCAATGCATTGCGAATTTGCTCTCCTGCTTCCACATCTTTTGGTGAACCAAATAATTCTACCGCATAGCCTTTTTTTCAATGAGCATTTCTGCCAATTTAGCATAATGATAATGCGGCCAACGTTTAGCTGGACCAAATTCAGCTCCAGGACAGAAACCCGATAATCGGACGCTCGCCTAAAAAGTGCGGTCTGTTTTTTTCAAAAGTTTTTTTAAGGTTTCCGCTTGTTGAGTTGGATCAACGGTTAAATAAGGTTTTTAGAACAGGAATATCTAGCCGCTTTTAGGTACTGCATTTTGCTCAAAACGCTAACGCGACATAACGTTGCACCATCATAGGGTAATCACGTTTATTATTGCGTAAATCGTTAAGCAAGAAATAACGGCTTTCCCCTTTTCCAGCCACGACGCACCGCAATTTTTTTGCAAAAGGCGGGAATAAAAGCTGACTTCAAGGAGTTGGGTAATACGATTGCCATATCATATTGATTGCGCAATGCCTTACCTAAACGATAACGTTCACACAAGGCAAACTTGCCGTGTCCAAGCGGCATTTCAATGGCATGACGCACTTCTGGCATACGGGCTAAAAGCGGTTTACACCAATTGAGCGCCATCACATCAATTTGGCAATCGGGATATTGCAGTTTGAGTTGTTGATACAAACTATGCGACATCATCATATCGCCGACCCAAGACGGGCCGATAATTAAAATATTCATGTTTGACCTTATAACAAAAGTGCGGCTAAAAATAAGACTAATTTTAACCGCACTTTATTCATTTTCTAGTATTGAACGACATTATTTGTTCAATACTTTTATTTATTTAACCACGCCATGTACTCAGCCACACCTTCCGCGACAGTTTTTAAATGGTTTGTCGTAGCCAGTTGCGCGAAGTTTCGTTAAGATCTGCTTGCGTATATTCTTGATAGCGAGATTTCAAATGCTCTGGGAATGGAATGGTTTCCACTGCACCTTTGCCATGGAATTTAATTACCGCTTTCGCCACTTCTGCGAAAGACTCTGCATTGCCGGTACCACAGTTAAAGATACCCGAAATGCCATTTTGCCAGCACCAAATGTTGACTTGTGCCACATCGCCCTACATAAACGAAATCACGGCGGAAGTGTTCACTGCCAGCAAATAATTTTTGGATTTTCGCCTTTTTAAGATTTGGTTATTTAAGTGGAATGCCACACTCGCCATTGAACCTTTGTGACCTTCACGCGGGACCATACACGTTGAAAATAACGGAAACCACATACCGGTGATTGCGCTTCAGGTAAAATCGCACGCACATATTGGTCGAATAAGAATTTAGAATAACCGTACACATTCAATGGGACCTTCAAATTCACGCTCTTCACGGAAATTCAGTTTTGTCGCCATAAGTCGCCGCACTTGATGCATACAAGAACGGAATTTGACGATCTAAAGCAGTAATGCAATAACTCTTTTGAATATTCGTAGTTATTATGCATGATGTATTTGCCGTCCCATTCAGTGGTCGCTGAGCAAGCCCCTTCATGGAATACCGCATCGATATCACCCTAAATCATCACCTGCAATAATTGACGCAATGAAGTCTTCTTTATCGCAGTAATCTGCGATATCAAGATCCACTAAGTTAATGAATTTAGTCCCGTCTTTTTAAGTTATCCACCACTAAAAATATCTTTGCGTCCCATATCGTTTAATGCTTTAACGATATTACTGCCGATAAAACCTGCGCCACCTGTTACGATAATCATAATTCTGTCCTCTTTAAAAATAAGTCTGTGTATTGTAATAGATTTTGTACCGCTTAGCCAAAAAAACTCGGTGAAAAAAACAACCGCACTTTTTAAAGCCCCAGTAACTTGTCCAGCCCGTTGTAGCCAAATCCATTTTTTTCCTTTATTTAAAATAATAATTGTCGGTGTCACATTCACCTGCCATTGATCCGCAATCTTGCCTTGAGGATCATTCACCGTTGTAAACTGATAGTGATGTGTTTGTAAATAATCCTCCACGTCCTTATTTGACCCTGAACGCAGCGCGATAGAGACGACCGGATAGCCTTCTTCTGAAAGTGAATTAATTGCTGGCGAAGTATAACGACAATAACCGCACCAACTTCCCCAGAAATAAATGATCGTCGGCTTAGCTTGATCTAATTGGGGTAAAAGAAGGCATTACCCCTGTAAATCATAAAGTGCCGTCGCATTGATTTCAGGTGGAATATTGGGTTTACGAACAAAATCAAGAATACTGCTTACGATAATCAACGTCAGCAGGAGCGAAATCGCATTTTTTAATAAGGTTTTAAGTTTCACAATAAAATGTCATGATCTGGGATAAATGGATTGTAATCGATCAGAAAAGTGCGGTCAAAATTACAGATATTTTGCTATGATAACCACATCATTTAATAAGGAGAAAAAATATGGATAGTAAACAATTAGCACAATATATTGATCACACTGCCCTTACTGCTGAAAAAACAGAACAGGATATTCTTAAACTCTGTGATGAAGCCATTCAATACGGCTTTTATTCAGTCTGCATTAATTCAGGTTATATTCCTTTAGCCAAAGAAAAACTCGCTGGCTCAAACGTCAAAATTTGTACGGTTGTTGGTTTCCCACTTGGTGCCAACTTATCCTCTGTCAAAGCGTTTGAAACCCAAGAAGCCATCAAAGCGGGTGCGGGTGAAATTGATATGGTGATTAATGTCGGCTTAATTAAATCCAATAAATGGGATGCCGTAAAAGATGATATTCAAGCTGTATTAACAGCTTGTCATGGCGTGCCACTTAAAGTGATTTTAGAAACGTGCTTACTCACCAAAGAAGAAATCGTAAAAGCCTGTGAAATCTGTAAAGCATTAGGTGTAGCATTCGTTAAAACCTCAACGGGTTTCAATAAAGGCGGCGCAACCGTAGAAGATGTGGCATTAATGAAGAAAACGGTAGGTCAACATTGGCGTGAAAGCCTCTGGCGGTATTCGTGATACTCAAACCGCACTAGCGATGATTAAAGCGGGAGCTACTCGAATTGGCGCAAGCGCAGGCATTGCGATTGTAACGGGTGTTTCTGCTAATACCTCAAGCAATTACTAATCGATAATAAAAAAGGAGATTGAAGTGTATGCTTCAATCTCCTTTTTTAATCATCAATTAAAGAATCTCTAATAACTTCGCAAAGTCATCAAACACCCAATCTGGGTTTGATTCAGCAATTGGGAATGTTGTAGTTGTATCCGTAAGTTAATCCCACAACCGAGCAACCTGCTGAATGTGCCGCGAGAATATCATTTCGAGAGTCACCAACAAACAACACTTGGCGAGGTTCTACGCCAAATTTACCGCATAAATAATACAATGGGCCTGGATGTGGTTTAATCGCGGGTAATGACTGTCCACCAAGCATTTCACTGAATAGATGATCGATACCAAATGCCGCTAATACTGGCTGAACATGACGAGTTGGTTTGTTCGTTACCACGGCTAAGGTATAACCGCGAGCTTTCAAAGTTTCCAATGTTTCTTTTGCATTTGGATATAAACGGCTCACATTACAAAGATTCTCCGCGTAATACACGTTAAAACGCTCTTTCACTTGCTCCATTTCAGCATCTGAGAAAGTCTTTACCTGTTTGTACTTTTGCCCATTCTAAAGCTCGTGCAATCAATACAGGTGCCCCATTACCAATCCAAGTTAACACTAACTCTTCTGGTGCTTGAGGGTAAACCAAAGTCTGCTAAAAGCAGAATTCACAGACAACGCTAAATCTGGCAAGCTATTCACGAGCGTACCGTCTAAATCAAAAACCGATAACTTTTAAATTGAGTCTTCATTCTCACTACCATCTATTTAACTGAAGCTAACTGCGCACGCATTTGATCAATGATTTGTTTATAATCTGGTTTTACCAAAAAAATCGCTGAGCCTGCCACAAACATATCTGCACCGGCTGCGGCGATTTTCTGCAATATTATCCACTTTTTACCCCACCATCAACTTCTAAACGGATATCTAAACCGCTTTCATCAATCAGACGACGTGCCTGTTGTAATTTTTTTCAATGTGGAAGGTAGAAAGGATTGTCCCACCAAATCCTGGATTCACGGACATTAACAAAGATCACATCCACTTTATCTAATACATAATCCAAATAACTTAATGGCGTCGCAGGATTAAACACTAAACCCTGATTTACAACCGTGATCACGAATGAGCTGTAAAGAGCGGTCAATATGTTCACTGGCTTCAGGATGAAACGTAATGTAATCCGCACCGGCTTTTGGCAAAAATCAGGAATGATACGATCGACCGGGTTTCACCATTAAATGCACGTCAATGGGTGCTTTAATGCCATAATCACGCAAAGCTTTTACATACTGCTGGGGCCAAAGGTTAAATTCGGCACATAGTGATTATCCATTACATCAAAAATGAATTACATCCGCACCGGCATTCAATACGTTTTTGCACATCATCACCAAGACGAGCAAGATCTGCAGAAAGGATAGAAGGGGCGATTAAATAAGGTTTCATTTGTCATCTCCTAAAGGATAAAAAGTGCTTGTAGTTTACTACGTTGAGCTTAATTTTACCTTGATTATTTACAAGTTTTATCTGAAAAACAAAGAAAAAAATAACCGCACTTGATTCAATTGCCTCAAAGTGCGGTTGGTTTTTTTCAGTTATTTTGAAATGCTATCAATCCATTGGAATAATTCATCGAGATCATAATCTCCTGAATGAGGTACACCCCAAGGAGTTTGATAGTCAACTTGCTTACCATTCATGCGTAATTTCACTGCTAAGATCGCACTAATCGCATGAGATGTATCACGATCTGATGTTCCCGCACGGATGCGCCAATGCTGTGTTTTTGCTCTGATCGAGATAATTCATGGCATTCATGAGTTTTACGATTTGTTTATCCGCCATTTCACCTTTCTCTGTACTGTGTTGCAGTGAATATGCAGTAAAATGTTTATTATTTACCGTTTCCGTACCAAATAAATTATTCTCGCCAGAACTCAAATTCAATGCGTCAAATGCAGGGTGGCGATTTCATTCGTTTTTTTCGGAGTGAACATAGCCATCCCAATCAATATCGCTTACGCCATCTTTGCTCACTCTCACCCAAGGTTTTCCATCAAAAGAGGCACCATTTTTTTATGGGCTTTATTTGCAGCTGAGGCAATCACTGAACGCATATAATCTTTGAAAGAGCCATTTCCTTGTGCATCTAATGTCAAAGCATGGCCTTTTTCATCTTTTAAATTTAAGCTATTTAAATAAGCTGGAAACGCCGCTTTAAGTTGATCAGAAACCTTGATTTCATCTGCAGACAATGTCCCTTCAATTTTAGCTTTTTCTACCTGTGAACGATCATTATAGCTATTGGCATTCAAACGGCTCATATCCATACGGCTATATTCATTTACACCGTTAAATTCCCACTCATAAGCACTATCTGCATTCTCTAAATTGGTAATCGGACAATAAGCCGATACTGCAAAAATAGCATCACTTGCCTCAGCTGCGCCTGCTTGTTTTAAATAATCAGTATAATCGTTGCTATCACCACTTGCACCCAGTAAAGCAGATAATGCCCCTCCAGCACTGGTGCCGTTAGAAATAATCTTCTTCGCATCACCAGGCATCACATTATCATTCGCATGCAAATAACGAACAGCAGCTTTCAAATCAATAATTGCTGCAGGTGCTTTACCGGTGTATTTCCCGTCTTTTTCTAAAGTACGGCCACGCGCGCCTACGCTCGCCACTACATAACCTTTAGAAAGTGCGGTCACAATGGCATTCTGTTTATCGCCACTACCAAAACCTTTGGCATCATAGGTTGCCGCCTTAGCAGGGCATATAGCCACCAACTGCATTAGGTAAAAAAAGATCGGCGCCGTTTCAGCTGAATAACCATTTATTTTTTTCACCCTTAAAAATAAGCTTCCGGAACATAAATATTTAAGGTTTGATAATCAGGCTCGATAGGATTCGCCACGTACACTATCTTTTCAAAGGCACGGAATTTAACCAATGAATCCCCTACTTTTACCTCTAAAGTGCGGTAGTTTTTTGGGGTAAATTTAAGATCGAATCCCTTGTCTGTTTGATTAAAAATAAGGGAGTATTGGCTAGAGGATCGGGTTTATTTGGCATAGCAAGTGTTGAGGTTGAAAGTGTAAGTGCAATAAAGGTTGCAAGAAAAGTGGCTTTTTTTCATAAAAAAATATCCTTACTGATAAATCTTGTTCGTCTGACTATCAGGAAAAACGAAAGTTCGGGATGCGCATAAAAAAACACCAAAAGCTTGTGCCTTCGGTGTTTTATTTAGATTAGTTTAATCCAATGATTTCCCAACGGTTGTGAGATTGACCATCGATTTTACCTTTCTTCACGTTGGTGATGTAATCGATCATCATATTTTGGATCGTGCCTTTTTCACGGCCCATTGCCACTTTAGATTCCCAAAGTACCGGAATTTGTTGGCCTTCCCAAATACCACCTTTACCGTTTAATTGAGCGAAACGATATGAGTTCATACCCACTTTTAATTTCATATCATCCGTTACCGGTTTGCCGTCAGCAAGGGTTAAATCAACGATTTTTGCTACCTTGTGGATTACGTAAGTCAATTTTGTAATTTACGCCACCGAAAAATGTCGTAAGTCACATATTTTTGATTTTTTTACGTTCCGCATTGTAACGGTATTCAGTGTCACCTGGTTGAATAGTATCGAAGTAGTTCGCAGACCATTCCATATATTCTTTCAATTGTTTACCGGTCAGTTTCATAAACGGTGACATCACCGCCCGCATAACGATAGTTAAAGATGATGTCTTTTTTTCTTGATATCGCCTTTATTCATGCGTGCTTTTTTTGGTGGTCGAAAGAGAAAGTTACCACATCTGCACCACTGTAATGTTGTTCAACATCATTAATGAATGAAGATAAACCAGTATCTTTTGAGAATGCAGCAGATACACCGTGTTTGGTCTCTTGTGGCACCATTTCGTTTTCAGTTTGACCAATCACCACGTTGTTTTAATTCACGTAATTTCTCGTGATAAGGTTTGTAGATTTCCGCAATTTTCTTATCCGCTTCAAGTTCTTTAACTGGAACGGTTTTAGATTCTTTCTTCACCAATTTCACTTCTTTTTTTATCGTTGATATCAAAAAGTGAGATCCACTTCAGATACCACGGTACCGTAACGGTGTGGTTCAGTGATTAGTGTATTTTTTTAATGGTTTCACTTGGTACATCTTTGTGCATGTGACCCTGCGATTACCACATCAATGCCATCTACCGCATTGATGACATCACGCATACCGGTGTCAGGAATCTTGTTTTCATTCTCGATACCCATGTGAGCGATCACAATAATCGCATCAACACCTTTTCGCTTTTTAACTTCTCAACTTGTGTACGTGCTTCTTCCGTTGGTGAAGTAAATTTCATGTCTTTTAAGTTGCCCGTGTCTTCTTCAAATTTTGCTGACATTGGGGTACTTAAACCGATAATCCCGAGTTTCACGCCATCTTTTTCGATGATGGTTGTTGCATCAATATAACGTTTATCGTTTTTTTCTTATAATAGAAGTTTGCGGTTAATTTTTTCGCTTTGATGTCTTTTTAAGATTTCATCTAATGCTTTCATCCCAAAGTTAAACTCGTGGTTACCAAGTACGAAAACATCGTATTTCATTTCGTTTAATACTTTTTGGAATTGGGTGATCTTTGTAATATTTTTTATCTTTTGCGAACACATCAACTTGGTTATCTTGGATCGCATCGCCCACATCCACTAACACCACGTTTTTATTGTTTTTACGCACATCTTTCACATAAGTTGCGATTTGCGCATAAGAACCAGATTTGTCTTCTACGTCTGCGCCATAGCTCCAAGGTACAACGCGACCATGAATATCAGAAGTACCCTAATATTTTAATATTTACTTCTTGTGCCATTGCTGTACTAACAGCAGAAAGCGCAAATAATGAGCAAAAGTAATTTTTCATAGAATTTCCTTTAAAGTTGCACAAAGTGCGGTTAAAAATGCTGGAGAATTATAGCGATGAATTGATTACCAACATAATTTTATTTTTGAAGAAAAATAAAATTTGTGAGCTTTGATCACATTTCATTTGGAGGATTAATGCCCTGTTTGAGAAAAACAAGTTAATCACTAAAAACACCGCTGATAATCAATGCCATACCAATCAGCCCAGCGGTATCGATTTTCTGACCAAAAGCGAAATACGCCACGATGGCAGTCAAAACAATGCCAACGCCCGACCAAATGGCGTAAAACCAAAGCCCACGGAAAGCGTGCGGAAACACAAGAGAGACAAAATAAAACGAAATGGCATATAAGGTTAATGAGCCAATTGTAGGTAAAAAGTTTGGTAAAAGCCATCGCTGACTTTTAATAAATTCGTTGCCACAATTTCAAGGCAAATCGAAATAGCGAGTAATGTCCAAGGATTCATATCAATCAAAAACGTAAAAATAGAAAAGTCGCTATTCTACCTTAAGCGGCTGATGGATGTAACCGAATTTGACGAGCCATGGCTTGCATATAAGGCGCCGTTTGTTCAAAAGAAATAACGGTAAGAAGCACATAAATAATTATGTGGATTGGGTTCATTTTCGAGAGAAACAAAACGATGTTTCGGGCAACCGCCATAACAGAGTTTACGAAACTCACAACGACGGCAAAGTGCGGTCAATTTTTTTGTGATTTTTTTCTAAACCGAAATTGTTGCTGTTTACTGGAAAACACAATCTCTGTTAAAGGTTGCTGAGTT